>Ga0114903_1000956_pt1 | contig 13471 bp, 27 predicted proteins | sample MalvirDeepMed_s2_FD_87289 | JGI IMG/M metagenome (GOLD analysis project Ga0114903, IMG submission 87289) | Marine viral communities from the Global Malaspina Expedition - Malaspina viral metaG DeepMed_s2 | ecosystem: Environmental > Aquatic > Marine > Oceanic | place: Mediterranean Sea... | reverse complement strand
CGACTGGGGTTGTGCTTTGCCGATATAGCACTATAATGGGGGAGTACAACACAAGGACAAGGGGCTACTACAATGTGGGCTATCTACCTGATGATGGGCGTGCTGGGCTTCTGCTGGCTGACGCTTCTGCTGGACATCTTCGTACCCGGTTGGGACCGTGACTAACGAAACGCGCTAACTCCTTACGTGACAAGGGGTTACGTCGCGGCCGTACTGCGCGAACGTAACTCCTTTGATACCAACGACTTATGACTAATTAGATAAAATGCCAGAATGGGTAGCATATAGGTGGGGGTTGTGGTTGACTTGTGTCGATAAGGTATATAGAATGGGGGCATACAACACATGGCAAAGGGCAACACTATGACCAACAACAATCACCGCAGCCCGCACAACTGTGCCTGTGCCAAACTGTCCTGTGCATCATTCGTGGCGGGCAACCAATGCTTCCGCTGCCAACAGGTTGACAACCGGAAGGCCGGTATCCGGTTCAATGCTGAGATGGATGAGTGGAAGGCGTGGTTCGCTTGCAACCGCAAGCGGGTGAAAGTTCACGAGGCTGGTCCGAACTACCGCCCGTCCGCTTCGACGGATGCGGTTGTCTGGCCGGGCGGTGGTTCGGTTGACTATGACCCCGGCGGATGGTATACTCACGAGCACGAACGGACTAGCTAATCAAGCCAGCTAGAGAGACAGCACAATGACAATCGCACGCTTCACCAACTACATCCGATACAGCACCACTTGCCCCGATGGTATCACCACTGCACGATGGCAGGGTATGCTGACATGGGCACGCACTAACGGATACCTCTAATCGACGTAACTCCTTACGTGACAAGGGGTTAGGGCGCGGCAGTACCGCGCGAACGTAACTCCTTTGATACCAACGACTTACATCGATTCCTATAAAATTCCAGATACTTATGGCGACTGGGCTTGTGGAATGTCGATAAGGTATATATAATGGGGTTATGAGAAACAAGGAGAGCAACATGAAAGTATCAGAAATCGAATTGACCGGCGGTGAAATCAGGGTAGCAACGAGGACTGACGCCTATCGGGTTTTTGTCGGCAATCGTCACAATGACCAAGCATGGCATCGTGATAACTACATTGCCGAATACGGCGACGTAGAAGTGGAATACGATTCCGAGTACAACGTGTGGCGTGTTCCGGCTTTCGCTGAAGAACGGGCCGCTTACTCCGCATCAAAGGCAATAGATTGTGCCAATTGGGGTTGCGAGTAGGACGGATACCTCTAATCGACGTAACTCCTTATCTGACAAGGGGTTAGGGCGCGGCGCGACTGCGCGAACGTAACCCCTTACGTACCAACGACTTACGTCAATTCCTATAAAATGCCAGATGCTTGTGGAGATAGGGCTTGACGTGTGCCGATAATTTACTATAGTGGGGGGTATACAACACCTAACACGGAAGGGCGACACATGCGATTCGACGACACGCGCGACAACACCACTGCAATCGAGGCCACCATCATCGAGGCCGATGCCCGCGAGGATGACGACGGCGACGACATCGAGGAAGATGACGGCCAACCGTCCGAATACGTCGAGTGGCAGGATTTCATGGGTGGCGACGATTGGGACCACGGGCAATTCGACGACTGCGGATGGTAGGCCCTTCCCGGCGTGCGGGCGAACGCTCCCCAAGTTCCGGGGTCGGCCCGCCGCCGGTTTCTTTCTTTCGACCTAACTCTTTACGTAGCAAGGGGTTAGGGCGGCGCCGTACTGCCGCGACGTAACCCCTTACGTACCAATGACTTACATCAATCTCAGAAAACCTCAAGATTAGGGTTGACTATTACCGATACCACTAGTACAATCAGGCATCGCATCACAAACACGGAAGGGCAATTAGATGCACGAAATGTGGTTGACTGACTTGGTGGTTTCAATGTTCGTCGGGCTGGTCATTAGCGGCTGGGTGTACGACAAGCTCTACGAGAATTAACGTAAACCCTTACGTAGCAAGACGTTACGTCGCGGCAGTACCGCGCGAACGTAACCCCTTACGTAGCAACGACTTACGTCGACTATAAGATGGGGGTGGCATGGGTGTATCACGTAGTCTAGCCCGCTAGGCGTCTAAGATAGTCTACAGTCAGCGTCAGCCGTGGGCCGGGTAAATGTGGAAATAACTTGAAGATGTGGGTTGACATGTGTCGATATATCACTATAATAGGGGCATACAACACGGGACACAAGTAGAAGGGGCAGACAATGTTGAGCAGAAAAGTGTACGAGGCACAGGCAGCAATCATCAAGAAGCACGTCGCTACGGCGGGACGGGACTTCTGCTACGAGTTGGCAATTGACCTTGCCGACTACTTCGCAAGCGACAACCCGCGATTCGACCGGGGGCGGTTCTTCAAGGCGTGCGGAATTGACGGTTACCACCTGCGACCGTTGCCGGTGGAGTACGTTGACGCGGATTGGAATTCTGAAATGGGGCGTGGCCCGGAACCGATTGGGGCAGACCTCGAACAGCCGTGACATTTCCTTTTGTGCGGCGGCGGGTGTAAGCACCCCGACCACTGGGGACGACCCGCCGCCTTACCTAACTCCTTACGTGACAAGGGGTTAGGGCGGCGCAGTCCGGCGCGAACGTAACTCCTTTAATACCAACGACTTATGACTATTCTGAGAAAATGTCAAGATAGTAGTTGACTTATGACGATATAGGGGGTATAACAGTAATATACAACAACGGAAGGGCAAGAGCATGGATGATACGGGCGTCAAGGTAGTAGGGCCGAGTAAGGACACCGACTGGGAACACCAAGTGTGGCAGTTCGGTAGCGAGGGGTGGGAGTTGGTCGGCTCCTATATGCCGATGGGTTCGGCAATTGCTCAAGCTGAGAAGTTGATTGACGAGGGGGCACACTAGTGGATGCATTGGTTTGCATTACGGCGGCGACGTTGCTTTACATTGCCATATCTCACTGACAGGGGAATCGCACAATGACTTTCATCTACATCGTCCTCGGGCTTGTCTGGTCGCTGCTGCTGCTGGACATCTTCCTTCCCGGCTGGGACGGCAAGTAACCGACGTAACTCCTTAACTGACAAGGGGTTAGGGCGGCGCGGTACGGCGCGAACGTAACCCCTTACGTAGCAACGACTTACAACTACTTTGGGGAAAATTCTGGAATTACTGGCGATTGGGGTATACTTTGGACGATAAGGTATGTATAATGGGAGACATACAACACACAACACACACAAGGGCAAAACACGATGACCATCACTATCACACCCAAGGCTGACCGCAACCGAGAACTGAACCACGCCGAGATTATCGTCGAAACCAACAGCAAGGGGCAATGCCTGTGCCGACCGAAGTACGGTTGCAACTGGACAATCGTGACACCAACACGCAACCAACCCGGCATGAACTGCGTTCACTGGATTGGTGAGGAGTTGTCAATCAAGGCACAGTGGAACGCAAACTACGCCGACAAGTAGGGTTGACGGCGGTTGGTGTATCAGGTAGAATACACACTCACAACACACACAAGGGCACAACACAATGACAACCACCACCATCATCATCGCCGCCATGCTCACCGCCATCATCCTGCCGATTATCATCCTCGGCATTCAAGATGCCCGGCGACACTCGTGGCGACCAAAGAACAGACACAAGCGGTTCGGCGTTGACAGTGATTACATGAAAGCGGTGAAGGGCGGAAGCAAGACACTGGCAGAGTATCACCGCAAGAGACTTGCGGAAGGGCAAGAGCGTTTGAAGTGGCGGGTGACGGTTGTTGACAACGACTAACGTATCTGTTAGAATACGCACTCACAATAACAGGAAGGGCACAGATGGAATACCGATTCGAGAACACTGAGAGCTACCGGCTGGTCGTGAGACTTCGCAAGGCACTGAGCGAGGTGATGGAAGTTCCCAACGAGTGGCTGCCGGAATCGTATCACACGGCGAAGGGCAGCCGAACGCTCGCAAGCGTGGAGCGTGAATTCGACAAGCGGCAAACGGAGAAAGCCGCAAGCGACCACGAACAGCGGAAGGCAAGCAAGGCAGAATTGATTGAAGCGTATCGCTCACGGGTGGAGCGGGGCGAGGAGTTGTTCGCAGCATGAGAAACGAATTCCAGAAGCGTCTACGGGTTGCCAGAATGTTTGACTGGGCGTTTATTGCTCTATGGATTGTGTGGATATGCTTGGCGGCGGCGGGGTCTATTGCGGTTCTTATTGGTTGGGTTATGGGGACGGTTTTTGGGTAAACGACGTAAGTGCTTATCTGACAAGGGGTTAGGGCGGCGCGGTACGGCGCGAGCGTAACCCCTTATATAGCAACGACTTACGACAATTCCTATAAAATTATGGAATAGGTGGCGACTGGGCTTGTGGAATGTCGATAGTCTACTATAATGGGGGACATACAACACAGAACAAACGAAAGAGAAACATGAGTTGGACAACCGCAACCAGAATTAGAAACGAAAAGATTCAACGGGCTGTCGAGTTGGCACAACGGGCCAACATCACCGACGTTGACAAGGCGAGAGCAATCAAAGACAAGTACGTCGCACTGCTCAACGAAGACCCCACCAGCGAAAAGAATCAACGACTTTACAACTGGTCACAACAGGTTCTTATCGGAGCAAGAACGTTGGCCGGTGAGACACTTTGGGTTTGACAAACAACGGCGTATCTGGTACAATATACGAGAACAGCAGGGACGGGGCAAACCTTGCTGAGAACCCCAAAAACAAAGCCGCTCCCTATCGGTGAAGTGAAAGCCTAACCGCCATCGACTGGGTATAAACGCGGCACAACACTGGGAGTAGGGCCGGGAAACTGGCAGCCGCTCCACCTTACAAGCTCTTTTACAATTGAAACAAGTGAAGCCCTTGTAGCTCGGTGGCATGAGCATGGCGGGTTTTCCCTAATAGCGACTGTACAATCGCTGGGGGAATTCTGACAGCCTTAGTATCGTGGCGGGCCTGTGTTTGTACGAATACAGGTGGGTGTGTACACACCTCATTCACCCCGTAAACGTTCTAGTAGCGTTTGGTTCGAATCCCACCTTGGGCAGCACTTTTATGTAGCCGGTGTATACCGGTGAACAACGAGGCGTCAGAGCGGCTCAGCCGTAAATCTAGCCACGCCTACAAACCCGAGAAGGGTGGAGATAAATAGGGCTAGTACCTTACATGGAACGGGATTTAAACTTAGGGATATCCGACAGTCCCAACCCCTTGCGAGGATTAACCCGGCAGCGAGCAGACGTGCTTGTACGGGGGGAGACTGGTTGGTCTCGAATCGCAAGTGACTGTTCCGGGGTGACCAACCCCCGGCGTTCCATTTCTCTTTACCTAAGTTGTTTCATATCAACGACTTAGGACCGCGCCCTAGGGCCGCGACGTAACCTATTGTCAGATAACGACTTAGAGAAATGCTAAAGAATTTGTTGACATCTGTCGATACTAGTATATAATGGGGGAGTTCTTTGATTGAACAGTCGGGGAACACGGGGCGGCGGCGAGTGTTGGCGCACATTGACCCGCCGCCCCTCTTTTGTATCAGGTAGTCTAGCCCGCTGGAAGTCTAGGATAGTCTGTAGTCAGCAAAAGTCAGCGGTCAAGCGATTTTCCTCAAGTATAGGTTTGACTTTGGACGATAATAGTATATAATGGGGAACATACAAGACAGGGCCAAGGGCAACACGATGCAGAAGAAACCAAAGAACGGCGACCTGTTTGATAGGGGCGCGCAACACAACTTCGAGTTGGTCCCATTGACAGCCCACCGGAACCACCAATACATCACTATCCACCTCGGGGATGAAAAACTGCTGGGGGATTTGCCGGTGGCGATTGACTACGCCAACCTGACCGGCGGTGGTGTTGGGTTCAATGCCAAAATTAACAAGCGAGTCAAAATCTGGAAAGTGATAGGGACATAAAAGGAGTGGTAAAATGCCACCTGAATGGTTGACACCGGGGACATTTCTGATAGGATTGATATTGCTGGCAGGGGTATGCTGGCTGGCTGATAAACTTGGGTGGTGGAAATAGAAGGGGCAGAAGAATGACCGACAGGGATATGCGTATCTGTGACAACAAGGGGTTCCAACTGGACTTGCCTAACGGCGTGACGGTTTCCGTCCAGTTTGGTCCGGGCAACTACTGCGACAGCGACGTGTCGAATGCCGCCTTCGACGCCCCGAAAAAGGCGATTGACGGCGACGACCATTGGGGTTCCAACACCGCCGAGTGTGCTGCCTACATTACTGGTAGTAACCTGTCGTGGGTTGCCGTGCCGGGATTCACCGGACCTATCGGTGAGGATGACAGCGACACGTTCTACGATGACGTTTGTGGACACCTCAATGTTTCGCAGGTGCTTGACTTCATCAATGTGGCCTCGCAACTGGACGCTACCAAAAACCCGAACAGCCTCGGCAACAAGATGATGAACCATCTGTCCAAGCAAGACCCGTTTTCTGACGAGTTTACCTCTAACTACAGGAACAACTAGATGAAGATTCTGCGTAAAGGCGACAAGTTCAAGAAGGTTGCCGATTCCACTCACGCCGACAATCAGGCTTTGAAGACTCTGCTGGGCGAGGGGTGGAACTACTGTGACCGCTCAACGTGGAAACGGGAATGTCGTGACAAGGGAAAGAAGGTGGAAACCGATGGCAAGGCGTAGAATCATTAAACGCAAAGGCGTGGACAAGTTCTCTGGAAGAAAGATAAAGCCAAAAAACGTCATTGCTGTGGGGTTTGAGATTGTCCACAAAATTACCGATAAGAGGTGGTTGACAATTTCAAACGTAAGACCACAAAACCTGCTCGACCTTATCTCCCAATATAACCGGGGACGGCATGGTTGGGGACAGGTGCGAGTTAAAGTAAAAGCGTACAAGGAAGGCTGTAAAGTAAAACGGAGCAAAACAGGTGAGGTACACGGCATTGTTAAATGATAGAGTAGCGTTGTGGAGTTGGCTTGTGTTTGCTTTCCTTTGTATTGTGTTGACCTAAGTTGTTCTATGACAAGGGGTTATGGCAACGCCCTAGCGCGCCGACGTAACTCCTTACTATATAACGACTTACGACTATTTTGCTAAAATCTACGAAATAGGTGCAGCGTGGGATTGACCTATGACGATATACCCTTATAATGGGGGATAACAAGGGCAAACGAAGGGGATAGACAATGGCTATCAGAACTCATCACGGCGAGTTGGTTTGGAATCAGGACGGGGTCGAGATTGTTTGGGTTCCCCGGTACAGTGTGTACGAAGTGTGGGCGCCAATTGCGGATGGCCCGGATGATTTCCTGATGGACATGATTGCCGACTGTGCGGATGAGGCGGATGCAATTTTCTACGCAGAACTGTTTATTGGTGAAGGGGCAATTGACTGATGAAATTGACTGACAATACCTTGCGAGCAACCTGTCGTATCTGTGGAGATACACACGTCCTGAAAGTGAACGACGACGACGTGTTTCGTTGGCAAACCGGGACACTGATTCAGGATGCTATGCCGTACCTGTCTACGGATGAGCGGGAAATTCTCATCAGCGGAACGTGCGGGAAATGTTTTGACAAGATGTTCGGGGAAGACCCCGTAGGCGATGCGGAGACGGATTACAACATCGAATTCGTGGAAGGGGAAAAAGAATAATGCAAAACCTACATAGAGCTATCGTGAGCATGCCAAGCGACAGGAACGCGAGACCTATTGACAACTTCGAGCATCTGACGATTTCATACGGGCGTCATTCGTGGGCGGTAAAAGTGCCGAAGGGCGAATTCGCACAGGCTCATCTTGAGGTGACCCGGAAGGCCGAACACGATGGGATGGAAGACGACTAACTCCTTATGCGACAAGGGGTTAGGGCGGCGCCCTACTGCGGCGACGTAACCTCTTGCCACACAACGACTTACGACAATCTGATGAAAACAGTAGAGGGCGGGGTTGACAATGACGATATATACTATAGAATGGGGGAGTTGAAACAAACCACTTTTGAAAGAGGGCGACATGGAAAAGCACGAGTTGAAGTTCGAGCAGGAGAAGGAAACCAAGAACACCGTCCGGTTTCAGGAAGTAGTCGAGGACGGTAGTCAGGCTGTGATTGGACCTCTGTATGTCCAGAAGCACGCCCTCGGCAGCACTCCCCCGAAAACCATCACGGTGAGCATCGGTTGAAAAATCCGAAAAAAAATCCAGTGAAACCTTGACCCCCGGCGATTCGGGAGTATAATGAGGACATGAGAGACAAGGAACAAGAAATTGTAACTCGTCTCTCAAAGAGAAGGGTGGACGGCTCTAAGTGGTCGTTCCCACAAAGAGTATCCTTCTCGCAAAAGACGGTTGTCCAGTTAAAGCCTTCTTCGCACAACCAGAGATAACTTCGGTTATCAATGAACGTGACAGGATTGGTAAGACAGTTTAGGATTTACGGGGTAAGGCTTACCCCGCGACCGTTTTTCACTTTCTTTGACAACACGAAACAAACACTGACAGGGTAGCTCCCTGTTGGTAGGACGGTGGCCGAACACCAAAGCTAGGCAGAGGTGGTAAGGCACACATCTAACAGAGTATGTCCAAATGGATGAGGCTGTTAGAAGTGGTACAAAGTAGGGAAGCCCTTCACAGGGTGGACATATCTGTCCCCGAAAAGTTGTGGGTAATACATAAGTCCCACCCGTCCATATACAAAGCAAGTGGGTTTGGAGTTGCCCTTTCCTCAACCTCTTGCCTCAAAACCTCACTAAGTAGTATGATGCTAACGCATGGAAGCACTTAGTGGGGTTTTTTCGTTGGACATAACTCCTTGTTTAGCAAGGGGTTATGACCGCGCGGTAGTGCGGCGACGTAACCTCTTGCCACACAACGACTTACGTAAAATGCCAAATGTAGCTAATGCTGCACTAGACATTTTGCCGATATAGAGTATAATGATAGGCATGACTTTGAAGGGGCGGCGAGCTTTGAGAGACGTTCTACCCCGCTCGCTCTCGGCTCGTCGCCCCTGTGTCTCACCTGTTCCAGTCGGCTGAAGGTCTGGGATGGTCTGTAGTCAGCGAAAACGTTAAAGTTAGGGGTTGACAAGGGCCGATAATACCTTATAATGGGGTAGATTGAAAAGGGAAATTGATATGCTGCCGACTGTTGAAGAAAAGACCATCATCGCCACGCTTGGAAGGGCACAGGCTCGTCATAAGATTGATGAGTACACCCACGCGATGATGACGAAGATGCACAAGGAAAACCGGCCCCTGCTGGAAGCGTTGTGTCTCATTCTTAACGAGTTCAAGTTGGACGAGCGTTCCATCTGTCATGCCATGACCATGATGAGCCTGATGTACGACTGCCTGAATACACAGGGTGAGACTAACGAATTGCACGAGATGTTCGGAGAAGAGGGCGAGACCGATGACGCTTAACGAATTGTGGCAAACTGCCGTGGAACACTTCCCGGCATGTCATATCACAGAAGATATTGAGGGGGAAATCGTGATTAGTACGGGCTTGATGTGGGAAGCCCCGCCGGGGTATGCCGGAGTCGGACCACAGAATGTTCCGCTTCACGCAAGGGGAAATGTTGAACTTAGGGAAATGAACGAAGGGGATTTACCAGATGTTGAGAACTGAAGACGTTGCACGGGTTGCTAGTGACATGGGGCTGGTGCTTGACAAGAGAGTGACCATTCAGGACGGCATTACCTATCGGTATACGCTGTATGACAATAACGAGTTTGTAGAGGACTTTTTCGAGACGTTGGCACAGGCGTGGAGTTACATCTACTATTACGATGAGGAACGGGAATATGAGAATCTCAGGCCCAACATTGAATCAGCTTAGACCACTTTTGACTAAGGCGTTGCAAACTGGTGCGGAAGTTTCCTTTATGTACCACGACAAGCGACGTAGCGGCCCACTGAAGGATTTTGGTTGGGGTCCGCAAGGCCCGTTTATCACAATTCAGGATTCCAAGTATGTGAATTGTCCCGAGGGAGATATTCCCCATACCGAAATCAAGAGCTTCTCACTTGTCAAGATGAGCGAGTTGCGAGTTGAGCAGTTTGTGGGGACTGAATAATGGATAATGTACGTATCCAGAACAAAGACATATATATACAGGGCGGTACTAAGGGAACCAACAAGGATGCGAGGGGTTCTGCTGACGATGTTCTATCAAAAGAAAGAGCGCCCAATGTAGAACTTTACGCGGAAAGATGGGAGCAGGGACTAAATATTTGGACGGGTGAACCAATGACAGACATAGCGTTGACAGATTGGAAAAACCAACAGAAGCGACAGCGACGTAAACGCTTGTCCTGACAGAGGTTAGGGCGGCGGCCTACTGCGGCGACGTAACCTCTTGTTATATAAGGAGTTATGGCTACTTGGTCATAATTCCTTTTTTTGTGAAGTACGTCGGTTGACATTGCCGATATATACAGTAGAATGGGAAGCGTAACACAGAAAAGAAGGGGTAACAGAATGTTGAAGTGGTCGAAAGCAAACGCGAAAACGGAACGGCTCAACGAGAGTTGCTGGGCAATCGCCAAGTATCTTGACGACGGGCGGAAGGTTTACAGCCTCGACCTGCTGTCGGGCTATTCGTGCCCGTTTGCGGAAGCGTGTCTCTCGAAAGCGGTTGTCGGTGACGACGGCAAGCGGACAATTAAAGACGGTCCCAAGAATGAGTTCCGTTGTTTCTCCGCATCGCAAGAGGTGCAGTACACCAACGTATACAATCTCCGCAAACACAATTACGACACCCTGAAGGAAAACCAAGACGACTGGCCGTTGATGTATCTGGAATTGTGGAAGTCGATGCCCGAGAATGCCGGGATTGTTCGGATTCACGTCGCCGGGGATTTCTTCAACGAAAACTATCTCAAGGCGTGGATTCACCTCGCGAATAATCGACCGGACGTTCTGTTCTACGCCTACACCAAAAGCCTGAAATATTGGGATGCTCTGAGAAGTGAGATTCCCGAGAATCTGGTGCTGACGGCGTCATATGGTGGGCGGGATGACTGGATGATTGAGCATTTTGATTTCCGGTTCGCTCAAGTGGTGTTCTCCGAAGCGGAAGCGGTGGACCTCGGATTGTTCATCGACCACGACGATTCCCATGCGGCGAATCCGACGTGGCGGGACGAGAGTTTCGCACTGTTGATTCACGGGACACAACCAAAGGGAACGGAAGCGGCGACGGCGTTGAAGGCTCTCAAGGGCAAGGGGAGTTATTCTAGAAAGCAAGGGGCGACGGTATGACCTGTATCAACTATGATAAGCGGCTCTATGTCTACTGGAATCTCCACAAACAAACGTGGAGTGTGAGACAGAGCGGCAAGGTGTTGTGCCACACCGACTATATCCACCTGAAGGATTGTCGGTTTCTGGTAGGCAAGGCTGGACAGGCACGGGTGCGGCGTGAGGGCAAGAAGAACGTCCACGCTGGCGTATCGGGCTACCTTGCAATGAATGCAGAGGTTCCCACCTTCAAAGCCGACCGCGATTGTTTTGTGATGTATAACCCGTACAAGCATAATACGTTCATTCAACGTACTGGCGTGTGTGATGACCAGTATCCTATCCCGGTGACGGAATCGGAATGGGCTAAGATGTATGTTCTGGAAGGTAAGCCCACGGTGCGAGCCATAAACCACAATATAACGCAACCCGTGTAATAGCAAGGACTTAGGGCCGCGCCCTAGGGCGGCGACGTAACCTCTTGTCATATAACGAGTTACGTCGATTAGGGTAAATTAGGCCCAGGTTTCACCTTATCCAGCCGGGTCGGTGGACATGGTGGTAGTCAGCATAGTCAGGTAGTCGGGCGAATCTGGAATTCTCAAAAAACCTTGCAGAAATGACCTTGACCCTGCCGATAACACTTGTATAATGGGAGCATAAGCAGTTGAGGAATAAGCGGGCGAGTGACCCGCAAACATTTTGGCCCCTAACGGGAGAGTTGAGACCATGGCAGATGCGAAGAAGAGTGGCGAGAAGCGTGTTCGGGTTGCGGACGAGAACTTTGTGGTTGAGTGGGTGCGAGTTGCCGCCCTCATGGACAACGATGGGAAGCGAATCGGAACGCATCAGATGATTGCCGAATCGCTTGGCCTGCAAGAGACCAGCGTCATCCAGCGGCAGTACGCTGTCAACCGCAAGCTGACCAGCGGCGGGTTTGAGAAGTTGCCGAAGTTGCCGACCGAAGGACGGCAGAGCGTCAACATCGCGGAACTCGCCAAGCTCGCTGGACTGAAAGCACTGGCAAAGGCCGACGAGGCCGACGCCAAGGCCGAGGCCGACGCCGAGGCCGAAGCCCAGTCGTAGCGAGCGAAACGCTCCTACTGTCGGGGCGGTAGCAGGTTTCTCACGGCCTGTTACCGCCCCGATTTTTTTGTCTTCCAAGCGATTGACGTAAGTCCTTGCGTGGCAAGGGGTTGCGTCCGCGCGGTAGGGCGCCGTCCTAACCCCTTATCTGACAACGGTTTACGTCTATTCTGATAAACTTGGCGTTTCCTGTGAAGTGGGCGGTTGACTTTGGACGATATATAGAGTACACTGGGTGAGTTGACACACTTCTTTTTTTGAAAGGGTCAGAACATGACCGACTACACGACGCTGCGACCGACCGACGACACCAAGGACGAGGGGGCATTCGTGCAGACGCTGCAAGGGCAGACCGGCGCGGGATTCCAGAAAAATACGCACGTCCACAAAGACTGGTGGGCACAGACGGAATCGTTCGAGGATGGACTCGAAGCGTTGGAGCAGGGCATTGCAGAACGCGAGGACGTTATGGTTCCCCGTTCGCAGATTACTCCCGCCGTCAATCTGGCTGGTGAGTTCGTCATGCAGTTGGCAGACGGGCGTGAGTTCAAGCCAACGCAACACGCCGTGAACCAGTTTGGGGTGGCTACTTTCACAAGTACGTTCTTCCTCAACTCGCTGATGACCAACCCCGAGAAGAACAACGGGCAGGAGCGATTCCAGCGGGACGAACAGGATGCCGACACGCTGGTCGCCGTTTGCGAGAATGCGTTGCGGCGGGTGGATGCGGACAAGAATTTCCGTCTCCGCACTTATCAGGACGGAACGCTCCGTGCCTTCCTCACTGAGAAGTACGCTCCGATTGACAACCGCTGGTATCTTGAGCAGTTGAGCAACATCCTTCCGGGCGGTCGGCTTTCCCACTGGCGTGGTGATGCTGACACCATTTTTGGCAACGTGCTTCTGCCTGATACGATTATCGACTACGGGCAGGATGACGACACCGATTACGGCGGGATGCTTTCAATCGGCAATTGCGAAATCGGAACGCGGCGTGTCTCTCAGATGCCCAGCATCTTTCGGGCTATCTGCCTCAACGGTTGCATCTGGGGACAGACCAAAGGGAAATCTATCTCCAAGGTTCACCGTGGCACGATTGACCTTGACGG
>Ga0114903_1000955_pt1 | contig 13484 bp, 15 predicted proteins | sample MalvirDeepMed_s2_FD_87289 | JGI IMG/M metagenome (GOLD analysis project Ga0114903, IMG submission 87289) | Marine viral communities from the Global Malaspina Expedition - Malaspina viral metaG DeepMed_s2 | ecosystem: Environmental > Aquatic > Marine > Oceanic | place: Mediterranean Sea... | reverse complement strand
GTGTTGACCCTGCCGGTGCGGCTGCAGTTTCACGACGCGGCAGTGCTGCATGCGGCGCTCGATGACCTGTTCGGGCCGTGACCGGAACCGCCGAGCCCTATTCCGCTGCCAGCTTCTGATCGCGGTGGCCAATGGCGGCGATATCCGCGATGATCCCCCGCAGCAGGCGGCGGAAGGCGTGGAAATCCTCGTTGGGCCGGATCTCCGCCTCGTTCATGTAGATGGCGCGGTCGATCTCGATCTGGATCGCATGCTGGTTGCGCAGCGGCCGCCCGTAGGCCTGCGTGATGTAGGCCCCGGCAAACGGCGCGTTGCGCGTCACCACGAGCCCGGCATCGGCAAAGGCGGCCTCGATCCGGTCGACGACCCAGGGTGCTGCGGAGGCGCCGAAGCGGTCGCCGATGACGATGTCCGGCCGCCGCGCCCCGGCGCGCACGATCCCGTCCACCGCCTCGTGCGGCATCGAATGGCAGTCGATCAGGACCGCCTCGCCGAACTGCGCATGGGCCCGGTCGAGCAGCTTTTGCAGCTGCGCGTGATAGGGCCGCCAGTAGACCGCGATCCGCCGGTCGGCCTCGGCCATCGGCAGCTTGCCGCGATAGATGGCGCGGCCGTTGGCCACCACCCGCGGCACCACGCCAAGCCCGCTCGCCACACGCGGATTGTGCCCGGTACGCCGCACGCCTTCGATCAGGGCCGGGTCCAGCTCGTCCGCCGAGCGGTTGAGGTCGATGAAGGCCCGTGGCGCGCCGGCCTTGAGGAAGGGCGCCCCGAACTGCGGCGCGCATTCGAACAGGCGATCCACATAAGCATCTTCCGAAGACCGGATCGCATGTTCGTCAAGCAGCGTGTGCCGCAGGAACGACCAGGGGTAATCCCGTCCGCTGTGGGGCGAGGCAAAGACCATCCGCGACGTCAGCGCATCGGGATGATACAGATGATAGGCAACCTTGGGCATCCGCACTCCTTGCCGGCAAACATAGACCGAAAACTTCGCACTCCAAAAGCCCCTTGATCCCGTCTGCGACTCCTTTTATAGGAGCCGAACCGGCGCGGTCTCCCGCGCCCCATGTTTTTGGGGCAAGGCAATTCGCAAAGGTTTCATGGGCGGTTAGCTCAGCGGTAGAGCACTTCGTTGACATCGAAGGGGTCACAAGTTCGATCCTTGTACCGCCCACCATGAATTCCACCGCACGGGCCACAGCGCCGGTGTGAACGGCAACCCGAAAGGCGCTCGCGCGCCGCGACAAGAGGAGAGGACCATGAAGGTCAAGAACTCGCTCCGCTCGCTCAAGAGCCGCCATCGCGACTGCCGCGTTGTGCGCCGCAAGGGCCGCGTCTACGTGATCAACAAGACGCAGCGCCGCTTCAAGGCCCGCCAGGGCTGAAGCACTAGGCCGGGTCCGAAACGGCCGATCCGCAGGTCACGGCTGTTGCCAGGCGGTTCAAAACAAGACAGCAGAAGGCTCGAAGCGGATCACCAGTTTCGAGCCTTTTCCTTGCCGTGTCCTGTAATTAATCGTCTGCACGAGGGAGTTGCGCCGCCACGCCCGCCGTGTCGATGACGGACCGGACCGACACGATCTTTGCGCCCAGGAATTCGTAGAAGGCGGTCTCGTCGAACCTGACCCGTCTTCCGTTGACCGGCAGACCGAAAAGCATCCTCACGGGGCTGCAGTCGAACACAAGCCGGCTGGCGACCATCGGCGGCGCGCAGGCCAGCTGCGCTCTAATGCATCCGGCTGCAAACCTGAATCGATGGAATTTCCTTGAAGGCCAATCTGTGATTCTTCCTGTTTGGGAGGATGGATCATGTCAGCACCTTTACCGAATGTGCTCCGCGCGCGATTTCCGAAATTGGTTAAGGAAGGATCAGCGGGCGGGCGGCGGCGCTGCGCCTGAAGCTTTCGCCTTCCTCCGGAGCGCGTTGGGGCCTTGCGATCCGGCGAACGGAACAGGCCAGATCCGCGCCTCAGGGTCGCCCGCGCGGCCTAGGCAATCTTGATCCGCATCGGGCCTGTCTGATCGAACCGATTGATAAGGATGGCGACATGACCATGCCCGAACTGGCCGATGCGCTGGCGGATGCAACCGACGTGCAGGCGTACTCCGATGCGATTGGGCGGTTCGTTCGCAAGCTGGACTTCACGTATAAGAAAAGACGCTGGTCGCCACCGAGCGGTGCCGCAAATGGGTAAGACGGCGGCGCGACGACTGGTTCGTGCACCGCCTTCCGGACGTCGCGTCCCGACCGGAACATGTTGTCTTCAATGACGAAACCTCTGTCAAAACGAACCAGACCTGCCAGCGCGGGTGGTCACGGCGGGGCGAGCGGCCGGTGATGGATGCGCCCTTTGGATCATGCGGCGCGCAGACCCTCATCTCAGGTCCGAGCGCCGGGGCCCTGATCGCTCCGTGGGTCATCAATGGGGCAATCGATGGTGACGCCTTGCAGGCCTACGTCGCGCAGGTGCTGGTCCCGAAACTGAAGCCGGGCACCGTCGTCATCCTGGACAACCTCGCCGCGCACAAGAATGCCGCCGCTGCCAAAGCCATGCGCGAAGCCGGATTCTGGTTCCTCTTCCTGCCGCCCTACACCCCCGACTTGAACCCGATCGAGATGGTCTTCTCAAAACTCAATGCGCACCCGCGCAGGGTCAACGCTCGAACCTGCGCCGATATATTCCGCGCTCTCACAGAAATCTGTGACCTCTTCTTGCCTGAAGAGTGCTGGAATTTCTTCAAGGCTACAGGGTATGTCTCGGGTTAAAGGTCGGGCACTCCAGGGATCTCACCGTCAGATCACTGGCGGATTTTAGGACGGGCGTTGCCTCCGCGTCCAGATTGACAGACCCTTCGACTTCTCTTTCCAACACTATATGTCTCGTAAGAGGATGTTCGACCAATGACATGGACGGCCGCACCTTTCGCAGCGATCCCAATCGCCGTGCTCGCCGTGCTTTCGGCGGTCGTGGTCCTGCAGCAGCGCCGCACGCCGCAATCTGCCGCGGCCTGGCTGCTGTTTATCGTCTTCCTGCCCTACCTCGCGATCCCGTTCTTCGTGATCCTCGGCTTTCGCAAGCGGACGTCGCGCTTCGAACCGATCGCGTTCGACACCGCAGTGGACCCGCGGCCGGACCAGACGGTCGCGCGCGACGCGGTGGTGCCCGCAAGCTACGGAATTCCAGCGGCTACCGGTGGCAACAGCTTGAAAATCGTGCGGGCGGGCGAGGAGGCATTTGTCGAGTTGATCCGACTGTGCCGCTCGGCCAGAACCGATCTGCAGTGTCTCTTCTATCTCGTTGCCGATGACGCGGTCGGACAGGCGTTCGTCGAAGAACTGATCGCGCGGGCAGAAGCCGGGGTGTCCGTCAGGCTGCTGCTTGACCGGCTCGGCAACCTGAAGCCGCCGCGGCGCAGCCTCGACGCCCTGAAGGCCGCCGGTGGCGAGGTGCGCTATTTCTCGCCCTTGCTGCAATTGCCCGAAAAAGGCCACCTGAACCTGCGCAACCATCGCAAAATGGTCATTGCGGATGGCGCCCGTGTCTTTGCAGGCGGGATGAACGTAGGAACCGAGTACATGGGCCCCGATCCAAGCCCGGACCGGTGGACGGACCTGGCCTATCTTATCGAGGGTCCGGCGGTCGCGACCTTTCGCGACGTGTTCCGTTCGGACTGGGGTACCACCGGAGGAGCGCTTTCCCAGGCAGGCACGGGTTGGCCAGGCACTGCGGCCGGAGGGGCGCGTGTGCAGCTTGTTCCCTCCGGGCCCGACACGGCGGGCGATCCGCTGCACGATACCCTGGTGAACGCGATCCATTCCGCCAGGCGACGGGTCTGGCTGGCAACGCCGTATTTCCTGCCGACCGAGTTCCTTGGAAACGCCCTGTCGATTGCCGCGAAGCGCAGTGTCGATGTGCGCGTCGTGCTGCCGCAGACATCCAACCAAAAGCTCGCGGATTTCGCGCGCGGGGCCTACCTGCGCGACATGCAGGACGCCGGCTGCCGCATCGAGTTCTTTCAGGGTGGGATGCTTCATGCCAAGGCCGGGATCATCGACGAATTCGGCTATCTCGGGTCCGCGAATTTCGATGTCCGCAGCATGCTTCTGAATTTCGAGACAACGCTTTTCGTCTACGATCCGGGGTCGGTACAGGCGCTGGCGGACTGGTACCGGCTTCAAGAAGAGCGGTGCACCTCGGGCCTGCCGCCCGCGGGGTTCTTCCGGCGCATTTCTGAAGGCGTGTTCCGGCTGGGTGCCCCGGTCCTATGATGTCACGGGCGCCAGACGGCTTGCGCGTCGCGAGCTACAATATCCGCAAAGCGGTCGGCACCGACCGCCGCCGGAACCCGCACCGGATCCTGCAGGTCATCTCGGAACTGGACGCGGATATCGTCGTGCTCCAGGAAGCCGACCGCCGCATGGGCGCGCGTCCTTCGGTGCTGTCAACCGACGAGATCCGGACGCAGACGGGCCTTGTCGCGCTCCCGGTCTCTGTTGCCGGCCCCAGCCTTGGCTGGCACGGCAATGCGCTTCTGGCCCGGCCGGAGATCCGGGTGTCGGACCTGCGCCGGGTAAATCTGCCGGGTCTGGAGCCGCGCGGCGCCGTCGTCGCCGATCTGCACACATCCGACGCGCGGCTGCGCGTCGTCGGGGCGCACCTCGGGCTATTGCGCGCCTCACGACGCCGGCAGGTGTCGGCGCTGATCGAGACGCTCGGCACGATGGAGCCCCTGCCGACCCTCGTGGCCGGGGACCTGAACGAATGGTCGCTCAAAGTGGGCCTGGGCCGCATGTCGCGGCATTTCACCCTTCACGCACCGGGCAAATCCTTTCACGCCAACCTGCCGCTCGGCGCGCTGGACCGCATTGCGCTGGACAGGCATATGATCCGCAAGGCGGCGGGTGTTCTCGACACGCCGATCACCCGTCGCGCCTCCGACCATCTGCCGATCTGGATCGACATTCATGTCGGTCCAGGCCCGGACGGCCGCCGCGACACCGGGCAGGGCTGACGAGCGGGCATGCGCAGCGACCCGTCGAAGACGGCCCCGAGGCGCAATTCGCTGCGACGGTCTCGCAAGTCCCGGCGCAATGCCCTCAGGCGGACAGCAGATCCCGCACCGCCTGCGCGATCACCGCCTCGTCTTCGGGTGTGTGCTGCGGATTGCCGGCGCGATGACCCCAGTCTGATCGGATCGGCCGCAATTCGGCATTGGGCATCCGCGCGGTCTCTGACCGGCTGTCGTCCAGCGTGAAGTACAGGTCCGTCGTCGACGGCATGATGATCGCGGGCGCCTCGATCGCGCCCAAGGCAGCGTCGAGGTCGCCGCGGAACCTGTCGTTGTCGGAAATGTCCGACGCGATCCAGGTGTCGATCATCGACAGCAGGTCCATCGGATCGCGTCTGAGAAAATTCCCCTCCCACGCCCGGATCAGGTAATCCTCGCGCGAGACGAAACCGGCCTCGGACCAGAGGGCGTTGCGGTAGAAGGCCTGGCTCAACGCCCAGCCCGCGTAGATGCGCGCAAAGGCCCGCAGGCCGCGAATCGGGCGTTCGGTGAACCACGCCCCGTTCCAGCCCGGGTCCGCCGTGAGCGCCGCACGCAGGCCCTCGAGAAACAGCGCGTTGTGCGGACTCGTGCGCGCCGATGTGCATGTGGCACAGATCGCCGCGACCCGTTCGGGATGCAAGGCCCCCCAGTGCAGCGCCTGCTGCCCGCCCATGGACCAGCCGTAGATCAGCGCGATACGGTCGACCCCCAGCACTTCGGTCAGCAGCCTGTTCTGCGCCGCGACATTGTCGAGGTGGGAGAAGGCCGGCGCGCGACCGAAGGAAAAGGGGTCCGGCAGCGTGCTGGGACTGCTCGACAGCCCGTTGCCAAGCTGGTTCGGGATGACGATGCAGTAGCGTTCGGGATCGAGGATTCGGCCCGGGCCTATCAGCCAGTCGATATCCGAATGCTGCGCACCGTAGGAGGTCGGGTAGAGGATCAGGTTCGACGTCTCGGCATCGAGCGTGCCGTAGACCTTGTATGCCAGATGCAGCGAGGGAACCGTTACGCCGCAGGCCAGCGTCGTGGGCCCCAGGTCGAAGATGTCGTGGTCTTTCATCCGGTGCCCCCCTGCCCCTGTCCTGCCGACGGTAGGCAGCCGCAGCCACCCTGTCGAGTCGGCGGCCGATGGGCGAACCCGGCTTTGCCGGACCAACGGGCGAGTCGATTCGCCATGATTGGTTTAATGAATCAAAGACACCTGACCGAACAAGTAGATCAATCCTTTCAATGATCTGCACGTATACCCGCCAAAACACTTGCCAAGAGCGCTTCTCGATGACACCATTTCGATCAATCTAGCGTTTTGGTCATACCAATTCGACCATTGATCAAGAGTGTCGTGAACGAGATGTTGCGTATTCAGAGTGCGTGGAATGAAACGGCGTCAGAGCGATTGCTCAGCTTCATAGCGGAGCGGTCGCTCGGCCCTGGCGACCGGCTGCCGTCCGAACGTGCCTTGCAGAACGAGCTGAACCTGAGCCGGTCGGCGCTGCGCCACGCGCTGCAGGAGCTCGAGGACCAGGGCAAGATCTGGCGGCACGTCGGCAAGGGGACGTTCCTGTCGGACCCGGCCCAAGCGCAGCCGATCGGTGACACGACGCTGTCGCTGTCCCGGCGGACGACGCCGGTCAAGATGATGGCGGCCCGCCTCGCCATCGAACCGTCCATCGCGCGCGAAGCGGCGATGAACGCCTCGGGCGAGGCGTTGGACAGGATCGCGGCGGCGGAAGCGGCAACCCACGACGCGGGCGACTGGGACTCTTACGAAGCCGCCGATGACGACTTCCATCGCGCCATTTCCGAGGCGAGCGACAACATTCCGCTGGTCGCGATCTTTGACCGGCTGAACTCGATCCGCCGGTCCGTCACCTGGGGCGCGGTGCACCGGCAGACACCAAAGCCGACGCCGGACCACGGCAGTTTCGCCGAACACACGGCGATTGCCAAAGCCATCGCCGACCATGACCCGGACGCGGCACAGGCCCTGATGCGGGCGCATCTCAAGGCCGTGTCGCACCGGCTTTTCGGAGATTTTTGAAGCCATTGCCGCGGCGGCAGGAGGGCCGCCGCGGCAAACACCGGAGGAAAGACCGGTCATCACGACCGGTGACGTCAGCGGCGGGAAAGCGCCGCGATTTGGAGGAGAAAAGTTCCCATGAAAAGACTGCTCGCTGCCGCGATTGCGGCCATCGTTGCGTCAGGTGCCGCAGCACAGGACGATTATCCGAACCGCGCGATCACCATCCTCGTGCCCTTCGCGCCGGGCGGGGTCGTGGACCTTGCCTCGCGCACCATCGGCGAAGGGCTGTCCCGCCGCCTCGGCCAGGAGGTGATCGTCGAGAACCGTGCCGGCGGCTCCGGCTTCATCGCGGCGACGGCGGCCGCACAGGCCGACCCGGATGGCTACACGTTGTTCATGGGCGAGGCCGGGACGCTGACGATCAATCCGTCGCTCTTCGAAGACACGCCCTATGACGCCGAGGCCGATTTCACCACCGTCTCGACGATCACCGACACGCCGCTGATCCTCGTCGCGAACAAGAATGCGGACTTCAAGACCTTCGAGGAATTCCTCGCGGCAGCGCGCGCCGAGCCGGGCCGCATCACCTATTCCTCTGCCGGGATCGGGACCCTGAACCATCTCGCGCCGGAATGGATGGCCATGGAGGGCGACCTGGACATCCAGCACATTCCCTACAAGGGCGGCCGCCCTGCCGCCACCGCCGTGGCCAGCGGCGAGGTCGATATCAGCGTCGTGTCCTATTCCTCGACCAAGCCGTTCATCGACAGCGGCGACGTGGTGGTGCTTGCCACCACCTCGGCAGAGCGGATCGATCCGAGCCCCGACACACCGACCATGCAGGAAGGCGGCGTTCCCAACATCGACACCAGCCAGTGGACCGGGCTGATGGCGCCGGCCGGCACGCCGGAACCGATCCTGGACACGCTCAACAGCACCATCGCCGAGATCCTCGCGGAACCCGAGGTCGCCAAGACCCTGACCGAAGCCGGCGCCGCGCCATACCCGTCGTCGCGCGCCGACTTCGACGCGATGCTCGACCGCCTGCGGGGCCAGTTCGCCACGATCATCGAAACCGCCGGCATCTCCGCGCAGTAAGAACCCGACCGGGGCGGCGGCCACACCCCGCCGCCCCGCTGCCCGACCGAGAGGGGACACCATGCCGTTCAAGATGCGCAAAGACCTGGGCGCCGGGCTGATCGCGCTGGCCATCGGGATCGCCGTCTGCGCGATCAGCCTGACCTACCGGATCGGGACGCCGGCGCGCATGGGGCCGGGCCTCGTTCCGCTGGTCCTGGGCGTCGTGCTGGTCCTGTCGGGCATCGGCGCGATCCTCACCGGGCTGCGCAACCAGGAACTTGCGACCGAGATGCGCCTGCGCCCGATGATCATGGTGACGCTGTCGCTGATCGTCTTCGCGCTGACCGTGGAACGGTTGGGCTTCGTCCCGGCCTCGGCCCTGCTGATCGTCCTTTCCGGCCTGTCCGAAAGCCCGCCGAACTGGCGCGCGCTCGCCATCCTGTGCGTAGTGCTCATTCCGGCAGCCTATTTCCTCTTCATCGTGCTGCTGGGCATTCCGGCCCCGGCCTTCGACTGGAATGTCCGATGACCGTCGTCGACAACCTTATGGTGGGCCTGGAAACGGCGCTCACCTTCCAGAACCTGATCTATTGCCTGATCGGCGTCACCGTCGGGATGGTTGTCGGGGTGCTGCCGGGCATCGGCCACCTCACCGCGATCTCGCTGCTGCTGCCGCTCACCTTCTACGCGCCGGTGACCGCCGGGCTGGTGATGCTCGCGGGCATCTACTACGGCGCGCAATACGGCGGGTCGATCGCGTCGATCATGATCAACATGCCGGGCACGGCCTCTTCGGCGGTGATCTGTCTCGACGGCTATCCAATGACCCGCCAGGGCAAGGCCGGGACCGCGCTGATCATTACCACCATCGCATCCTTCGTCGGCAGCTGCATCGCGATCCTGTTGCTGATCATGCTGTCGCCGCCGCTGGCACGGGCGGCGCTGTCGTTCCATTCCGCCGACTATTTCTCGATGATGGCGCTTGGCCTTGTCGCGGCCGGGACGCTGATCCAGGGATCGAAGTTCATCGGCGCCGCCAGCGTTGCCGTCGGGCTTCTGCTGGGCATCGTCGGGACCGATGTGAGTTCGGGGACGATGCGGTTCACCTTCGGCGCGCCGCAACTTTTCGACGGCATCAGCATCGTCGTGATCGCGATGGCGTTCTTCGGCGTGACCGAAGTCATGACCAGCATCGGCAAGGTCCGGGATCACGCGCTGAACGCCAAGGTGACGCTGCGCAGCATGATGCCGAGCCGCAAGGATCTGGCCGAAAGCCGGTTCCCGATCCTGCGTGGATCGGCGGTAGGATCTGCCGTGGGCATCCTGCCCGGCGCAGGCGGCGGGTCGATGGCCGCGTTCATGGCCTATGCGGTAGAAAAGCGCCTGTCCCGCACGCCCGAGAAATTCGGCAACGGCGCCATCGCCGGCATCAGCGCGCCCGAGGCCGCCAACAACGCCGCGGCGCAATCCGCCTTCATCCCGACGCTGACGCTGGGCATTCCCGGCGACGCGATCATGGCGCTGATCCTGGGTGCCCTGCTGGTCCACGGCATCACCCCCGGTCCGCAGGTCATTGCCGACAGCCCAGAGCTTTTCTGGGGTCTTGCGGTCAGCTTTCTGGTCGGCAACTTCATCCTGCTGATCCTGAACATCCCGCTCATGGGGGTCTGGGTCCGCCTGCTGCGGATTCCGCCGACCTACCTCTTTCCCGCCATCACTCTCTTTATCGCGGTCGGCGTCTACAGCGTCGCCAACATCAGTTTCGACGTCTTTCTCGTCGCCGGGCTGGGGCTGATCGCCTACATCATGGTGGCCTTCGGCTTCGAACCGGCGCCGCTGCTGCTGGGCTACGTGCTCGGTCCGCTGATCGAGGAGAACTTCCGCCGAGCCCTGCTGATCAGCCGCGGCGATTTCATGATCTTCGTCGAACGGCCCATCAGCGCGATCTTCCTCGTGCTGTCGGTCCTGCTGGTCATCTGGGTCGTCATGGGTGCCCGTACCCCGAAAACCGAAACAAAGGAGACCTGATCCATGCCCTCCGGACTCGTCATCAGCGCCCACGCCGCGGACTTCGTCTGGCGGTCGGGCGGTGCCATCGCGCTGCATGCCAGCGAAGGCTGGGACATGCACGTGGTTTGCCTGTCGCTCGGCGCGCGCGGCGAAAGCGCGAAGCTCTGGCGGCAGGAGGGCATGACGCTCGACCGCGTGAACGCCGAGCGCACTGACGAAACCCGCCGCGCCGCAGAGGTTCTCGGGGCGAACCTGCGCCTGCTCGACCACGGCGACTACCCGATGCGCATCCCCGAAGACACGATCCTGCAGCTGGCTGACATCATCCGCGAGGTCGCGCCGTCCTTCATCCTGAGCCACGCGCCCGGCGATCCGTGGAATTTCGACCACGAGCTCACCAGCCGTGTCGCGCAGGAGGCGCAGATCATCTCGCAGGCCAAGGGGCACAATCCGGACATGCCGTCGGCCAAGCCGGTGCCGATCCTCATGTACGAACCGCACCAGCCCGAGAATTCCGGCTGGCGGCCGGATGTCTATCTCGATATCGACCCGGTCTTCGACCAGAAGCGCAAGGCCTTCGCGTGCATGGACGCGCAGGAATGGCTTTGGGAGTATCACACGCGCGTGGCGCTTCAGCGCGGCAACCAGGCCTGGCTCAATTCCGGCCGGAAGATCACCCATGCGGAGGCATACCAGACGCTGTTCCCGCGGGTCGTATCGTCCTTTCCCTCCATCTGACAAGGGCCCGGCAGCGGGCCGGTAAAGGCCCGTGGTCGCCTATCCCACCCGACAGGCCGCGAGCCTCTCCTCGTCCGGCATTAGCCCCAGTCCGGGGCGGTCGGACGGCGACATGTTGCCCTCGGACATCGTCGGCAGGTCCGGCAGCAGCATCCGGGCGATACGGGTCTGGGCGCGGTGAAGCTCCACCGCGCCGTCGGTCAGCGCGCCGCACATCCAGTGCAGGTTTACCAGGTCCCAGCCCCCGGCAGGCGAGACGGCACATCCCGCCGCCGCTCCGGCCTGGGCAGCGGCGACCGCGGCACAGATGCCCCCGGCAAAGACGGCGTTCGGTTGCAGCACGTCGATGCCCGCCTCGGTCAGCAGGTCGAACCGGTCGGCACTCTGTTCCATCTGGCCCGCACCGATGGGCACCCGCCCCTCTGCAGCAAGCGACGCGAGCGCGTGGCGGTCGTTCCCGGCCACGGGTTCTTCCAGCCAGGCGAGGTTCAGCTCGACCGCACCACGGGAAAAGGCGCGGGCCGTGTCGAGGTCCATGCGGCAGTTGGCATCGGCGATCAGCTCGGCGCCCGGCCCGATCGCGTCGCGCACCGCCCGGAGCCGCGCCAGATCCTGCGCCACCGTCCTGCCTTTTGCCGCGATCAGCACCTTCACGCCGCGCGCGCCGGCGGCCACCTCGGCCCCGCAGGCCTCGACCAGCGCCTGGGTGTCGAGCGCCGGGAATCCGCAGGTCACGTGCACTGGCGCCGAGGCGCGCGCGCCGCCCAGCATCTGCGCCACCGACAGGCCAAGGCGCTTGGCGCGCAGGTCGCACAGCGCGATTTCGAGCGCCGACAGGGCGGAGACGACGACACCCGTCATCGCCCGCGGATTGAACCGGCGCCTGAGGTCCGGCAACGGGTCGTCGCCCGCCTCTGCCAGCGCCTCCGCCGCGGCACCGTTGAGGAAATGCGCCACCTCGGGGGCAAGGAACCGGCCGGTAAAGCCGTTGCCGGTCACGCCATCGCCATCGCGCAGCTCGACCCGGACGAAGGTAAAGCTGTCCGCGCCCGCATAAGGGGCTGCGTCGCCGGGCATGGCGGGCGGACTGTGCACCGTGGCGCGCAGGGAAAATCGTTGGGTCATTCGGAGCCTTTCGAAGGGGGATTGCCGCCGCGCACGCCGACCAGCCTTGCCGCCAGCGGCGCACCGGTGATGATCAGGAAGACGCGGGTCAGGTGGTGGATCACCACGTAGCCAAGGTCGGCGCCCACGACGATCGCCAGCACCGCCATTTCCGCCTGCCCTGCCGGGGCGAAGGCCAGGAATCCATCGACCGGCGGCGCAAGTCCGAAGCGGATGACGACGATGGTGATCACCGCCGCAAGCGCCGCGACGAAGAGCGTGAACACGACGCCAGCGACGACGAAGCGGCGGATTTCGGTCAGTGTGATCCCGAGGTATCCCGCACCGAGGCCGATGCCGATGAAAAACTGCGCGGCGAGGATCGCCTCGGCCGGCGGGCGGTGGTGCAGCACCCCCGTGAGCGACAGCACCGCGGCCAGGATCATCGGACCGAGGATCGCCGCGCCGAACAGGCCGATCCTTTCCGCTCCCTTCCAGCCGGCGATGGCCGCGAAGGCCATGATCGCCATTTCGTGCAGCGGCAAGGTCGCGGCCGGATCGCCAACGGGATTGTTCAGATCGCCGCCGAAGCCCTGCGTCAGGATGATCGGCGCCACCAGCACGATCAGCAGCAGGCGGGTGGCATGGATCAGCGACAGGGCGCGCACGTCGCCGCCCGCCTCCTGCCCGAAAAGCACCATTTCCTGCAGCCCGCCGGGCATCGACGCGTACCAGGCCGTCGGCAGGTCGAAGCCGCAGAGGCGGCGGAAGAACGGCAGTCCGACCAGGGCGGTGATCGCGAGGGACACCGGCACCAGCGACAGCGACAGCGCCATCTGCGGCAGGCGCTCGGCCACTTCGGGCGTGATCGACGCGCCGATGGCGACGCCGAGGATGGTGCGCGTGACCTTGCCCAGCTTGCCCGTCCCGCTGATCGGCACCCGCGCCAGCGCCGCGACGAGACAGGCCACCAGCGGTCCGAAAAGGAACGGCAGCGGCGCGTCGATGAAGACGAATATCACGGTGCCCAGCAGGGCGATGACAACCGTCAGACCCTGGCGCTGCCAGGCCGCACGAGGCCGGAGGGACCCAAACGCCACCGCGCCCTACCAGTACCGCGCTGCGGGTTTCAGGTCTCTTCTCCGCCGTTCACCGCGATCATCTGTCCGGTGATGAAGCCGGCCTCCGGAGAGGCCAGGAATGCCGCCGTCGCGGCAATGTCGCCGGGCCGGCCCATCACGCCTGCGGGAATCGAGGCGGTGCGCTTCGGGTCGTCCTCGGTCGCGGTTTCCTTGCGGATCTGGCCCGGAGAGATGACGTTGGCGGTGACGCCCTTGGGCGCGAATTCGGTGCTGAGCGCCTTGGTCAGGCCCCAGACCCCGTGCTTGGCCGCCGAGATCGGCGCGCCTTCGAAATAACCGCGCATCGCCTTCATCCCGGCGAAATTGATGATTCGGCCCCAGCCCTTTTCGAC
>Ga0114903_1000951_pt1 | contig 13527 bp, 10 predicted proteins | sample MalvirDeepMed_s2_FD_87289 | JGI IMG/M metagenome (GOLD analysis project Ga0114903, IMG submission 87289) | Marine viral communities from the Global Malaspina Expedition - Malaspina viral metaG DeepMed_s2 | ecosystem: Environmental > Aquatic > Marine > Oceanic | place: Mediterranean Sea... | reverse complement strand
GTGGCACGTCGAGCTTGCGCAGGACCCAGCCCATCACGCCGAAACCGACCATCATCAGAAGCTCGAAGGGCGAGCCGGAGATGCCGTAGATGCCGACGAAAGAGATCATCGCGACGATGGGCATCAGGATGCGCGGCGGCACCAGCAGGACGCGGGTGAAGAGTCCCACCATCGGGATGTTCATCGCCAGCAGCATGAAGTTGCCGATGAAGAGCGCCGCGATAAGGCCCCAGACAACGTCGGGGTTCTGCGTGAAGAGCAGCGGCCCAGGGGTAATGTTGAGTGCCAGCAGCACCGCCAGCAGGACCGCGGTGGTGCCGGACCCCGGCACGCCGAGCGCCAGCATCGGCACCAGCGCGCCACCGGCGGCCGCGTTGTTGCCGGCCTCGGGGGCGGCGACGCCGCGCGGATCGCCGGTGCCGAAGGTCTTGTCCTTGTCGACCAGGCGCTTTTCCATCGAATAGGAGATGAAGGACCCGAGCGAGGCCCCCGCGCCCGGCAGGACGCCGGCGATGAAGCCCAGCACGGTGGTGCGGCCCATGGTCGGGATACAGGAGCGGATCAGCGACCAGGACGGGATGATCTTGCCCACTTCGGTCGGCGGTTTGGTGGAAATGTCGCGGTCGGTGCCGCGATTTTCCAGGAAGACGAAGACCTCGGAGAGCGCGAAGAGGCCCACGATGGCGATCAGGAAGTCGATGCCGTCGTAGAGATGCACCTCGCCGAAGGTCAGGCGCGGCACGCCGGTCTGGGTGTCGACGCCGACCATGGCAAGGCCCAGGCCAAGCGCCGCGGCGAAGGCCGATTTCGCCTGGTTCGTCGCGGCGATGCCGCCCAACGTGGCAAAGGCCAGGGTGAAGAGCGCGAAATACTCCGCCGGGCCGAAGAGCAGCGCGACCTTGACCAGCTGCGGCGCCAGCAGCACCAGCCCCCAGGTGGCGAAGAAGGCGCCGACGAAGGACGCGACGCCCGACAGCGCCAGCGCCTCGCCGGCGCGGCCCTTCTGCGCCATGGGATAGCCGTCGAGGCAGGTCATCATCGCCGGTTCGTCGCCGGGAATGTTGAGCAGGATCGACGATATTCGCCCGCCGTACATCGCGCCGTAGTAGACCGAGGTGAGCAGGATCAGCGAGGGCGTCGCGCCAAGGCCCAGGGTGAAGGCCAGCGGGATCAGGATCGCCACGCCGTTCGACGGGCCAAGGCCGGGCAGGGCGCCCATGATCGTGCCGAGAAAGCAGCCCATCAGCGCCAGGAACAGGTTCTGCCAGGTCATCGCGATCAGGAAGCCGTCGCCGAGATTGGAGAGCGTTTCCATGTCAGTCTCCTTGCGGTGCGGTTGCGGGGGCGGGCTCCGGATCGCTGGCGAAGAGATCGCCGAGGGAGGAGAAGAAGCCGTCGATGGCCAGTTCCATGCCCTCGCGGGGCAGGCTGAGACCCAGCAGGGACCGGAAGATCAGGTAGATGCCAAGCGCCGTCACGACGCCGATCACGACGCTTTCGACAGGTTTCGACCCGAGCCGCCAGGTCAGGTAGCCCGAGGCGACGGCGGTGGGCAGCAGGAAACCGAAAGCCGGCAGCGCCTCGGCATAGATGACGAGGACCAGCGCGGCGAGGCCGATCTCGGCGACCCGGCCCCAGGTCGGCCATTCGGGATCGGGATCGGGCTTGATCAGGAACCAGGCCGACGACAGCCCGAGTATTGTTGCAATGATCCAGGGAAAGACCTTCGGCCCGACCTCGTCGGTCAGAAAGCTTTCCTGGATGCCCGCGGCGGCCCAGGCGTAGATGATCGCCAGCACGAGGCCGATGCCGCCGAAGATGCGGTCGCTCATGATCCCCTCCCGTGAATGTGGTGATGTCCCCCGGCGGTCACCGCCGCCGGGGTCGTGGTCTGCTTATTGCAGGATGCCGATTTCGCGGCTCAGGCTTTCGATGTTCGCGACGCTTTCGGCGACGAAGGCCTGGAACTCCTCGCCGTGCAGGTCGAGCGGCGCGAGACCGTTGGCCTCCATCACCGCCTGCCATTCGTCGCTGGCATACAGCGTGTCGAGCTGCGCGACCCAGTAGTTGTAGGCCGCGTCGGACATGCCGCCCGGCGCGTAGAAGCCGCGCCAGTTGGCGCCGATGGCGTCGATGCCCTGCTCGCGCGCGGTCGGCATCTCCGAGAATTCGCCGTCAAGGCGTTCGGGTGCCAGCACCGCCAGCACCTTGATGTCGCCCGATTCGACGAAACCCTGCGCTTCGGACAGGTCGCCGGTAAAGGCCTGGAGCGAGCCTGCCAGCAGCTGCGTGACCGCTTCGCCGCCGCCCGCGAAGGCGATGTATTTCACTTCGCGCACATCCTCGATGCCGGCTTCCTGCGCGGCGATCAGGACTTTCAGGTGGTCCCAGCCGCCGACGGCGGAGCCGCCGCCGAAGTTGACCTCGGACGGGTTCGACCGCACCTGCTCCAGCAGATCGGGCAGGGTGTCGACCTCGCTGTCGGCGGAGACGGCGATCACGCCGTAATCGGCGCCGATGGACCCCAGCCAGCGTACCTGGTCCATGGTGTTGCCCGGAAAGGCGCCCTGCGCGAGACGGGTCGCGGTGGCGGTCGAGGCCGCCACGACGAGGTCGTTGTCGTCGTTGCGCTTGTTGACCACTTCGGCAAATGCCACGCCGCCGCCGCCGCCCGACAGGTTCACGACCTGCATGGTGGACGGGATCAGGCCCGTGTCCTGAAGCACCTTGCCGACCTGGCGGCAGGTAAAGTCCCAGCCGCCGCCGGGGTTCGCCGGGGCGATGCATTCGGGGTTCTCGGGGGTGAAATCCTGCGCCATGGCGGCAAAGGGCGCCGCAACGACAAAGGTGGCCACCGCGACACCGCGGCGGATCGAGTCAAATGACATGGTTGTCCTCCCTGTAGTACATCCGCCGCCTCCCGCCGCGGATCGAAAGTTTCGGTACCACTCGAAGCTGTCACCAACCTGTCACGCCCGCAACTTGTTTCCCTCTTGAGTGGACGGAGCTGTCCGGTTCGACGGGATGGGGTGAGACCTTCAAGGGTCACGCGAATTGCGTCCGAGCGGGATCGGATCATCGGGAAACGTCGGCGACCGGCATGTCAGGCCAGGCGAACGCGCCTGGTGGGTTGATGTGGTGACCGCACGAGACCGGCAGGCGCTGTCGTCCGACCGGAGATGCCCGGAGGCGCTTTCGGAAGACCGCGCACCGTTTCGGTCGACAGATGCGCAGACGCGTACGTGGGCCGCGCGCTTTCCGTCGCCCGGTCACGCGCCCGGGCGCATGGTCACCAGGCGGTGATTCGCCCCTCGGGCGGGAGCCACATGGGATCGCCCTCCTGAATCCCGAAGGCGTCGTAAAACGCGGGCAGGTGCTGGAGCGCGGCAATGGCACGGTAGGGCGAGGGCGCATGCGGATCGTTGTCGACCAGCATCCGGTCAATCGCTTCGGTCGATTTCGTGGCCCGGTTCTTTGCCCAGGACAGGAAACACCGCTGATCGGGCGTGAAACCCTCGATCTCCACATTCTCTTCCGGATGCTCTTCAAGATAGTCGCGCAGGGCTTCGTGGGCGAGGGTGATGCCGCCCAGATCGGCCATGTTTTCCCCCACTTCCAGAGGCCCGTTGGCCATGAGGCCCGGCGCGACCTCGTAGGTGTTGGCCTGTTCAATCAGCTTTTGCGCCTTTTCGGTAAAGCGCACCATGTCGTCGAATGTCCACCAGTCGCGCAGGTTGCCGCTGGCGTCGAACTGCCGCCCCAGGGAGTCGAACCCGTGGGTCATTTCGTGGCCGAGAATGGCGCCCATCCGGCAGAACCAGACCGCCGCATCCTTCTGCGGCTCGAAAAAGGGCGGTTGCAGGATCGCCGCAGGCACCTCGTACCCGTTGATGCCGGGGCTGTAGGCGGCATTGACCGTCGTGGGGCGCGTTTCCGGGCTGTTGAATGCCTCCCGACTCACCGGTCCCCCATATTTGGCCATGTAGCGGTCATGTTCGAAGGCGGCGATGGACATCAGGTTGGCAACCGGGTCCGCGCCGATCTCGACCGCGGAATAGTCGATCGACGTGTCCGGCCCGCCCATCGTGGCGGAAAGGTCGGCGAGTTTCGCCGCCGCCTCGGCACGGGTTTCTTCGCTCAGCCAGTCGCGGGTCGGTATGCGCCTTGCGAAGACCGCCTTCACGCGGGCGAACATGTCCTCGGCCGCGGTCCTGGCGTTTTCGGTCAGATGCGCGTCGACGTAGATCTGCCCCAGCGGATGGGCGAGGTGTTCGGCGACAAGCTGGGTCGCCGTTTCCGCGCGCGGTGGCACGACGGCGCTGCCCAGCAGGACGGCCGACAATCCCAGGTTCGGCTCCTGGAACGCGGTCGACATCGCGGGCGCGAATTTCAGGATCATCCGCAGCTTGAGGTAATCCTTTATGTCCTCGATCGGGCGCGTGCGCAGCACCTCGGACAGCACCGGCAGGTAGCGCGGCGAAAACAGCACCACGTTCTCGATATCCGGCGGGTAACCGGCGGTCTCCAGCAGCTCGGACAGGTCGATCTAGGGGATGAGGGACTGCAATTCGTCAAGTGTCGTCGGGTTGTAGGTGAGCCGGGGATCGCGCCGTTCGATGGGCGACAGGACGCCGGAATAGAGGGTTCTTTCGATCTCCACGGCGGTGCGCGCGATCTGCCCGGCATCGCCGGAGGGGAGGCCGGCGACCATCAGCATTTCGTCCAGGTAGGTCCGGTAGGCGTTCAGCCGTCCGCCGTCATCCGGTTCCGCGAGGATGCTCGCAAAGTGCGCGTCGATGCCGAACGCTGGCGCGCCGAAGCCGAACTCGTACCGGCTGTTGTCCAGCCTGCCTTCGGTATGGCCGAAACCGAGAAACACGCCCGGACCGCCGATCCGATCCATCCGCACCATGATCCGGCCAAGATCCGCCAGGCCGGTCATGGCGTCGATCCGGTCGAGTTCGCCTTGAATGGGCGCGATGCCGCGCGCGTCGATCGTGTCGGTGTCCATGTAGGCGCGGTAGAAATCTCCCACGAGCTGGGTCGGATTGCCCCTTGGGGCGCTGTCGGCCTCTTTGGCGGCGCGCAGCAGGATGGCGGTCACCTGCGCCTGCACCAGATCGCCGGTGATGGCGAAAATCCCTTATTTCGGGTCCTTTTCGGGGCGTTCGATCCGGTCGAGCCAGCCGCCGACGGCGTAGCGGTAGAAATCCTCCCGGGGATCGGCGCTCGGGTCCATGTTCTCGACCGAGAAGCCAAGCATGTCCGGTCCGACCGAACCTGCCTGCGCGAACGTGGTGTTGGCGGAAAGGAGGGTCGATGCGGCAAGGCAGGCCGCCGTGAGGCCGGTGCGATGGTTCATGGACGCTCTCCAAACTGGGCGGGACCGGATACGACCCTTCGCTTCCGCTTCCCGTTAAAGGGTACTTCGGGCGAGTCTCTAAAGCTAACTTTTTGGCCCGACGCCCGACTGCGGCGGTTGAAGCCTCAAGTCTCGATCCCTTGACATATGAGCCGTGAAATTGAGGTGGCGCGGACCATCGACGCGCCGCTTTCGTGCGACGGCGACCGGCGCAGGTTCTGCGCTGGCGATTGCGTTGGGTGGTTTCGGACGCAGCGCCTGTGCCACGCAAACGACGCAGGTGGCGCCAGCCTTGATCCGTCCCCGAGCGCCCCGTCTTTTCCGCGGCCTTCCGCGAGGGACCTATGGCCGAACAGTCCGCAGATGGGACCGCCCCGGACCGCGACGCATGCGTGGCACACGGCTCAGATCGTGATCGGCGTCATCACCTCGGGTTCGATCACGTCCACCCCGGGCAGCGCCTTGACCAGCTCTTCGGCGGACTGTTCCAGTAGCGGGAAGGTGCGATAGTGACAGGGGATCACCGTCTTGAAATCGAAGAACGTTTTGCAGGCGTAGGCGGCACGGCGCATGTCCATGGTGAAATGCCCGCCGGCGCAGAGGATGCCGATATCGGGCGCGTGCAGGTCGTTGAACACCCCCATGTCCGCCATCACGTCCGTGTCCCCCGAGACGTAGATCGTGTGGCCTTCGCCCGCGATCATGAAACCGCATTCGGAGCCGGGCACCCAAGGCCCCTTGCCGCCGGAAAAGCTGCTGGAATGCACCGCGTGGACCATGGTCACCTTGACCTCACCCAGCGCCACCGTGCCGCCCTTGTTGAAGCCGATGGTCTCGATCCCCTCGCTGTCGGCCCAGTAGGACATCAGGTCGAACTGCCCAACCAGCGGAACGTCCAGCGACTTCGCGAGCGGCAGCACGTCCGAGGCGTGGTCGCCATGGGCGTGGGTCAGCAGAATATGCGTGGCGCCTTCGGTCGCGGCGCCGTGCCGGTCTTCGGTTAGCATCGGGTTGCCGGTGAGCCAGGGGTCGATCAGCAGCACTTCGCCCGCGATCTCGATGCGGAACGATCCGTGTCCCAGCCAGGTGATGTTCATGGTCTCGTCCTCCTCGTGATCCCGCCAAGGAGGGTAGGGCGCACCGCCGGCCCGGAAAGGCTGAAACCGCGCTCAGTCCGGCTGCGGCACCAGCTTGCCGGGATTGAGGATGTCATGCGGATCGAGGGCGCGCTTGATCGTGCCCATGACCTCCCAGCCGGGGCCGTGTTCGCGCGCCATGTAGCGCATCTTGCCCAGGCCGATGCCATGTTCGCCGGTGGCGGTGCCGCCCAGGTCCAGCGCGCGTTCGACCATCCGGTGAGACAACGTCTCGGCGGTCTCCTGGTCCTGCGGTTTCTCCGGGTCGATGAGCAGGATGGCGTGGAAATTGCCGTCGCCCACGTGGCCCAGGATCGGGCCGGGCAGGCCGCTTTGGGCGATGTCGGCCTGGGTCGCGCCGATGGCTTCGGCCAGGCGCGACACCGGTACGCAGATGTCGGTGACCAGCGCGCGGTGGCCGGGGCGCGAGGCCAGCACCGCGTAATGGGCGTTGTGCCGCATGGTCCAGAGCGCGCGGCGGTCCTCTTCGCGCGCCGACCACTCGAAGGCGCCGGCGCCGTGATCGGCGGCGATCTCGCCGAACCGCGCGGCGTCCTGCGCGACGCTTTCGGGGGAGCCGTGGAATTCCAGCATCAGGTGCGGCTGTTCGGGAAAGCCCGTCCCGGCATAACCGTTGAAGATGCGCGCCGTGGCCGCGTCCACCAGTTCGATCCGTGCCACCTGCAGGCCCATCTGCACCGTGTCGATCACCGCGTTGACAGCGTCCTCGACCGAGGCAAAGGCGCAGACGCCTGCCGACACCGCCTCAGGGATGCCGTGCAGGCGCAGCGTCAGTTCGGTCATCAGCCCCAGCGTGCCTTCGGACCCCACCAGCAGCGCCGTGAGGTCGTAGCCCGCGGAAGATTTGCGCGCCCGGCTGCCGGTGCGCACCACCTGACCGTCGGCCAGCACCGCCTGGAGCCCCAGAACGTTGTCGCGCATGGTGCCGTAGCGCACCGCCGTGGTGCCGCTGGCGCGCGTCGCCGCCATGCCGCCCAGCGAGGCATTGGCTCCGGGATCGACCGGGAACATCAGCCCCGTGGCGCGCAGCTCGCGGTTCAGCTGTTCACGCGTGACGCCGGGCTGCACCGTCACGTCCAGATCGGCGGGCCGGATTTCCAGCACCTTGTTCATGCGGCTGAAATCGACGCAGACCCCGCCCCGCGGCGCCTGCGCATGGCCTTCGAGCGAGGTGCCCGTGCCCCATCCGATCACCGGCACCCGCGCCGCGGCACAAAGCGTGACGATGCGCTGTACCTCTTGGGTGGTTTCGGGGTAGGCGACGGCATCCGGGGGCATCGGCGGAAAATGCGATTCCGACCGGCCGTGCAGGTCGAGATCGGACTTGGACCGGGACAGCCGTTGGCCTAGGAAAGAAGCCAGCGCGTCGAGTGTTTGAGGGGCGGTCATCGGCAACCTTTCGAGACAGTTGAGCGATCCTAGCGGCTGCGGAGGCCGCGCGAAAGTCCACGGGGAAAGGGCCATGCCCGGGTTGGTGGAGACGTGCCGAAGCGCGTGGCAGGACAACGGCCGGAAGGGCAGCGGATGATCATCTCGGAACCATGGGGCAGGCTCACCGCCAGCTGCGGCCGCGGTTGGGACGTGCTGCGCCACCGCGGCCCGGGGCAGGTGTTGTTCTGGTTCATTGCCCTGATGATCGGCATCGGAGCGGGTCTCGCGGCATTGCTTTTCCGCAAGGCGATCGAATGGTTGCAGACGGCGCTGTACGGCACCGAGGACGTGAACCTGCTGCACAGCTTTGCCACCACTCTGCCGTGGTATTCGGTGCTTCTGATCCCGGTGCTGGGGGGCGGCACCGTGGGTCTGATCCTGCATTACTTCACCCCCGATGGCCGGGTACGGTCGGTGTCGGACGTGATCGAGGGCGCGGCGCTCAACGACGGGCGGGTCGAGAAGAAGGCCGGCATCGCCTCGATGCTCTGCTCGTGGATCACCCTGTCCACCGGCGGATCGACGGGCCGCGAAGGACCGGTCGTGCATATCGCCGCGATGATGTCGAGCTGGGTCAGCAACCTCATCCGTGCCGACGGCATCACCGGGCGCGACCTTCTGGGCTGCGCCGTGGCCGCCGCCGTCTCGGCCAGCTTCAACGCCCCCATCGCCGGCGCGCTCTTCGCGCTCGAAGTGGTGCTGCGCCATTTCGCCCTGCACGCCTTTGCACCCATCGTCATCGCCAGCGCCGCCGGCACGGTGATCAACCGGCTGGCCTTTGGCGACGTGACCGAATTCAGCCTGCCGGGCACGACGGTGGTCGAATTCTACCTCGAATTGCCGGCTTTCCTGATCCTCGGCCTCGTCTGCGGGCTGGTGGCGGTGGTGACCATGCGCTGCATCTTCTGGTCCGACGACCTGGGCACGCGACTGCAGAACCGGCTGAACCTGCCGCACTGGCTGCGACCGGCGGCGGCAGGCATCCTGCTGGGCGCGCTGGCCATCGAGTTTCCGCATATCATCGGTGTCGGCTACGAGACGACAAGCCTTGCGCTGACCGGCAACCTGCTGCTGTCCGAAGCGGTGGTCTTCGCCGTGCTCAAGGTCGCCGCCCTGTCGATCACCATGGCCGGGCGCATGGGCGGCGGCGTGTTCTCGCCGTCGCTGATGATCGGCGCGCTGACCGGCCTGGCCTTCGGTCTGATCGCCACCGGCCTTTTTCCCGACCATTCCGGCGCCTTCACGCTCTATGCGCTGGCGGGGATGGGAGCGGTTGCAGCCTCGGTGCTGGGTGCGCCGATCTCCACGACGCTCATCGTCTTCGAACTCACGGGCGACTGGCAGACCGGCCTTGCGGTGATGGTGTCCGTGTCGATCTCCACCGCCGTGGCGTCGAAGCTGGTGCACCGGTCGTTCTTCCTGAGCCAGCTTGAACGGCGCAACGTGCACTTGGCGGCGGGACCGCAGGCCTATCTGCTGGCGATGTTCCGGGTGCAGGGCGTCATGCGCAAGGCGGCCGATCTTGGCCCCGAGGTCACGGCCTTCTGCGAAGAAATGATCGGCCAGGAGCTTTATGTCACCACCACCTCGACGCTCGAGACCGTGCTGCCGCTCTTCGACAAGTCCGGGGTCAGCTACGTGCCGGTGATCTCGGTTGTCGAAGAGGGCAAGGATCCGGTCCTGCAGGGCGCGCTGTTCCATGTCGACGCGCTCAAAGCCTATAATCGCGCGCTGGCAGCCACTGCTGCCGAAGAACACGGATAGCCGCCTGTTCAGCCGCCGGTATGGCTCATGTGGCGCGACACGCGGCCGTCGACCGACTGCCGGGAATAGTCGAAATCGTGCCCCTTGGGCTTGAGCGCGATCGCGCGGCGGATCGCCTCCTCGAGCGGTGCGTCGCTGGCGGGATGGTTGCGCAAGGCGCTGCGAAGATCGGCGTTGTCCTCCTGGCCCAGGCACATGAAGAGCTCTCCGGTGCAGGTCAGGCGCACGCGGTTGCAGCTTTCGCAGAAATTATGCGTGAGTGGCGTGATGAAACCGATCTTCTGCCCGGTCTCTTCCAGCCGCACATAGCGTGCCGGGCCGCCGGTGCTCTCGGGCAGGTCGGTGAGCGTGTAGTGGCGCCCCAGCTGCGCGCGCAGGTCGTTCAGCTTCCAGTACTGGCCCAGCCGGTCCTCGTTGCCGATATCGCCCATCGGCATGACCTCGATCCAGGTCAGGTCCATGTCCCGTTCGGCGCACCATTCGGTGAGCGTCAGCAATTCGTCCTCGTTGAAGCCCTTGAGCGCCACGGTGTTGATCTTGACCCGCAACCCCGCCTTCTGCGCCGCATCTATGCCGCGCAGCACCTGGGGCAGGCGGCCCCAGCGGGTGATGTCGGCGAACTTCTGCTCGTCCAGCGTGTCGAGCGAGATGTTCACCCGTCGCACACCCGCCGCGTAAAGGTCGTCCGCGAACCGTTCAAGCTGCGACCCGTTGGTCGTCAGCGTCAGTTCCTTCAGCGCGCCGGACTCGAGGTGCCGCGTCATCTGGCGGAAAAACGTCATGATATCGCGCCGCACCAGCGGTTCGCCGCCGGTGATGCGCAGCTTTTCCACGCCCAGCCGCACGAAGGTCGAACACATGCGGTCCAGTTCCTCCAGCGTCAGAAGCTCCTTCTTCGGCAGAAAGGTCATGTTTTCCGACATGCAGTAGACGCAGCGAAAATCGCAGCGGTCCGTGACGGAGACGCGCAAGTAGGAGATCGGGCGTGCGAACGGGTCGATGAGGGGTGCTGTCATGGCGCAGACCCTAGTATTCCGCGCGCGCATGGGCAAGTATCGTCCCCAAGATGTGACCACGACAAAGGTGCCGGATGGCTGACACGAAAAGACTTTTCCCGCTTGTGATGCTGCTGCCCCTGGTGGGCTGCGCCGACATGATGGGACAGATCCAACCGCAACAGGCCACCGGCCCCGCCGCACCGCAAAGCGAGGCCGCGGCCGCGGAGGCCGCGGCGTCGCCGGTCCTGTCGCGCACCCCGCCGCCCGCCGCCCGCACCGAAGAGGATTTCGACACCACCACCGCCGAAGAACGCGCAGATGCGGCGGCGGCTCCCGCGGCCTCGGGTGAACGGTCCTTGGGCACCACGGTCGTGTCGCTCGGCGATCCGGCGCGCCCCGGCTTCTGGATCGAGACGCCGCTGGTCGACGCGCCGGGCAAGGGCCGCGTGGTCTTTCCGGGCTCCGGAAAGTCGGCGCAGGTGGACCTCATCCCGATCTCGGACGGCGGCAGCCGCTTGTCGCTCGCGGCCATGCGCCTGATCGAGGCGCCGCTGACCGACCTGCCCACGGTCGAGGTCTACGCGGGCGGTTGACCCGCCGGCGGTTCTCCTTTGGGAGTCGTCAAATCATTGATGTTATTCGATTTTCCAGTGCGCCTAAGCCCGAGGACCTCTGCCGCCCCCGTCCCTTCATCTTGCCAATAAACCTCCGGGGGTGAATTGGCCGCAGGCCAAGAGGGGGCTGGCCCCCTCACTCCACCGTGACGGATTTCGCCAGGTTGCGCGGCTGATCGACGTCGGTGCCCTTGGCGATGGCGGTGTGATAGGCCAAAAGCTGCGCGGGCAGGGCGTAGAGCAGCGGGCTCAGCACCTCGGGCACTTCCGGCAGCACGATGGTCTGCCAGACGTCGGCGCCGGCCTCCGCCGCCCCCGCTGCGTCGGAGATCAGCAGCACCTTGCCGCCGCGGGCCATGACCTCGTGCATGTTGGACACGGTCTTGTCGAACAGGCTGTCGCGCGGCGCCATGACCACCACCGGCACGGTCTTGTCGATGAGCGCGATGGGGCCGTGCTTGAGTTCGCCGGACGCATAAGCCTCGGCGTGTATATAACTGATTTCCTTCAGCTTCAGCGCGCCTTCCAGCGCCAGGGGATACATCAGCCCGCGGCCCAGGAACAGCACATCGCGGGCCTCCGCGATGCGTCGCGCCGCCTTTCGGATCACCGCGTCGCGATCGAGAGCCACGTTGAAGATGCCCGGCAGCGCGTTCAGCGCCGTAAGAAGTTCCACCTGCCGGTCACGGGTCATCTCGCCCCGGTCCACCGCCGCCTTGAGCGCCAGCAACAGCAGCACGTTCAACTGGCAGGTGAAGGCCTTGGTCGAGGCGACGCCGACCTCCACGCCAGCGTGGATCGGCAAGGCCAGGTCCGATTCCCGCGCGATGGAGGATTCGGCGACATTGACGACCGACAGGATGCTGTCGGTCTTGCCCGCGCAGTACCGCAGCGCCGCCAGCGTGTCCGCCGTCTCGCCCGACTGGCTGACGAACAGCGCCGTGGTGCCCGCGGGAATGGGCGGCGCGCGGTAGCGGAATTCCGAGGCGATATCGACCTCGACCGGTAGACGCGCGAGTTGTTCGAACCAGTATTTCGCGGTCAGACAGGCGTAGTAGGCGGTGCCGCAGGCCACCAGCGTCAGACGCTGCATCTTCGAGAAATCCACCCCCTCGCCGGGCAGGCGGATCTCGCCGTCCTTGACATAGCTGGCCAGAGCGCCGGCCAGAACGGTGGGCTGTTCGGCGATCTCCTTCGCCATGAAATGCTTGTATCCGGCCTTGTCGATCCGCGTCGCATCCAGTTGGATGCGTTTGCTGGCGCGGGACACCGGCGCGCCGCCTTCGTCCATGATATCCAGCGTCTTGCGCGTGATCACGGCGCGGTCGCCTTCGGCCAGATAGGTGATCCGGTCGGTCAGCGGTGCCAGCGCGATGGCATCCGAACCGACATACATCTCGCCGTCGCCGTCGCCGTCGCCGTCGCCGTGGCCGATGGCCAGCGGGCTGCCCTTGCGCGCGGCGATCATCAGGTCGTCCTCGCCCTCGAACAGGAACACCAGCGCAAAGGCGCCTTGCAGCCGGTCCAGCGTGGCAAAGGCCGCGGCCACGTGATCGAGGCCTTGCGCCAAGTGATGCTGGGTCAGCAGCGCCACGGTTTCGGTGTCGGTCTCCGTGGTGCAGGACAGGCCGTGTTCGCGCAATTCGGTCCGCAACTCGCGGAAATTCTCGATGATGCCGTTGTGCACGACCGCGACGGGACCGGCCTGGTGGGGATGGGCATTGCCTGTCGTGGGCGCGCCGTGGGTGGCCCACCGCGTATGGCCGATGCCGGATTTGCCGGGCAGCGGGTCGTGCACCAGAAGATCGCTCAGGTTGACCAGCTTGCCCACGGCGCGGCGGCGGTCCAGCGTGCCCTTGTTGACCGTGGCGATCCCGGCGCTGTCATAGCCTCGGTATTCCAGCCGTCGCAGCGCTTCGACCAGCGTCGGAGAGACTTCGTGGTCACCAAGGACCCCTACAATACCGCACATTATCCCACCTCATTTTGTTGTCTTGCTTTTCTTGCCTTCAACATTTCGAACAATTTCCGCGCAAAGCCCGGTTTTGTCGCCTGCCGGGCGCGACCGATGGCCAACGCCCCGTCCGGCACGTCCTCGGTGATCACCGATCCGCTGCCGGTCAGGGCCTCGGACCCCACGGTGACCGGCGCCACGAGCATCGTGTTCGACCCGATGAAGGCACGTTCGCCGATGGTGGTCC
>Ga0114903_1000948_pt1 | contig 13551 bp, 13 predicted proteins | sample MalvirDeepMed_s2_FD_87289 | JGI IMG/M metagenome (GOLD analysis project Ga0114903, IMG submission 87289) | Marine viral communities from the Global Malaspina Expedition - Malaspina viral metaG DeepMed_s2 | ecosystem: Environmental > Aquatic > Marine > Oceanic | place: Mediterranean Sea... | reverse complement strand
GTGCGCGGCGTGGGCTACGTGGTCTATTGCGCGGACCGCGTGCTGGCGGGTCTGCCGGGGCCGGGGGAGGCAGTGGCGCTGTTCACCGATCTGCTGGTGCGCGAGGATCTCCTGCAGCTCTTCGGCTTTCCGTCGCTGGTGGAAAAGGAATGGTTCCGCCTCTTGATGACGGTGCAGGGGGTGGGCGCCAAGGCGTCGCTGGCGATCCTCGGCGCGCTGGGGCCGGACGGGGTGAGCCGCGCGATCGCGCTGGGCGACTGGAATGCGATCAAGGCGGCGCGCGGCATCGGACCCAAGACGGCGCAGCGGGTCGTCAACGAGCTCAAGGACAAGGCGCCCGCAGTGATGGCCATGGGCGCCGCCGTGGCGCCGCGCCCGGCGGATGTGTCGGACACGGCGACGGAGGTCCTGGAGCCGGTGGCCGCGGCCCCCGCGCCACGCGCCAATGCCTCCGCCCAGGCCGAGGCGTTGTCGGCGTTGGGCAATCTGGGCTACGGTCCGGGCGAGGCGGCGGGCGCGGTGGCCGAAGCCGCCGGGGCGGCGCCCGAGGCCGATACCGCGACGCTGATCCGCGCGGCGCTGCGGCTCTTGGCACCGAAGGGGTAGGGACATGGCGCAGCTCATCCGCCCGGTCGGGCGTCTTCGCCACGGGACGGCATCATGAAGGACCGCGACCCGCAGGTCCAGCCCGAGGCGCTGCCCGACGACCGCGACCGCGCGCTGCGGCCGCAGATGCTCGACGATTTCGTGGGGCAGGCGGCGGCCAAGGCCAACCTGCGCGTCTTCATCCAGTCCGCCCGGTCGCGCGGCGAGACCATGGACCACACGCTGTTCCACGGCCCCCCCGGCCTGGGCAAGACGACGCTGGCGCAGATCATGGCGCGCGAACTCGGTGTGGGCTTCCGCATGACCTCGGGCCCGGTGCTGGCCAAGGCCGGCGACTTGGCGGCGATCCTCACCAACCTCGAACGCAGCGATGTGCTCTTCATCGACGAGATCCACCGGCTGAACCCGGCGGTGGAAGAAGTGCTGTACCCGGCGCTCGAGGATTACGAGCTCGACCTCGTGATCGGCGAAGGGCCGGCGGCGCGCACCGTGCGGATCGAATTGCAGCCCTTCACGCTCGTGGGTGCGACGACGCGGCTGGGTCTGCTGACCACGCCGCTGCGCGACCGCTTCGGCATCCCGACGCGGCTCGAATTCTACACAGAGGACGAGTTGAACCTGATCGTCACCCGCAACGCGGAAAAGCTCGGTGTGCAGGTGCAGGGCGAAGGCGCGCGCGAGATCGCCCGCCGCGCCCGCGGCACGCCGCGCATCGCCGGGCGGCTGCTGCGCCGGGTGGTGGATTTCGCCGTGGTCGAGGGCGGCTGCGTGGTCAGCCGCGACCTTGCCGACAATGCGCTGACGCGGCTCGGCGTGGACGGGCTGGGGCTCGACAGCGCCGACCGGCGCTACCTGCGGCTGATCGCGGAAAGCTATCAGGGCGGACCGGTGGGGATCGAGACGCTGTCGGCGGCGCTGAGCGAATCCCGCGATGCGCTGGAAGAGGTGATCGAGCCCTACCTCTTGCAGCAGGGCCTGATCCAGCGCACGCCGCGCGGCCGGATGCTGGCGCAGCGCGCCTGGGATCACCTTGGCCTCGTCGCGCCGAAGCCGCCGGGGCAGTCCAGCCTGTTTGACTAATCGCGCCGAATTGGGCAGGTCTGCGCCCGGGATCGCCGCCGGAGACCCCGGCGGGCGTTTTACGCCAAGTTTTGCGAAGCAAAACTTGCGGGCGGCAAGACAAAGCTGGGGCAGGGGCCATGGAACCGGACGAGATCGAAGCGCTCTTTACCCGCTCGGACGGCAGCTATGCCTTCGCGCGTTGGGGGAGGGCTTTGGCGCCGGTGGTCTTCGGCGTCGAAGAGACCACTCTGGCCACGATCAAGGGCGCCTTCGAGGCGGTTTGCCACTTGGCCGGGCACGAGACCACCGAACTCGATCCGGAACTGGGCGCCAACACGATGATGTTCTTCTGCCGCGACTGGTCCGAGCTTGTCGGGGTGCCGAACCTCGACCGCCTTGTGCCCGACCTTGGGCCGCTGGTGGCCAAGCTGGACGCGGCGGAGGCCAACCAGTATCGCATCTTCCGTTTCGACGAGGCCGGGGCGATCCGGGCCTGTTTCATCTTCCTGCGCATGGACGACCAGCTGAGCGCGGTGCCCGCGGACACGCTGGCGCTGAGCCAGGCGGTGCAGTCGATGCTGCTCTGGTCCGATACGGCCTTTGCCGACCGTTCGCCGCTGGGTCAGCTGGAGGACGGGCGCGTGGTGCTGCGTCCCGAGATCGGCGCGTTGATCCGGGCGGCCTACGATCCGGTGATGCCGGCTGCGACCGGCGATGCATCGCATGCCTTGCGGCTCGCCGCGCGGGTGGGCGGCATGTCGTGACCGGGCAGGTCGTTTCATCTGCCCTAAAATACTTCGGGGGAGTCGCGGCCTGCCGCGACGGGGGCAGCGCCCCCTTGCGACGCGAGGAGTTCAGGGATGACGCATGAGTTTCCGGTCCGGGTCTATTACGAAGACACCGACATGGCGGGGATCGTCTATTACGCCAACTACCTGCGCTACATCGAACGGGCGCGCAGCGACTGGGTGCGCGCCCTCGGCGTGGACCAGAACGCGATGCGGGCCAACGGCGTGGTTTTCGTCGTGCGGCGGGTCGAAGCGGATTACCTCATGCCCGCACATTTCGACGACCAGCTCACGGTGCTGACCTCGACCCGGGCCGTCACCGGCGTGCGGCTGGTCATGCATCAGGAGGTGAGGCGCGGGGCCGATCTTCTGTTCCAGGCCGAGGTGACGGTGGTCTGCGTCAATGACGCGGGCCATCCGGCGCGCCTACCGGCGAATATCCGCCGCCAAGTCCGCTGATCGCACGCGCAAAGCGGCTTGACACGGCATTGTGTTGGCCTTTGGCTGGCAAATCGGGTATCTCGAAGGCAATCAGAGCCTCATCGCAGAGGCCAACCCGAAAAGAGCAGGCTCATGGAACTCGAAACCGTCGCGCTGGCGCAGGAGATTGATTTCTCCATGTGGGCGCTTTTTGCACGTGCCACCCTGACCGTGAAACTGGTGATGCTCATGCTCATCATCGCCTCCTTCTGGTCCTGGTCGATCATCATCCAGAAAATCATCCTCTACCGCGCCGCCCGGCGCGAGGCCGCGCGCTTCGACCAGGCCTTCTGGTCCGGGGAACCGCTTGACGAACTCTTTGACCAGATCGGCGTCGATCCCAAGGGCCGGTCGGAACGGGTCTTTGCCAGCGGCATGATGGAATGGCGCCGCTCTCACCGCGAGGACGGCGGGCTGATCGCCGGCGCCCAGGCGCGTATCGACCGCAGCATGGACGTGGCGATCCTGAAAGAGGCCGAGGAACTTCAGAAGGGTCTGCCGGTGCTGGCCACGGTGGGGTCTACCGCGCCTTTCGTCGGGCTCTTCGGCACGGTCTGGGGCATCATGCACGCCTTCATCGAGATCGCGCAGCAGCAGAACACCAACCTTGCCGTCGTGGCCCCCGGCATCGCCGAGGCGCTGCTGGCCACCGGGCTTGGCCTCATCGCCGCCATCCCGGCGGTCGTCTTCTACAACAAGCTGAGCGCCGACAGCGACCGCATCGTCGCGGGCTACGAGGCTTTTGCCGACGAATTCTCGACCATCCTCAGCCGCCAGCTGGACAGCTGAGCCATGGGTGCGGGTGTCATGAAATCCGGCGGTGGCGGCAGCGGACGCCGCAGGCGCGGCCGCCGCGGCGGCGCGCAGCCGATGTCCGAAATCAACGTCACGCCCTTCGTGGACGTCATGTTGGTGCTGCTGATCATCTTCATGGTCGCGGCCCCGCTCCTGACCGTGGGTGTCCCGGTGGAACTGCCCAAGACCGCCGCCAGCGCGCTGCCCTCCGAGACCGAAGAGCCGTTGACCGTCACGCTGACGGCGGACGGCGTGGTGATGATCCAGAACACCGAGGTGGACCGCGGCGACCTGGTGAACCGGCTGCGGGCGATTGCCGTCGAACGCTCCGACGACCGGGTCTTTCTGCGCGCCGACGGGGCGGCGAGCTACGCCGAGGTGGCCGAGGTCATGGGCGCGCTCAACGCTGGCGGCTTTTCCTCCATCGGCCTGGTGACGGATATCGGCGGACCGGCGCTCGACGGGACCGGGAACTAAGGTGCCATGATGCACACCGGGCATTACATCTCGGGGGCGGGACACGGGATTCTGATCCTGTGGCTGCTGTTCGGCGGGCTGTTCGAGCCCGAGCCTGAGCCGCCGCAGGTGGCCGATGTGGCGGTGTTGTCCGAAGCGGAATTCGCCGCCCTCACGGCGCGGTCGCAGCCGCCTGAAAGTACCAGCGACGTCGCGGCCCCACCGGCGCCCGACGCCGAGGCGGAGCCCGCGCCTGAGCCGCCGGCGCCGGAACCCGCGCCGACCCCGCAGCCCGAGCCGGAACCGACGCCCGCGCCGGAACCCGAGCCAGCGCCGCAAGCGCCTGAAACGCCGCCGCAGGCCGAGGTCAGCGACGTGCCGCCCGAGCCCGTGGCGCCCGAGCCCGAACCGGAAAGCGCCCCGCTGCCCGAGGTTTCCGAGCGCCCGCAGCCGCGGCCGGCGCCGCGCGTGGCCCCCGAAGCTGTCGCGCCGCCCGAACCCGACACCGCCGTCGCCGATGTGGAACAGCCCGCCGTGGTGCCAGACCCCGAGGTGCCGACCGAGACCCCGCCGGAACTGGAGCAGGAACAGACCGCGCCCGAGGCGGCCACGACCGAGATCGTGACCGAAGCCGAGGAACCCGCCGCCGCCCCGACCGCTAGCCTGCGGCCGCAGACCCGCCCGAACCGGCCCACGCCTGCGCCGACGCCCGAGCCCGAAGCGGAGACCGAGCCGACACAGACCGCCCAGCCCGATCCCGAGCCGGCGCCGCCGACCAGCACCGACACAGCCGATGCGGTGGCCGACGCCTTGGCCGAAGCGCTCTCCGGCGGCACCACCGACCCGCAGCCCGACCTTCCGGTCGGCCCGCCGATGACCAGCGGCGAGAAGGAAGGCCTGCGCGTCGCGGTACAGCGCTGCTGGGTCGTCGACGTGGGCAGCCAGGCGGCCAACGTCACCGTCACCGTCGCGATGCAGATGGACCAGTCGGGCCGCGTCGCCGGCGACATCCGCCTTATCGGCTCCGAAGGCAGCCCCGCCTCGGCGGTGGACACAGCCTTCCAGGCGGCGCGCCGGGCGATCCTGCGCTGCCAGGGCGACGGCTACGACCTGCCGGCCGAGAAATACGCCCAGTGGCGCGAGATCGAGATGACCTTCAACCCCGACGGGATGCGCGTGCGATGAGCGCGCGTGCCCAGATGCGCGCGGATCGGCGATTTTCCCCGCCGACAACCGTTTTGCCCGCGCCGAATCCCGGCTATTGTGACTTTGCAGGCGCTTTCGTGCGCATATGCGCTCCGCGCCTGCCTGTGACCGAAAGGACCGCGACCCGATGAAAGCTCTCCTTGCCCTTCTCAGCCTGAGCCTCTCCCTGGCGATTGCCGCCGTTCCGGCCTCCGTGCAGGCGCAATCGCCGGGACCGCTGCGGATCGAGATCACCGAAGGGGTGATCGAACCGCTGCCCTTCGCGGTGCCCGATTTCATCGCCGAAAGCAGCGCCGCGGCCCCCTATGCCGCACAGCTGAGCCGGGTGGTCGCCGAGGATCTGACCGGCACCGGCCTTTTCCGCGAAGTCCCGCGAGAGGCGCATATCAGCCAGATCACCAGCTTCCAGAGCCCGGTACAGTTCGCCGACTGGAAGGCGATCAATGCCCAGGCGCTGATCACCGGCGCGGTGAGCATGGATGCGGGCGGGCGGCTCGTGGTCAAGTTCCGGGTCTACGACGTCTTCGCCGGCACCGAGCTGGGCGACGGCATGCAGTTCGCCGGCACGCCCGACGGGGTGCGGCGCATGGCGCACAAGGTGGCCGACCAGGTCTACAGCCGGATCACCGGCGAGGGCGGCTATTTCGACAGCCGCGTGGTCTTTGTCTCGGAAACCGGACCCAAGGACAGCCGTGCCAAGCGTCTGGCGATCATGGATTACGACGGCGCCAACCTGCAGTATCTCACCAGTTCGAATTCGCTGGTGCTGGCGCCGCGGTTCTCTCCCACCGGTGACCGGGTGCTCTACACCAGCTACGAAACCGGCTTTCCGCGCGTGCATCTGCTGAACGTGGGCGACGTGCAAAGCCGCATCCTGCAGGGCTCCGACGGGGTGATGAGCTTTGCGCCCCGGTTCGCGCCGAACGGCCAGACGGTGGTCTATTCCCTGACGCAGGGATCGAACACCGACATCTTCGCCATGGACATCGCCGGCGGCGGGACCCGGCAGCTGACCTCGGCGCCCTCGATCGAAACCGCCCCCAGCTTCTCGCCCGATGGCAGCCGGATCGTCTTCGAGAGCGACCGCAGCGGCACGCAGCAGCTGTACATCATGCCCGCGGGCGGCGGTGAGGCGACGCGGATCAGCTTCGGCCAGGGCCGCTACGGCACGCCGGTCTGGTCGCCGCGCGGCGATCTGATCGCCTTCACCAAGCAAAATGCGGGCCGGTTCCATATCGGCGTGATGCGCACCGACGGCTCCGAAGAGCGGCTGCTGACCGCATCCTTCCTCGACGAAGGCCCGACCTGGGCGCCGAATGGCCGGGTGCTCATGTTCGCGCGCGAGACGCAAGGCGCGACAGGGGCGTCGTCGCTTTACTCGGTGGACATCTCCGGGCGCAACCTCAAGCGGGTGCGCACGCCCGAAGGCGCGTCGGACCCGAGCTGGGGGCCGTTGCAATGACGGCGGGCGCGGCGGAAAAAATCCTTCAGGATTTTTACCAGAAATTTAACAAAATTTCTGCGCCCGGTGGCAAGCGGGGCGCGTGTGGGTTGCATGGGACGGACGCTGTGGTAGCGTTTCGCAAAACGACAGAGCAGGACTGATCCAATGAGACATCTGACCAAGGCCATTTTGCTGGTGGCGGCGCTTGGCGCCGGCGCCTGCACCAATGCCGACCGCTTCGCCGGCGACGGCGCGGGCGGCGCGGGGGCCGGCATGGGCGCCGGTTCCGGCATCGACAGCGGCATCATCCCGGGCAGCGCCAACGACCCGGCCTCGCCCGCCTATTTCAGCCAGACCGTGGGCGACCGGGTGCTGTTCGCGGTGGACCAGTCCACGCTCAGCCCGACGGCGCAGACCACGCTCGACGGCCAGGCGCAGTGGCTGCTGACCAATTCCGACTACCTCGCGGTGGTCGAAGGCCATGCCGACGAACAGGGCACGCGGGAATACAACCTCGCCCTCGGCGCGCGCCGGGCGAATTCGGTGATGGAATATCTCATCGCCCGCGGCGTGCCGCAGAGCCGCCTGAAATTCGTCAGCTACGGCAAGGAACGTCCGATCGAGATCTGCTCGGAAGAGGCGTGCTATGCCAAGAACCGCCGCGCCGTGACGATCATCTCCGCGGGCGGCCTGACCAGCTGATCCGGTTAACCTGAGGGGGCCTGCCATGCGGCTGCGATATCTCACTGTCACCCTGGCGCTGGCCCTCGCGGGACCGCTGCCCGCGCAGCAAACCGAGACCCTGGCGGATATCCGCCAGGACCTGTCGGCGCTCTATTTCGAGATGCAGCGCCTGCGCACCGAGCTCAGCACCACCGGCGGCACCGGGCTCACCATCGGCGGTAACACCCTGGACCGGGTGAACGCCATCGAGGCCGAATTGCAGCGCCTGACCTCGAAGACCGAGGAGATCGAGTTCCGCATCGGCCGCGTGGTCGAGGACGGCACCAACCGCATCGGCGATCTCGAATTCCGCCTGTGCGAGCTGGAACCCGGCTGCGACATCTCCAGCCTCGGCGACACGCCGCGGCTGGGCGGTGGCGACGCACCGGTTGCGGGCGGGACCACGCCGCCCCCGGCTCCGGCGCTGGACAGCACCGCCACCGATCCGCTGCCTTCGGGCGGAACAGAGCTTGCCGTCAGCGAAGAGACGGATTTCCGGCGGGCGCAGGAGGCGCTCGCCAGCGGTGACTTTCAATCCGCCGCGGACCAGTTTGCGGCCTTTCGCCAGACCTACCCGGGCGGACCGCTAGACGCCGCGGCGCTTGTGGGCCAGGGCACTGCGCTCGAAGGGGCGGGCGACATGCGCGGGGCGGCGCGCGCCTATCTCGACGCCTATTCCGGCTATCCGCAGTCCGAGGTGGCACCGCAGGCGCTGTTCCGTCTGGGCCGCGCCCTGGGCGCGCTCGGCAGCGTCTCAGAAGGCTGCGTGACCCTGGCCGAGGTGGCGGTCCGCTTTCCGGGCGCCGCCGTGGTGCCGGAGGCCGAAGCCGCCCGGACCGAGCTGGGATGCTCGTGATCCCGGGACGGCGTTAGCACCGCGATGGTCGTAACGGGCGTCTCGCTGGACCAGCGCTTTGCCGACAGCATGGGGCAGCTTCTGGGCCCCGATTTCCCGACCGACATCGGCCTTGCCGTGTCCGGCGGCGGCGACAGCATGGCGATGCTGACGCTGGCGCACAACTGGGCGCACCGCTGGGGCGTGCGGCTTTGGGTCGTGACCGTCGATCACGGGCTGCGCCCCGAAAGCGCCGAGGAAGCCGCCTTCGTGGCCGAAGAGGCGCGCGCGCTTGGCCATCCGCACGCGACGCTGCGCTGGCACTGGGATGGGCAGGGCAACAAGATGGACGCGGCGCGGCGCGGACGTCTGGAACTGATCGACCGATGGCGCGGCACGCTGCGCCACGTGCTGATGGCCCACACGCGGGACGACGTGGCCGAGACCTTCCTTTTGCGGCTCAAGCGCGGCTCGGGGGTGGAGGGGCTGTCGGCCATGGCCGCGACCCGCCGTGTGCGCCGCCAGGATCTTCGCGATCTGGCGACGTCCGAATTCGACGGCGACCTGCCGCGCCAGTGGGAGAGGGTGGAAAACGGCTCCGGCCGTCACGGCAGCTTCCACATCGTTCGTCCTTGCCTCGACATGACGCGGGCCGAGTTGCGGCACTACCTGACGGTGCTCAAGGGACGCTGGGTCGAAGACCCGTCGAACGACGATCCCGCCTATGACCGGGTGAAGATGCGGCAGGCGTTGCCGGTGCTGGACGGACTGGGGCTGGACATCGCCACGCTGGCCCGGACGGCGGAGCGCATGGCGCGGGCGCAGGCGGCCTTGCGGGCCCGTGCGGTGCAGGTCTGGCGCACTGTCCAGCCGGAGACCGTCCAGAGGCATCGGAGCGGTGACATCCTGATCGACCGCGCGGGGTTCGAAACCATCGAACGCGAAACGCAATTGCGGCTCCTGGCCGCGGCGCTTCAATTTGTCTCGACAAACCCGTACCGCCCCCGCGCCGACCCGCTGGAGGCGCTGCTGGAGCGGGTTCTTGCCGGTGGCGCCGGGACGCTTCACGGGTGCGAGGTTCGCGCCGAAGGGCGTCGTCTGCGCATTCTGCGCGAATTCCGGGCGGTCGCGCAGGTGCAGACTCGGGTCGGGGATCACGGTCTCTGGGATGGGCGCTGGAAAGTCTTTCATAACGAAATGAAGGGCTTGACCGTGCGCGCGCTGGGCGAAGACGGCTGGGCCCAATGCCCGGACCGCGGTGCCGATACCCCTGCCTTTCACGCCGCGCGCAGCCTGCCGTCGATCTGGGACGGCCCCCGGCTCTTGGCCTGTGATGCCATGGACGTCGGACCCGGCGCCACGACGCGGCTCTGGCCCATGGGACAGGAGCTGCTGAGCTTCGAAGCTTTCCTGCTTTCGCATTGAACGAAGGCCCGGGATGGCTATGTTACTGAGGCAAACGACGTGCTATGACGCACGCTCAAAGATTTTGGGAGATTTTCCTTGGGAAACGCGCGAAATATCGCCTTCTGGGTCGTCCTGTTCCTGCTGATCCTGGCGCTGTTCAACCTGTTCAGCGGCGGCGGCAACACCCTGCAAAGCCGCGAGATCAGCTACACCGAATTCGTCAGCGCGGTTGAGGACCAGACCGTGAGCTCGGTCACGCTCGACGGCGAACAGGTGCGCTTCCGGGGCGATGACGGTCAGGATTACGTCACCATCAAACCCGAGGATGCAGAGGTCACCAACCTGCTGCTCGACAACAACGTGCCGGTTCGGGCCGAACAGCAGGAACAGTCGGGCTTCCAGTCCTTCCTGCTCAGCCTGCTGCCCTTCCTGCTGCTGATCGGCGTGTGGATCTACTTCATGAACCGCATGCAGGGCGGCGGCAAGGGCGGTGCCATGGGCTTTGGCAAGTCAAAGGCCAAGCTTCTGACCGAAAAGCATGGCCGCGTGACCTTTGACGATGTCGCGGGCATCGACGAGGCCAAGGAAGAGCTTGAAGAGATCGTCGAATTCCTGCGCAACCCGCAGAAATTCTCGCGCCTCGGCGGCAAGATCCCGAAAGGGGCGCTGCTCGAAGGCCCTCCGGGCACCGGTAAGACGCTGCTGGCGCGCGCCATCGCGGGCGAGGCCGGCGTGCCGTTCTTCACCATTTCCGGTTCGGATTTCGTCGAGATGTTCGTCGGCGTCGGCGCATCCCGCGTGCGCGACATGTTCGAACAGGCGAAAAAGAACGCGCCCTGCATCGTCTTCATCGACGAGATCGACGCCGTGGGCCGCAACCGCGGGTCCGGCTACGGCGGCGGCAACGACGAGCGCGAACAGACGCTCAACCAGCTGCTGGTCGAAATGGACGGCTTCGAATCCAACGAGGGCGTGATCATCATCGCCGCCACCAACCGCAAGGATGTGCTCGATCCGGCGCTGCTGCGCCCGGGCCGCTTCGACCGTCAGGTGTCGGTGGGCAACCCTGACATCAAGGGCCGCGAGAAGATCCTCGGCGTGCATGCCCGCAAGACCCCGCTGGGTCCGGACGTGGACCTGCGCATCATCGCGCGCGGCACGCCCGGCTTCTCCGGTGCGGACCTTGCCAACCTCGTCAACGAGGCGGCGCTGGGGGCGGCCCGCGTCGGACGGCGCTTCGTGGCCATGGTCGATTTCGAACAGGCCAAGGACAAGATCATGATGGGCGCCGAACGCCGCAGCATGGTGCTGACCCAGGAGCAGAAGGAAAAGACCGCCTATCACGAGGCCGGTCACGCCATCGTTGGCATCCACCTGCCGAAATGCGACCCGGTCTACAAGGCGACGATCATCCCGCGCGGTGGTGCATTGGGCATGGTGATGAGCCTGCCCGAGATGGACAAGCTGCAGATGTTCAAGGATGAGGCCGAGCAGAAGATCGCCATGACCATGGCGGGCAAGGCGGCGGAAATCCTGAAATACGGACCCGATGAGGTCTCTTCGGGTCCGATGGGCGACATCATGCAGGCCAGCCAGCTGGCGCGCGGCATGGTGATGCGCATGGGCATGTCCGACAAGGTCGGCAACATCGACTATTCCGAGGCTGCCGCGGGCTATCAGGCCAATGGCGGCGTCGGGGGCTTCTCGGTCTCGGCGGCGACGAAAGAGCTGATCGAGAACGAGGTCAAACGCATCATCGACGAAGGCTACCAGCGCGCGGCCGACATCCTCACCGAACACGAGGAAGAATTCGAACGCCTCGCGCAGGGTCTGCTGGAATACGAGACGCTCACCGGCGAAGAGATCAAGCGGGTCATCCGTGGCGAGCCGCCCACCGCCAGCGACGATGACGACGACGATGCCTCGGACACGCCGAGTGTGACGGCGATTCCGAAGACCAAGCCCAAGTCCAAGCCGTCCGACGATGGCAATCTGGAGCCTGAACCGTCGGTATGACCGCCCAACCCGATACCGACTGGAACCCCGGGACCTACCACAGGTTCCGGGGTTTGCGATTGCGGCCCGCCCTGGACCTGCTGCGCAGCGTCGCCCCGCTGCCCGAAGGCGACGTGGTCGATCTGGGCTGCGGCAGCGGCTCGGTCGGCCCGGCTTTGGGCCAGTTGCGCCGCCGCCTGATCGGCGTCGACACCAGCCCCGCGATGCTGGCGCAGGCCAGGCTCACCGGTGTCTACAAGCAGCTGATCGAGGCCGACCTCGCGCAATGGCAAGCCGAGGCACCGACCGCGCTGATCTTCGCCAATGCCTCTCTGCACTGGGTGCGCGATCACGACACGCTGCTGCCGAAACTGGCGGGCATGCTGGTGCCCGGCGGCACGCTCGCGGTGCAGTTCCCGCACCAGAACAACGCGCCGTCGCACCGGCTTTGGGTCAGCCTTGTGGACGAGCTCTTCCCGGGGCGGTTCGATCACGCAGAGCTGACCTCAGTGAAGCTGCCCGCCGAATACCACCGGTTGCTCAAGCCGCTGGGGCAGGTCAGCCTGTGGGAGACCGAGTATTACCAGGAACTCGCCCCCGATGCCGAAGGCCACCCGGTGCGCCGCTTCACCGAAGGCACCTATGCCCGCCCGATTCTGGCGGCGCTGGAGCCGGAGGAGCAGAAAAAGCTGATCCGCACCTACGAATCGGTGATCGGCAAGGCCTATCCAGAAAGCCGGCGCGGGACGGTGCTGTTCCCGTTCCGGCGGATGTTCCTGACCCTGACGGTCTGATCGGCGGCGCTCTGCCGGTGCGGCGCGCCGCCCCTGTCCAGCCGGCGCGCGCCGGGCTATCCAGCGCAAGTCACGCGGAATAAACGCGGATTCACGCGGCAGGGTTTGACTTGCCCGCCGGGCCCGCCAGTCTGTTCCTGCCACGTCGAGGAGTTCCCATGCCTGCGCTCAAGCCCACCGATTTCACCGCCCGCGTGGTCTGGCTGGGCCGCGTGCCCGCGGAGGGACCCGGCATCCGGTCCGAACCGGTGCCGGCGCTGGAACTGGATTGGGACGGCAGCGCCGGCGACCGTCACGCCGGGGTCACGCGGCCCTCGTGCAGCCGGATGCTGCAGCAGCATCCGCGCGGAACCGAGATTCGCAATGTCCGCCAGATGGCCATCGTCTCGGCCGAAGAGATGGCCGAGGTCGCCCGTCGCATGGGGCTCGACGCCGTGGCGCCGGAATGGACCGGCGCCAGCATCGTGGTCGAGGGGCTGGCCGACCTCACGCATCTGCCGCCGTCCTCGCGGCTGCAGGGCGCGGACGGGCTGACCCTGGTGGTGGACATGGAAAACCGCCCCTGCGTGCTGCCGGGCAAGGAGATCGAGGCCGAGCGCGCAGGCTTCGGCGCGCGGTTCAAATCCGCGGCCGAAGGGCGTCGCGGCGTCACCGCCTGGGTGGAACGGCCGGGTCGCCTGTCGCTGGGTGACACACTGCGCCTGCACATCCCCGACCAACGCGCCTGGAGCCATATCGAGGCCGCGCTCAGCCATTGAAGCGCGCGCCGCTTCGGCTTCGGGAAATGTCGGATTCCGCGCGCACGGGCCGAAACACTCGGATAAGTCTGGGCGCATCAACAAGCTCAGGCGAGGACAGCCCAATGGCCTTCAAGACCGACATCGAAATAGCCCGCGAGGCCAAGAAACGCCCGATCCAGGAGATCGGAGAGAAACTTGGCATTTCCAGCGATCACCTGCT
>Ga0114903_1000939_pt1 | contig 13638 bp, 14 predicted proteins | sample MalvirDeepMed_s2_FD_87289 | JGI IMG/M metagenome (GOLD analysis project Ga0114903, IMG submission 87289) | Marine viral communities from the Global Malaspina Expedition - Malaspina viral metaG DeepMed_s2 | ecosystem: Environmental > Aquatic > Marine > Oceanic | place: Mediterranean Sea... | reverse complement strand
GTTCCCGATCGCCATCGAGCTCGGCATCGACCCGATCCACCTTGGCATCATCATGGTGGTCAACATGGAGATCGGCATGATCACCCCGCCGGTCGGCCTGAACCTCTTCGTGACCTCGGGCGTCGCCGGCATGCCGATGATGAGCGTGGTGCGCGCGGCGCTGCCCTTCCTCGCGGTGCTCTTCGTTTTCCTCATCATGGTGACCTACATCCCGATCCTGTCGACCTGGTTGCCGACCACCTTCATGGGGCCCGAGATCATCACCCGCTGAGCCGGTCGGACCTCGCAAAACCAGAAAACGGCGCCCTTCCTCGGGGCGCCGTTTCGCGTGGAGAGCGCGGCATCGCCTCCGGCGGGAGTATTTGCCAACATGAAGAAGCAGGGGGCAGCGCGCTGCACCCCTGGTTCTCTACGTTTCTAAATACTCAAAATCCGAAGCTGTCAGTTTGCCGCGGCGTTCAGGGCCTCGATGATCGGCACGAAGTCCGCGGCCTTCAGAGAGGCGCCGCCCACCAGCGCGCCGTCGACATTGGAGACCGCGAAAATCTCGTCGGCGTTCGAGCCCTTGACCGAGCCACCGTAGAGCAGCCGCACCGAGCGACCCACGCCCTCGCCGAAGCGCTTTTCGAGCCGGGCGCGCATGAAGTCGTGCACCTCGCCGATCTGGTCGGTGGTGGGCACCTTGCCGGTGCCGATGGCCCAGATCGGCTCATAGGCTACGACAAGGTTGTGGCCGGTGGCACCGTCTGGCACCGACTTGGCGAGCTGGCCGCCGATGATGTCGAGCGTGTTCGACGCCTCGCGCTCCCCGAGGCTTTCGCCCACGCAGAGCACCACCGTCAGTCCGGCCTCCCACGCGGCCTCGCACTTGCCGCGCACGTCTTCATCGTGCTCGTCATGGTCGGTGCGGCGCTCGGAATGGCCAAGGATCACGTAGGTCGCGCCGGAATCCTTCAGCATCGCGGCCGACACGTCGCCGGTATGGGCGCCCGACTCGCTCGCGTGGCAATCCTGACCACCGATGGCGACGTCGCCGGAGGCCGTGTCGGCGGCGGCGGCGACGAGCGTGGCCGGCGGGCAGATCAGCACCTCGGAGGCGCCCTTGGCGGCCTCCGCCATGCCTTCGAGTTCCGAAAGCGAGGCTTTCAGACCGTTCATCTTCCAGTTGCCGGCGGCGAGTTTCGTGCGCATGGTCTCTCCCTCATTCGGTGTGCGCCCATCATCGGGGGCAGGGCGGCGGCGTCAAGGGCGCCGCCCGGAGAGACATGACGCAGAGGCCTGATTTTGCAAGGGTCCGGCCAGCCCCGGAGCGTCAGTTGGCCTGACGGTCGGCCTCGAGCTCGTCGAGATCCTTGAACTTGATCGATTCGCCGCAGCCGCAGGCGTCGGCGACGTTGGGGTTGTTGAAGTGGAAGCCCGACTCGAGCAGCGAGACCTGGTAGTCGATCTCGGTGCCGAAGAGGAACATCTGCGCCATCGGCGCGATCATCACGCGGGCGCCGTCCTGTTCAACGACCTCGTCATTGCCGTCGGCGGTGTCCACGAACTCCATGGTGTACTCCATGCCGGCGCAGCCGCCCTTCTTGACACCGATGCGCAGCCCGGCGCTGCCGTCGCGCTCCATCAGCTTGCGCACCTGCGTCACAGCGGCAGGGGTCATGGTGACAGCCTGTTTGCCTGGAATGCCGAACATTTTGCGTCTCCTTATCCGCCTGCAAAGGTAATATGCCTGCCCTCCCGTCACAAGGGGGCGGCGGACGGCGCGGATGTGCGCCTGCGCTCAGGCCCCTGTCGCGGCAGCGCGCAGCGCGCGCGCCGGATTGCCCGCCACCGTCACGCCCGGAGCGACGTCGCGCGTTACCACCGCGCCGGCGCCGATCACCGCGTCGTCGCCGATGCAGACGCCGGGCAGCAGGATCGCACCGCCGCCGATCCAGACGTTGGCGCCGATGGTGACGGGGCGGCCGAACTCGAGCCCGGCATCGCGGGTGGCACCGTCGCGCGGGTGATCGGCGGTCAGGATCTGAACGTAGGGGCCGATCTGGGTCTTGGCGCCGATGCGGATCGGGCAGACGTCGAGGCAGATGCAGCCGTAATTGAGGAACACGCCCTCGTGGAGATGGATGTTGTAGCCGTAATCGACGTAGAACGGCGCCCTCAGCGCCACCGTTTCGGGGCAGGTGCCGAGGAGCTGCCGCAGAAGCGCCGGCCGGGCGTCATCGCCATAGATGGTGGCGTTGTATTCCGACATCAGCCTCTGCGCGCGCTTGCGGTCGGCGACCAGCGCCGGATCGCCGGGATCGTAGAGATCGCCGGCCATCATCTTCTGCTTCTCGCTCGTCATGCCATCCCCCTCTGCCTCGGGGGCGAGCCTGTCAAACCGCGGGGCAGGGCGCAACGGCGGCGGTCAGGCGGCCTCGGCGGGCGTGGCGTCCGGGAAGATCGCCTGCGCGTCGTCATCGAGCCGGCGCGCCTCCTTGAGCAGCGCCTCGCGCACCTCGCATGCCATGGTCCAGGCCAGGTTGGGGTCGGGCGTCGGCACGAGGAAGAGCACCTCCTGCCCGAACACGTCGTGCCCCTTGACATAGACGCCGCGGTCCTCGGCGCGTTCGTCCGGGATCTCCATCTCGTCGAGGATCTGCTCGTACTTCGTCCGCAGTGCCTCGATATCGGCCTTGTGCGACAACCGCAGCACCACCTGCTCGATCAGGAAATGTTCCTTCATGGTCCAGTTCTCGAAGGGTTCCGAGACGAAATCGACCACCGGCACCACTAGCCGCGAACCGGTCCAGACGCGCAACTGCACGAAGGTGAAATGGATGCGCTCCACGGTGCAGAAACGGCCTTGATAGATCACCTTGTCGCCGATGCGGGCCGACTGGTTCAAGGCGATCTGCAGCGAGGCCATGATGTTGGTGAGCACGTTGCGCCCGGCATAGGCGAGGATGATGGTGGCCGTCCCGGCACCGGCCAGCAGCGAGACGCCGAGCGAGCGCATCACGCTGGCCTCGTTGATGGTGATGCCGGCCCCCACCAGCACCACGATGACGATCACCGCGCGCCGCGCCGCAGAGATCCGCGTGGCGACATTGCGGCGCTGCTCCATGCCGTCGCCCATGGCGGCGAGTTCCTCGTCATCGAAATTCACCAGCCGCGAGAGGATCACGTCGGCGACGTTGACGATGAGCCACAGGGTCGCGACCACGAAGCCAAGGATGATCAGAGGCGACAGCACGGTGTCGATGCGGCCAGAGAACACGAAGACCTTGCTGGTCAGCACGGAGATGGTCAGCGTCACCACGGCGAGCGTGAGCGGGCCGCGGGTGGCCACCAGCATCGAGGTCGGGGCATCGCGGTGGGTGCGGCCGAGCCCCTTGGACATCGCCTGGTTGAACAGGTAGCCCGCCAGCGCGGTGAGCATCAGTACCAGCGGAAACGCCCCGACCTCGAACCAGCGCAGGCCCCAGAAGGCTTTCTGCCGCAGCGGCTCGGGCAGCATGAGCTCGAACTCGGTCGGCCCGTAGGACTCGGCCAGCGCCGGGAGCGACATCACCGTCTGCCGCGATACCAGCCAGACCGGCTCGCCGATGGCGGGCTTGATGCGATTGATGCGGATCGGTATCGGGCGGTCGCCCAGCTTGACGTACCAAAGCAGCAGGGAGCGCCGCGGCTCGCCGGCCATCGGCGCGTCGCTGGTGCGCGAGTCGACGGCGTCGGGCCGGTCGCGCAGGTCGTACCAGTCGATGATGATGCGGCGGTCGAGCAGGGTGGCGAACTGCTCGGCGCGCTCCGGGCCGACCTTGGCCTGTTCATCGGGCGGGATCGCCGAGAGGTCGAGCATATGCGCGGCCTCGCCCCATTCCTCGGCATCGGCGCGGAACAGGAAGCTCTCGAGGCTCGAGCGCGGCGTGGTGCGGTCGATATTGCCGGGCGGCGTGCCGAGACCCGGATTGACCTCGGTGACACGATACCAGGAATCGAGACCGGCCTGTTCCTGGGAGTCCTGGGCGCGCGCGTCGGGCGCGGCCACGAGCAGCACGCTGAGCGCGCAGAGGGCGGGGAGGAGGGCACGGACAAGCTGCAGCATCGCGATCAAACGGCGGATGCGGCGGGTTCGTTCCCGTCTGTGGTAAAATAAAACCGCCGGCCTCTGGCGGGCCGGCGGATGCTTTACATGAAACCGAGTTCGAGGCGGGCTTCGTCGCTCATCATGTCCATCCCCCAGGGCGGGTCGAACACCATCTCGACATCGACCTCTTTCACGCCGGGCACGGCGCTGATCGCATCCTGTACCCAGCCCGGCATTTCGCCGGCGACGGGGCAGCCCGGCGCGGTCAGGGTCATGATGACCTTCACGGCGTTCTCGGCGTCGATCTCGATCGTGTAGATCAGCCCGAGATCGTAGATGTTGACCGGGATCTCCGGGTCATAGACCGACCGGCACGCCTCGACGCATGCTTCGTGCAGCGGGTGCTCTGTCGAGGAGGGCGCGATCAGCGGGGCGCCTTCGAGCGGTGCGTCGTCCATGGCCTGTCCTTTGTCTGTTTTCTGAGAGATTATATAGGAAATCCGACCGGGAGGGTAAAGGCCGCAACCGTATCGGATGCCTGTGCGGCGGCGCTCACATAAGGTGCGTCGTGATCCAGCGCCGCACCGTCTCGAGCCGGCCACGCGCGACCGGGATGACGCTCTCGTCGGTCAGGCGCAACACCGGTTTGCCGCCGTCGCGTCCAAGCTCGCGCACCGAATGGCGCGGCACCCAAAACGAGCGGTGGGGCTGGATGCCATCCTCTTCCCGCGTCTGGGCGACGATATCCGACAGGCGCGCGCGCTGGCTCAGGGTGCCATGCTGCATGCGCACATGGACGTGATGCTCGCGCGCTTCGATCACCGAAACCTCGCCAAGACGAATCGGCTTCGCTCCGATGTGGATCTTGCGGTCCGCCGCGACGGAGGGCAGCTCGCCTGAGCTGGCCTCGGCATCTTGCGCGCTCAGCGTCGCCGCTGCGCCGACCTCGATCGGTGCCTGTGCCTCTATTTGGGGAGGAGTCCTGTCAGCTGCCGGCGGGTCTGTGCGATCGCTTGACGTCGCCGGCGCCTGATCCGCTGTCGTTCGTGGCGCGGTCGCCGAGGGGGCCACCCTTGGCAGCACGAATCGCAGGAAGAAGGTCTCGAAGATCATCGCCGTCGCCGCAAGATACCAGACCCGCTCCGTCAGCAACGGGCGCAGCCCGTCGCCCGCGGCCCAGGTCAGATAGGTTTCCATCGCCAGCAGAGTCGGGGCAAAGGACAGCAGGCTGACCAGCGGCCAATAGATGGCCGGTCGTTGGCGCCCGGTGAGGTAGCGCAGCGCGCCCAGCCCAAGCAGGATCGCCATGTGCACGCAGATGTAGAGAACGAAAGCCGCGACCCAGGCCGAGACATAGATCGCCAGCGGAACCGATGAGATCAGGTGGCTCGGATCTGCGACCAGAAGAAACGCCAGTACGAATCCAAGATAGGTGCGCATCAGAGGATGCTCGAACAGCGCCAGATACTCCCGGATGCTGATGTGGATCGGCTCCAGCGTCGTGGCGCGAATATTCAGTTGGGTTTGCAGAAAATCAGGCAAATGGGACAATCCGGCACAGAGCGCGTCGTTCACGGATGCATGGGATTGTCAGGAGAATCAAGGCACTCGCTTGGCGGCGATGTGTCACGGACGCAGCGCGTGTTGCCGTTTGTCGGTGTCTGCGCGAGCGCGCGGGGCCGCTCTGCGCCGGTCTCTTGCCGAAGCTGCGGCTTTGCGGGGCGGACAAGCTGGCACGCCGGTCGAAAGCAGGGCGGTCTGGGCTGGCTTGCCCGCGGCAAAGGCCCCGGCACCGCGTGGGGATCGTCGCGGCAAAGGCCTGATACCCCAATATTAATTGGCGATCTGCGGTGTCGGGGTAGGGCCACAATACAGGCGCTCGGGGCTTTTCTGAGAAAATGCACATTTCGCGCGCCAAAACCGCTTGACGGCATCCGGGCCTCCGCCTAGAAGGGCCTCCACGTTCGGGGAGGCACTCCTCGGAGGGCAGTGAGCGGTTGTAGCTCAGATGGTTAGAGTACCGGCCTGTCACGCCGGGGGTCGCGGGTTCGAGCCCCGTCAACCGCGCCACCACTGCCCCCAAGATGCCGCCCCGCGGAAAGCGCGGTTGTAGCTCAGATGGTTAGAGTACCGGCCTGTCACGCCGGGGGTCGCGGGTTCGAGCCCCGTCAACCGCGCCACTTTCCCCCACTCAGGATGGACGAGAAACATGCCCCCCTTCGGGGACCAATGCGATCGCCCCTGTCTTCTCTACGTCGTGAAATACTCCGGGGTGAATTGGCGCGCCCGCGCGCCAAGAGGGGCAGCGCCCCTCCGGCTCTCCTCCCACGCGCGCACCGCTTGAGAAACGCCGTCACGCAGGTTAAACCGCGCCGGATCGCGCCCTCATTCCCGAACGGACCAGACACATGAAATTTCTCGATCTTGCCAAGGTCTATCTCCGCTCCGGCAGCGGCGGGAACGGCTGCATCTCGTTCCGGCGCGAGAAGTATATCGAATTCGGCGGCCCCGATGGCGGCGATGGCGGCGGCGGCGGCGATGTCTGGGCGGAAACCGTCGACGGGCTCAACACGCTGATCGACTTCCGCTACCAGCAGCACTTCTTCGCCGAGAACGGCCGTCCCGGCATGGGCCGCCAGCGCACCGGCAAGGATGGCGACGACATCGTGCTGCGTGTCCCCGTGGGGACAGAGATCCTCGATGAGGACGAGGAAACCGTGATCGCCGACATGACCGAGCTCGGCCAGCGCGTGCTGCTGTGCAAGGGCGGCAATGGCGGCTGGGGCAACCTGCATTTCAAGACCTCGACCAACCAGGCCCCGCGCCGCGCCAACCCGGGCCAGCCCGGTGTCGAGCGCACGATCTGGCTGCGCCTCAAGCTGATCGCCGATGTGGGCCTTCTGGGGCTGCCCAATGCCGGCAAGTCGACCTTCCTCGCCGCGACCTCGAACGCCCGGCCCAAGATCGCCGATTACCCCTTCACCACGCTGCACCCGAATCTCGGCGTGGTCGGCGTGGACGGCAAGGAATTCGTCGTGGCTGACATCCCCGGCCTGATCGAGGGGGCCCATGAGGGCCGTGGTCTCGGCGACCTGTTCCTCGGCCATATCGAGCGCTGCGCCGTGCTGCTGCATCTGGTCGATGGCAGCTCGGGCACGCTGCTCGAGGATTACGACACCATCATCAACGAGATCGAGCAATACGGCGCCGGTCTTGACGACAAGCCGCGCGTCACCGTGCTCAACAAGATCGACACGATGGATGACGAGGAACGCGCCTTCCTGCGCGAGGAGCTCGAGGCCCGCTCCGGCGGCAAGGTGATGCTGATGTCGGGCGCCTCGGGCGAGGGCACCACCGAGGTGCTGCGCGCGCTGCGCGGCTTCATCGACGACAAACGCCTCCGCGAGGCGCCCGAGGATGACAGCGAATGGCGGCCCTGAACGAGGCGCGCCGGCTGGTCGTCAAGATCGGCTCGGCGCTGCTGGTCGACAAGCAGACCGGTGCCTTCCGCGGTGACTGGCTGCGCTCCATCGCCGAGGATATCGCCCGCATCAAGGCGCGCGGCACCGACGTGATCCTGGTCTCGTCCGGCTCCATCGCGCTGGGCGCGGAATTCTCGCGCTGCCCCCGGTCACGCTGCCCCTCGAGCAGAGCCAGGCCGCCGCGGCGGTGGGCCAGATCCGTCTCGCGCGCGAGTGGGAGGACGCGCTGGCGCCGCATGGCGTGGTCACCGGGCAGGTGCTCGTCACCCTCGAGGACAGCGCCGACCGTCGTCGCTATCTCAACCAGCGCGCCACCATGGAGACGCTGCTGGGCTTCGGCGTGGTGCCGATCGTCAACGAGAACGACACCATCGCCACCGACGAGATCCGCTACGGCGACAACGATCGCCTCGCGGCGCAGGTCGCCGTCACCGTGGGCGCCGACCAGCTGATCCTGCTGTCTGATGTCGATGGCTTCTATTCCGCCAACCCGGCGCAGGACCCGACCGCGCACCGCTACGAGGTGATCGACGAGATCACCCCCGAGATCGAGGCCATGGCCGGCGATGCCGGCTCGGGGCTGTCGAAGGGCGGCATGAAGACCAAGCTGCTGGCGGCCAAGACCGCCACCGCGGCGGGCTGCGCCATGGCGATCACCGAAGGGTCGGTGCTGCACCCGCTCTCGGCGCTCGAGACCGGTGCCAACGCCACGTGGTTCACCTCGCGGCTCGACCCGCACGCGGCGCGCAAGCGCTGGATCGCGTCGATGAAGCCCTGCGGGGCGGTGATCGTCGATGATGGCGCCGCCACGGCGCTCGGCGAGGGGCGCTCGCTGCTGCCGGTGGGCGTCACCTCGGCGGTGGGGGAGTTCGGTCGCGGCGACCCGGTCGCGATCCTCGATGCCCGCGGCGTCACGCTGGGCCACGGCCTGACGCGCTACACCTCCGACGAAGCCCGGCTGATCACCGGCCGCCACTCGTGGGAGATGGAGGAAGCGCTCGGCTATCCGGGCCGGGCGGTGCTGATCCACCGCGACGACATGGCGCTCTGAGCCACGGCCCGACTGGCCCTGCCACGCGGATCGCCCACTGACACCCCGATGCGAGACGCGTGCCGCGCGCGCGCCCGCCCGCTCTTCTCTGGTTCGAAAATACCTCGGGGGAGTCGCAGCTCTGCTGCGGCGGGGGCAGCGCCCCCAAGAGCCCGCGCCACACCATGCACCGATGGGCCCCGAGCGCCCAACGGTTCAACCCGCCAACTTCCCCTAGGCCCCGCCCGCGAGAGCCGCTATAGGGGGGCTCTCTGAAACCGGAACCCGAAGGGTGAACAGCGATGAACGACATGAGCGACATTCCCGCCGTCATGACCGAAATCGGCCGTCGTGCGAAAGCGGCCGCAGCCGAGCTCGCCTTCACCCCGCCAGCGCGCAAGACCGCGGCGCTCGAGGCCGCCGCCGACGCCGTCTGGGCCAATCGCGCGCAGATCATCGAGGCGAACGGGCAGGATCTGCAATTCGGCCGCGACAAGGGGCTGACCGAGGCGATGATGGACCGGCTGCTGCTCGACGAGGGCCGCATCAAGGGCATCGTCGACGGCCTGCGCGCCATTGCCGGGCAGGACGATCCGGTGGGCAAGGTCATCGCCCAGTGGGAGCAGCCCAGCGGCCTGCAGATCGAGCGCGTGCGCACGCCGCTGGGCGTGGTGGGGGTGATCTACGAATCACGCCCCAACGTCACCGCCGATGCCGGCGCGCTATGCCTCAAATCGGGCAACGCGGTGATCCTGCGCGGCGGCTCCGAGAGCTTCCATTCGTCGCGCGCCATCCATGCCTGCCTCGTCGAGGGTCTGGTCAAGGCCGGGCTGCCGGAGGATGCGATCCAGCTCGTGCCGACCCGGGACCGCGGCGCGGTGACCGAGCTTTTGCAGATGACCGATTACGTCGACGTGATCGTCCCGCGCGGTGGCAAGGGGCTGGTCGGCCTCGTGCAGCGCGAGGCGCGGGTGCCGGTCTTTGCCCATCTCGAGGGCGTCGTGCACATCTATATCGATGCCTCCGCCGACCCGGTGAAGGCGCTTCAGGTGGTGCTCAACGCCAAGACACGGCGCACCGGCATCTGCGGCGCCGCCGAATGCCTGCTGATCCACCGCGATGCGGTCGACACCATCGGGCAGGGCGTGATCCGCGCCCTGATCGAGGCCGGGGTCGAGGTGCGCGCCGATGCGGCGCTTCAGACCATCGAGGGCACGTCGGCAGCCACCGAAGAGGATTGGGGCTGCGAGTATCTCGACAGCATCATCGCCGCGAAGGTGGTCGAGGACGAGGACGCCGCCATCGCTCATATCCGCGATTTCGGCTCGCATCACACCGACTGCATCCTCGCCGAGGAGCCGGCGGCGATCCAGCGCTTCGTCGAGCGCGTCGACAGCGCGATCGTGATGGTCAATGCCTCGACCCAGTTCGCCGATGGCGGCGAGTTCGGCATGGGGGCCGAGATCGGCATCGCCACCGGCAAGATGCATGCCCGCGGCCCGGTGGGCGCCGAGCAGCTGACCTCGTTCAAATACGTGGTCCGGGCCGACGGCGCGCTGCGGCCATGACCCTCGGGCTGCGGTGACTTCCGGTGACCCCCGGTGACGGGGCGGTGGTCAGGCGATGGCCACCGACACCGCCGCCTCGCCGGTGCTGACCTCAAGCTTGCGCCCGCGCTCGGGCGCAAGCGCCCCGAGCAGCGCGAACTGCACCCGCGCCGGCGCCAGATCTTCGGGAAGGGCGCCGCCAGAGAGCAAGGCCCAGACCGCCGGCTCGATATGGAGCCGCGGGCCGAGACCGGTGATGCGCCAGCCGCTGCCATCTTCGGTCACGGAAACCTTGCCGCCAAGCGGCAGGGCACTCTCGCAGCACAGAGCGGCGAGCATGGCGAGCTGCATGTCGCGCCGCTCGGCATCGCCCGAGGGCAGCCAGTCGATGCTGAGCCGGCTGCCGGCGCAGTAGCCCGTCAGCAGCTTGCGCGCCTCGGCCCCGCCGATCTGCTGATCGGCAGAGGCCGCGCCGAACGCCATGCGAAACAGGTTGATGCGGGCGGTGGCGGAGGTGCAGCTCTGCGAGATCAGCGCCATTTCGTCGGGGCCGGGCTGGCCCGCCAGCGCGATCAGCTCGAGCCCGTTCGAGATCGCGCCCACCGGGCTCACCAGATCGTGACAGATGCGCGACCCTACCAGACCGGCGATGCGCGCGCTATCGTTGCTCATACGTGGCTCCTCACAGCATGACAGGGTGGACATAGGCAACATGGACGAACTCAACGCATTACTCGAGCCCGGGATGCTGGTCTCTCATCCGGAGCAGCCGGACTGGGGGGTCGGACAGGTGCAATCCAATATCGGTGGCCGCATCACGGTGAACTTCCGCGAAGAGGGCAAGGTGGTGATCGATGGCAGCCGCGTCACCCTGCTGCCGGTCTTCGGTGACTGAATAGGCCATTCTCTTAGGACAGGTCGTCTTAACGAGAAGTTAAAGGCCCCGCGCCGCGCTTGGCGAGGGGAAACCGGTTTTCCTTTGCGCCGGCCCGGATTATGAACGGGCGAAGGATGGGAAGAGGGGCGTGAATGGCTCTGGACGACGCTGATTTCACCGTGCGGCTGGCCTGCGACGAGGCCGACCTTCGGGCCGCGCAGCGCCTGCGCTACGAGGTCTTCGTGGCCGAGCTCGGCGGTGGCGGGACGATGGTCGATCACGGGGCCCGGCTCGAGCGCGACCGTTTCGATCCGTTCTTCGATCACCTGATCCTGACCGATGCGCGTCGCGACGATGCGGTCGTGGGGGTCTACCGGCTGCTGCGCGACGATCAGGCCGCGGCGGCGGGGCAGTTCTATTCCGAGGACGAGTACGATCTGGCGCCGCTGCGCGCCTCGGGCCGGCGGCTGCTCGAGCTCGGGCGCTCCTGCCTGCATCCCGACTATCGCGGCGGCACCGCGATGATGCACCTGTGGAACGCGCTGGCCGGCTACGTGCGCACGCACGGGATCGAGATCCTGTTCGGCACTGCCTCGTTCCACGGCACCGACGTGGCGGCGCTGGCGCAGCCCCTGTCGCTGCTGCATCATCGGCATCTCGCGCCCGAGGCGCTGCGGGTGCGCTCGAAGCACTTCCAGAGCATGGACCTGCTGCCCGAGGAGCAGATCGACCGCCGCGCCGCCATGCGCGACGTGCCGGCGCTGATCAAGGGCTACCTGCGGCTGGGCGGCGTCGTGGGCGAAGGGGCCTTCGTGGATCATGAGTTCAACACCACCGACATCTGTCTGGTGATGGACACCGCGCGGCTCAACGAAAAGGCCGCCGGGATCTACACCCGGGGCCGCCGATGACCGGCGCGACTGGCCCGACCTGGCGCGGAGACGCGCCGGAGGAGGCGCCGCTCACGGCCGGAGGCTGGGCGCGGGTGGCACTGCGCGGACCGGCATTGGCGCTGGTGGTCGTGCTGGGCGTGCTGGTGAAGCTGCCGCTGCGGCTGATCGAGCGGCCGCTCTGCGGCCAGCGCCGCCCGGTGACGCCGTGGATCACCCAAGCCGTCGCGCGGCTGGGGATGGCGATCCTCGGGATCGGGCTGGAGACACGGGGGCCGCGGCTGCAGGGCGCCGGGGCACTGGTCGCGAACCATGCGAGCTGGCTCGACATCTTCGCGCTGAACGCACGGCGCAACGTCTATTTCGTCTCCAAGGCCGAGGTCTCGGGCTGGCCGGTGATCGGCTTTCTGGCGCGGCTGGCGGGGACGGTGTTCATCACCCGCGACCCGCGCGCCGCGGCCGAGCAGAAGCGGGTCTTCGAGGCGCGCCTGCTGCACGGGCACCGGCTGCTGTTCTTCCCTGAGGGCACCTCGACCGACGGCCAGCGCGTGCTGCCGTTCAAGCCGACGCTGTTCGCGGCCTTCTTCAACGATCCGCTCCGCCACGAGATGGCGCTGCAGGCGGTGACGGTGATCTGGCGCGCCCCGGCAGGCGAGGATCCGCGGTTCTATGGCTGGTGGGGCGACATGAGCTTGGGGCCGCATCTTCTGAAGGTGCTGGGCGCACGCAGGCAGGGGCGGGTGGAGCTGATCTTTCATCCGCCGCTGCGGGTCGACGATCATCCCAACCGCAAGACGCTCGCGGCCCATCTCGAGGCGCAGGTGCGCAGCGCCCATCCCGCGGGGCACTGAGCCTTCGATGTCATGCCGGAGGGATTGCGCCGCAGGCTGCGCCCGTGGGGGAGGTGCTCTTTGGTACCCGCCGCTTGTTGCCAGCCGCGTGCGCAGGGCGCGCTCAGCCTATCGCGGCGATGAGGTCTTTCAGCGCGGCGGCGGGGTCGTCCTGCGACCAGATCTCTTCGCCGATGACGAAGAAATCGGTCAGCGGGGTCAGCGTGGCGACCCGCTCGGTGGTGAGACCGCCCTCGGCCACCACCGGCAGCTCGATCATCTGCGACCACCACTCGAAGAGTTCGGGCTCGGCCAGCGTGCCGTCGCCCAGCGAGGCGCCGTCCACCGGGCCGAACGAGACGTAATCGGCGCCATGCTCTCCGGCGGTCATGCCGTCGTGGCGCGAGGCCGCGCAGAAGGCGCCGACGATGGCGTCGGGACCGAGCTCCTTGCGGGCATGGCGCACCGAGCGCGCGCCGTCGGTCAGGTGGACTCCGTCGAGACCCAGCCGCTGCGCCAGCACCACGTGGGTGTCGATCACCAGCGCCACGTCATGCGCATGCGCCACCTCGCGCACGGCGTCGGCGGCGCGCATGATGCGGTCCTCGTCGCGGGTCGCCAGCGCCAGGCGGATGCAGGCGATGGGCGCCGCCTGCAGCACCGCGTCAAGCTGCGCCGGGAAGGCGGAGAGATCGAACTCCGGCGGGGTGATCAGGTAAAGCTGGGGCAGATCGGTGTCGGTCTCGGCCATGGGGGTATTCTCCGGAAAGCTTCGGGGTCCATACACCGAGTGGCGGAGCGGTGCCAAGGGGTTGCCTCGTGGTGAAGGCGGTTCGGTGGGAGCCCGGCGGGGGGCCGGTGGCGGCGTGGGATGCCTCCGGCGGGAGTATTTTTGACGAAGAGAAGACGGGGG
>Ga0114903_1000923_pt1 | contig 13846 bp, 16 predicted proteins | sample MalvirDeepMed_s2_FD_87289 | JGI IMG/M metagenome (GOLD analysis project Ga0114903, IMG submission 87289) | Marine viral communities from the Global Malaspina Expedition - Malaspina viral metaG DeepMed_s2 | ecosystem: Environmental > Aquatic > Marine > Oceanic | place: Mediterranean Sea... | reverse complement strand
TGGGCTTGTCGTTCATACGATGAACGCAACGACCGATCAGTTCCTCTCCGTAGTCATTGTCATACGAGTTAAGACACCCCTAGTCTGTATACAGGGCAGAGGTCAGAAAGTAGGATCATGGGCAATGGCAACAGTTAAGGAAGTACAGGCAAAGCTAAATACCCACGAAGCCGTTTGCGCTGAACGGTGGAAAGAAACCATTGAAAGAATAAAGCGCCTGGAGTTAGTTATGATTACTTCTGCTGGCGCGGTGATTGTTTTGATGGCAGGAATGCTTTGGAAAATATAGAAAAAGATGTATGAATACAGGGTAGAGGTACTGCGGGTTGTGGACGGCGACACGGTTGACGTAGATGTTGACCTTGGGTTTTCCATCTGGCTTCGTGAGCAGCGTATTCGATTAGCTGGCATTGACGCACCTGAGAGCCGCACGAAGGATGATATGGAGAAGCTCTACGGGCAGTTATCGAAGAAGTTTCTTTCTGAAATACTGCAGGATGCAACTGTGGTGTTGCAATCCCACGGCAGGGGCAAGTTCGGGCGGATACTTGGCACGCTGTTTGTGGATGGGAAGGATGTAAATAAGGAGATGGTTGCCGCGCACCACGCGGTGCTGTATGAAGGGCAATCGAAGGCGCTGGTAGGGGATGCCCATGACCAGAACAGGCAGGATTTGAGGGCCAGTGGATATGCGGAGAAGTTTCTTTCTGAGGTTGTAGAGGAGGCGAAAGCTGCCAAAAACGATTAGCTTACCGTACGATCCGAGGCCATTGCAGGCGGAGTTTCATTCCGGTTGCAAGCGGTTTACTGTTGCGGTTTGCCACAGGAGATTTGGAAAGACTGTTATGGCGGTAGCGCATGCCATACAGGCGGCTTTATGGACACCGCGTCACAGGCCGCAGGTGGCCTATATTGCGCCGACGTATTCGCAGGCGAAGCGTGCGGCGTGGGAGTATGCGAAGGAGATGTGTGCCGGTCTTGGCGGTGTCAGGTTCCATGAATCGGAATTGCGGATTGATTTGCCGCGTGTTTTGCAGAACGGCCACAAGGACTTTGCGCGTATTATGCTGCTTGGATCGGAAACGCCTGACAGTTTGCGCGGGATTTACCTGGATGTTGCTGTTCTGGATGAGTATGCGGATATGAATCCGAGGCTGTACCCTGAGATTGTAAGACCCGCTTTGTCTGACAGGAAGGGGTCGTGTATCTGGATTGGCACGCCGAGGGGCCAGAACCTGTTTTTTGACAAGTATGAGGAGGCGCGGCGGGAGGTTCTTGCTGGCAGTGAGGACTGGGCCTGTTTTCTGCACAAGGCATCCGAGACTGGGGTTATTGATGAGTATGAGCTGGTGGATGCGGCGAAACAGATGTCCAAGCCGCAGTATGCACAGGAGTACGAGTGTTCTTTTGATGCCTCGCTTGAGGATGCGTATTATGGCAGCCAGATGGAGGAAGCGGAATTAGAGGGCCGTGTCGGCAGGGTGCCGTTTGATCCTAACAGCCGTGTGGAGACATGGTGGGATTTGGGTTTTGCGGATGCGACATCGATCTGGTTTGTGCAGCGTGTTGCGGGTGCAATTCATTTAATTGATTATTATGAAACGTCTGGTGAGGGATTGCCGCATTATGTGGAGTTGCTTGAGGATTACAGGCGACCGAAGGAATCTGGTGGGCGGGGATATGTTTATTCGCACCATATTTTGCCGCATGATGTGAAGGTGCATGATCTTGGCAGCGGCAAGTCACGGCTTGAGGTATTGGAGGGTTTGGGCATTACGGCAGAGATTGCCCCTGATCTGAAGTTACAGGATGGAATTGAGCAGGTACGCAATCTTTTGCCGCGCTGCTGGTTTGACAGTGAGAACTGTGCTTATGGCGTGAAGGCGCTGAAGCAGTACAGGAAGCAGTGGGATGCGACACGGAAGATTTACAAGAACCGCCCCAGGCACGACTGGACTTCACATTCAGCCGATGCTTTTCGGTATGGGGCGATTGTCACGCCACGGTCGGCGCATTGGAACAGGCCGCTTGAATACCCGAAACTGGCTATTGCGTAAGTAACTGGAGAAGAAGATGAAGCGAAAAATTGATGTAAGTGATCTTGGGCAGTTGACCCATGAGCTTGTGGCGCTGCCGAAGTCAACACGACTGGAGATTTGTATTGGCGGCGAGACGTATACTGGCCCGGTGGAGCTGGAGATCGAGGCGGGTGTTGTTGGCCTGCATTTTGATACGAAGATGAAACTGAAGGCGAAAACGAAGGCGAAGAAATAATGGCGATACAATCCCTTTTTTCCGGTGGGCTGTTGGCTCCGTCGCAGGCGTTTAGCGACGTACAGCAGCAACGGGCCAATGCGGAAGCTGCCCGTATAGCGGCATTAGGCGGCGGGGGCGGAGGCGGAGGCGGCTTACCTACAACACCGATTGCACCGCCGCCAGTTCCGCTTCGTCGCCGTGCATCGCTTTTTGATCCTGTTGGCGGCGGTATGCAGGATGATCCGTTTGCACTGCCTGAGAATATCAAACTTTCGCAGGCGCAGCGTCTTTACAGGACGTATACGCCGTCGTTAATGGGTCGTATTGGGGCGCTTATGCAAAAAGCCCCGCCGTATTTGTCTCCCGGAATGCATTTTGGCGGCAGGGCACTGTCTGGTTTGGATAAATGGCGGATGCAGGGGGCTATTGATAAATATAACAGCCTGTATGGCGGCCATCCGATACAGCAGAGTGATCTTACATTCCTGTCTGGCGATCCTTCACGGGATCAACCCGTAGTTGCGCCTGGTGCTAATTACATAGAAACGGGTTTTGGTCCTGGTAATATGGATCAACCCGTAGTTGCGCCTGGTGCTAATTACATAGAAACGGGTTTTGGTCCTGGTAATACGCAACCGGCAGGCACTGTTCCTATGGGTGCAACTGATTTTATGATGCGTTCTGGCTTTGATGATGACGAACTGGGTGATGCTGCAAGAATTGAAGAGATGTTAGCTGGCGGTGGCGGTGCTGCTGCTGAATCTCCGTATGATTTTTTGGGTGATGTTGAGGCAGAAATTGGTGATGCATACGGGGATTACGAACCCACTGAAGCTGAGAGTGACCAAGATTTAATGGGTTTCCAGACACCTAATGATACAAGGTTTGGCGGAATTTACTGATGAGTATGAAAATGCAGGTGCAGCTTGATAAGTTGCAGGCGCGTGTGGAACATTTGGAAAGCCTTGTGAAAGGTGATGTACCGCAGGCACATAAGGATCACCACCAGGATGGAAATGAACATGTTGGCCCTTTGCGGCTGAAGCATAAGGGGCGCGGGTTTTGGGATGTTGTAAGTTCCGATGGCGTAGCATTAAACGGTGGGCGGTTGAAAAAATCGGAAGCCGAGGAATTTATTGCTACACACGCCCCATGACAAGTTTTACCTCCCTGAGACTTGGTGGGCACATTGCCCACCATTTTTTTGAGGCATAAAATATATGGCAAAAATGACAGAAAGTACCCTTCAGTCGATTATCAAGGGTGAAATACAGAGCAGTTCGTCGTTTCTTGGCGGCGAGGTTTCAGACCAGCGCCGCAAGGCAATGGAGTATTACCTTGGTGAGCCGTTCGGAAATGAGGTAGAAGATCGCAGTCAGGTGGTTAGCACTGATGTGCAGGACACCATTGAGTCCATTATGCCTGATTTCATGGAGATTTTTGCAAGCGGAGAGGAAGCGGTGCGGTTCGAGCCGGTCGGGCAGGAGGATGAACAGGCCGCAAAACAGGCAACCGAATATGTTAATCATATCTGGTTTAAGGCCAATAACGGCTTTGAGGTGACGCATGACTGGATTAAGGATGCGTTGCTGCAAAAAAACGGGATTATCAAGGTTTACTGGGATGAGGCGGAGGAAACGAAGCGCGAAACAATTTCCAACGTAAACCTTGCAGCGCTGATTGAACTGGAAAACGATGCATCTATCGAAATTATTGAGCAAACGGCAATAGAGGTAACGCCGGACCTGATGCAGTTTGCGCCAGACGGGCTGCTTTGGGATATTACCATCAAGCAGACCAAGAAAAGGGGCCGGTGCCGCGTTGTTTCCATTCCGCCAGAGGAGTTTTTAACATCCCGTCGCTCAACATCTCTGGATGAGGCGGTTTTTACCTGTCACAAGGTCAAGAGAACGGTTACAGAGCTGCTTGAGCTGGGTTATCAGAAAAAAATCATCGACAGTTTGCCCAGCCATGACGAGCAAATGTATAACGAAGAGCGTGTAGCGCGGTATTCGGCGGATGAGGAGTGGCCGGAACAGCATACGGAGACGCGTGATCCTTCGATGCGGGAAGTTTGGATTTACGAGTGTTATCTGAAGGTTGATTTTGACGGTGACGGCCTTGGTGAGATGAGGGCTGTAACGGTGGCAGGGTCAGGCTACAAGATTCTTGAAAATGAGCCTGTTGACGACCATCCGTTTGTCGATATGACACCGATTCGTATGCCGCATAAGTGGACAGGGCGTTCAGTTGCCGACCTTGTGATGGATATACAGAAAATCAAAAGCACCGTATGGCGGCAGCTTCTTGATAATATTTATGGTGTAAACAATAACCGCTACGTGGTTAATGAGCGGGTAAATCTTGACGATATGCTGACCAACAGGCCGGGTGGTCTGGTCAGGGTTGAGGGTGGCCTTGATCCCAGCAGTGCTGTTATGCCGCTGACGACGCAATCCCTTGGGTCGTACGCATATCCGTTGATCGAGTATTGTGATACGGTCAGGGAAACGCGTACTGGAATTACGCGCTATAGCCAGGGGCTTGATGCAAGCTCTCTCAACAAGACAGCGACCGGTATTAACCAGATTCTTGGCCGCGCACAGCAACGTATGCTGCTGATTGCGCGTGTATTTGCTGAAACAGGCTTTAAGAGGGCGTTTAAAAAGGTTCTTCGCCTTGTAATAACACATCAGGATATGCCCGATATTGTCCGGTTGCGTAATGAATGGGTGCCGATTGATCCAAGGGCATGGAACGCAGAAATGGATATGACGATTACGGTCGGCCTTGGGCATGGCACGCGGGAACAGCAGGTTGCTCTGGCCCAGAGGCTGATTGAAATGCAGGTTCGGGCGATTGAATTACAGGGCGGGGTTAAAGGCCCGATTGTTGATGCAAACATGGTACATGCAGCGCTCCGAAAATGGACACTTGCAGCGGGTTTGAAAGACCCCGATATTTACTGGCTGGACCCGAAACAGGCGCAGCAGCAGCAGCAAGAAGAGCCGCCGCCTGATCCAAGATTGGTCGAGGCACAGGGTAAAATGCAACTGGAACAGGCTAAGTTCCAGGGTGATATGCAGATTGAGCAGGCAAAGCTGGAACAGGAAATGAAGATTGAGCAGGCAAAACTGGAACAGCAACATGCTTTAAAGGTTGAGGAGATGAAACTTGACCATCAGTACAAGATGGAGCAGTTATCTCTGAAGAGAGAGGAAGTAGCGATGGTCGCTACTGTCAAAGACGCTGAAGCGCAAGCCAGGCTGGCCTCTGCAAATTCGGCAGATTAGGAGAAGAAATGGCAAAATCAGATACAGGTAACACAAAAGCAGTTGGCACCAATCCAAGCTGGAAATCCGGCACAGGGCATGTAGTAGAATCCCGTCTAAATTCTGGCGGTGATAGTAAATTTGGCACAGGCAAAAAGGCACATAATCCTGGTGGCAAAAAAACGATGAAATACTAGGTATGAAAGCCAAAACGTGAGCGCGGCTGAAGACCAGGAACCCCAGCTTCGGCAGGAGCGTGACCGCGCTCACCGTGCGGAGAGGATGCTTAGTGACGAGCTGTTCACCGATGCCATCGCCTCGATTAAGGGATGGTGTCACGAACAGTGGGAAAACTCTCCGATGGAAGATGTAAAAGGGCGTGAGAACCTGCGGCTGATGATTGGCGTTGTTAATCGTTTTGAAACAATCTTTGCAACACACCTGACGACCGGTAAACTTGCGGTTAAGCAGTTGAGTGACCTTGAGGAAAAACGTAAGCGTTTCCGCTTGCTCAGGAGCAGATAATGCCAAGTCTTCTGGATAATTATCGAAAAATAAGCCCAGTGCAAAGATCAAGTCCAAAACTGCCTTTTTCGCCTTTAAATATAAGTCATTTATATGAAATGTTTAAAAACCGTGGTGTTTTTGGAGGGGCTATTGATAAGTATGAAATTCCAGGAATTACAACGGCGCTTGATCCAGATGGTTTTCCTATAGATTTAACGAAGCCATATCTGGAAGAAAACGGTCATTACGCAACAGAGGAAACATTAACATTCCCAATAGAAGGTCGCTGGTACAATATTCCATCAATTTGGGATGGTAAAAAAATAGAAAATGAAGAAAATGTGCTTGATCGCGGAATGCAGGCTTTGCAGTCTGGTCATATTTTTCCAAATTATCCGACAAGAAATAAAGCATTGATTGGGGCAAAAAAGAGATCAGATGCCATAGGCCGGGAAATGGGACTGGATTAGGTAGATATAATTATTATTAATATTTATGGCTAATAGGAGATAAAAGAAAACATGGCAGACGAAGTAGCGGCCAACCAGGAAACTGGAGCCCAGACTACGGAGGCTAACCCACGGGTGGGAGCCGACGGTACAGCACCTACAACAGAACAACAGGCAATTGCGGCGATTGCGGCACGGCTGGAGCCAGAAACTGCGCCAACCAACAGCGCCGAGCAGGAATCGCCAACCGAAACGGCTAACCAGGATGCGGAGCCGGATCGTACTGCTGAACCCGAATCACGAGATGAGGGAACAGTTGAAGAAACGTCATCTGAAGATGATGCAACCACTGAGCCAACCGACACCGGTGAGGAACTACCTGATACTCTCAGCGGCCTTGCAGAAGCAATTGGGATGGATGAGGCTGAATTAGCCAAACATGTCAAGATGCCGATCAGGGTCAACGGAGAGACACAGATGGTTACCCTTGCGGATGCCGCTTCCGGCCAACAGATGGACGCGGATTATCGCCAGAAGACATCAGCGCTTGCTGAGGAACGCCGACATTTTGAAAGCGAGAGACAGCAAGCATCACAGCTTTTGCAGCAGCGACTTCAAGCTGCTGATGAGCGGATTGCAGCATTAAGCCAACGAATGGAAACGGAATATCCGGCGGCGGAGATGACACGTCTCGCGTCGGAAGACCCTGCTGAGTATGTCCGTGTAAAGGCCCAGCTCGAAGCGCAACAGTCGGCTTTAATAGGCCAGCACCAAGCGCAGGAAGCAGAGCGTGCGCGGGTAAATCAGGAACGAGAGGCTAGTGTGGCGCAATTCCGTGAACAGCAGCAGCAAATACTCGTTGATAAAATACCGGAACTTACGGACCCAGATAAGCTCGAAACATTCGAGACTGGTATGGCAACATATCTTGGTGATGTTGGTTTCACAAACGACGAGATATCCGGTTTTGTCGGCGGTGCATTTGATGCCCGTCAGGTCATGCTGATCCGTGATGCCATGCGGTATCGCGGTATGCAGGACCAGAAAAAGACAATAACTAAAAAGCTCAAAGGTTTGCCGCGTGTCCAGCGTCCTGGTGTTTCCACGACGGGACGACGCGCACAGGCTGGAGATGATATTGCTGAAGCAAAAAATCGTATACAACGTGCGGGTGCAACAGACGGTGATGCCGTCAATTACATTCGCCAACTTCTGGAGTAAGGAGAGCTATGACTCTAGCAACTGATGCCTTCACTTCCTACAGTTCTGTAGGTAATCGTGAAGATTTGTCGGACGTAATCTACAATGTTTCTCCGACAGATACCCCGTTCATCACGGGGATACCACGCGTTGACTCTAAGGCCGTCCTTCACGAATGGCAGGTCGATTCGTTGGCAGCGGCCAGTGCCTCAAATTTCGTCCTTGAAGGCGATGAGACAAGCACTGATGCAACTACGGCAACAACGCGACTTTCAAACACCTGTTGTATTTCGGAGAAAGTGCCGAGAGTGACAGGAACACAACTAGCGGTTGTTGCGGCTGGTCGCAAGGATGAACTTGCTTACCAAGTCGTGAAAACAACCAAAGAGCTAAGGCGCGATATGGAATCTATCTTGCTTGCGAATAATGCGGAAGTGACAGGCAATGCCACGACCTCACGTGAGCCAGGCGGGGTTCCATCATGGATCACAACTAACACCTCCAATGGAACCAGCGGTTCTGACGGTTCGGCTGGTAATACGGCACGGACAGACGGGACGCAAAGGGCTTTTACTGAAAGTCTTTTGAAAGCAGTTCTGGCTTCCACATGGGATAGCGGTGGTGATCCTGACTGTGTGATGGTTGGTTCGTTCAATAAGCAGGCCATGTCATCATTCACAGGTAATGCCACTCGTATGAAGGGTGCAGAGGACAAAACCTTGGTTGCGGCGATTGATATTTATTCGTCAGACTTCGGAGATATCGAGGTAGTTCCTAATCGTTTCATGCGTGCGCGTGATGCGCTTGTTCTGCAAAAAGACATGTGGGCAGTCGCATATCTTCGTCCCGTTTCGATGGGTGAGCTTTCAAAAACTGGAGACAGTGAGAGAAGGCTAATCAATGCAGAGTATACTCTGGAAAGCCGAAACGAAGCCGGATCAGGCGCAGTTTGGGATTTAACCACCTCTTAATTAGTTGACAGGAGAGTCCTATGAAAAAAATCTTAGGCACATTTACGGTCCTGTTACTGGTGGTTGGTGTCGCTTATCAGGCGTACGCCAGTTGGAATATTCGTCAAAATGACGATGGAACGGCGGCATGGGTAAACCGTGACGGCGATGCCTATCCAATTGGCAGAACCTATTTGACCGTTAATTTGGAGAATTTGGGAACAGCAAGCACAGCATATGTTTCTGTGCCCTTTGCTGGCTCTATTTTCCAAGTTGATTCAGTTGTTCATGGTTTAGTAACCACGACCACTGAAACACTTACGGTATCTATCATGTCACAGGTGTCACCGGGTCGTGATTTTATTAAAATCACTACGAATGACACTATAACCGTGGCATCGAACATCCAAGATCACACTGGCCGTAATTCGCTAGGTGGTGCTGGTGATCGAGATACCTCTGGTGAAATGGCCGGTAGGTCAACGGACTGGAGCGATGCAAATGAGCAGACTTCGGGTCCACCAAATGTACCAGCAGGTGGCACTATTGCCATATCAACGGCTGGAGATAGCGGTGCAGATGTAGATGCTACAATCATCATCTACTATGACCGCGATCAATCGAACGCGGTGTTCCGCGATTGATAAAAGAAGTTGTCGGAGCGGGGTGTGCGACGTTTATTATCGTCGTATGCCTCGTTTTCGGCTTAGATACGGGATCACCAATTGTCCCAAAGTGGATGACTATTTATTGTAGCTCTGCTTTTATTCTTGGTTATTTTACGTACGTAGTTTTTATTCATAAAAAAATCGAGTTGGCGGTCAGTGATTTTTTTATTATAGGTTTTTTTGGGTATCTGTCTTTGACGCTTCTGTGGTCTTCTGATCCACGCGAAGGCTTTTTAATAGCCAAGGCAGTTTTTGCACTATCATTGATTTATGCGGCTTTAAAGAAGGTGCCGAGGAATGTACTGGGCATTGCAATTTATGTCGGTACAACAATTGCGCTTGCAGGGTGTGTAATATTTGGTTGGAAATACCAGCTTATTTACGGCGGTATGGGTAATGAGAATTTTCAGTCCGAGTTAATTCTTGTGCTGTTACCGATAGTAACGGCAGCATGGTGTGCGGTAAAAACACCTGCATGGTGGATTAGGCCGTTTTCTTTAGTAATAGTTTTTTTAGCAGTCCATTTTCTTCTTGTAGTGAATTTAAGCGATAATAAATGGATTGCACTAATGATGGTGCTGATGGCGGTGTTAATCTGGTTAATCCGCCGACAGCGATATTTGATAGCGGCATTTGGATTTTTAATACCGGTCAATGTTGCATTGTGGTCTGGATGGGTGACAAGCCCAATCGTGGTTAAAGCCATAGCACACCGGTTAGAAATTGGCATTAATTCAGCCATATTGTGGCTGGAAAAGCCATTATTCGGCCACGGTCTTGGTTCTTTTAATTTTGAATACGGTCGGGTACAGGAGGCCCATCTTCAGTTTTTCCCCAACATGGATACAGTTTTAAGGCCAGCAGCCGTTTTTGCAGGTGCAGCGCATAATGAGTTATTGCAGCTTGGCGCTGATACTGGTCTTATTGGGGTTTCGCTTGGCATCGGATTATGCGTCTTTCTTGTGTACCGGTTTTTCACAAAAAAAAGAGATGCGCTTGATGTAGGGGCGGCGATGGCATTGTTGATTGCTCTTGGTTTATCGCAGATCAGTTTTCCCTTACAGAATCCTGCAACAGTTAGCATGGTTGTGATGGCTGCTGCTGTTCTGATGTGTGGAGAGACGAATGTTGTATCAATTCGTTTTCCAAAAATTGCATCATGGGCTGTTTGCGGCGTTGCTGTAGCTGTAGGTTTTGGATTGGTTGCTTCGGGTAGTTTACATTATCGTGCTGAGGGTTTGTTTACAAAAACCAAGGCTAATATTCTGAACGCAGACCCAACGGCATTACAGGCTAACATTGACGCATATGAAATGTATCCGTTGGAAAGGCGGTATCGACATCAGTTGGTATTGACAGTGGGATCGTTGCTAAAAAGGGGTGAAGGAAATATAACAATTACCAATTCAGCAGCGGATCGGGCCTATGCAATTTCTAAAAGCAGTAGTCAGTTTATGCCGTCAATTCAAATGAGCAGGGTTGAATACCTGTTAAATAGTGGCCGCTGGAAGACAGAAAAGAAAGAAATAGAGAATTTGTTAAACTGGCTTAAAGCGCACGCTAGTTTACAGCCTGGTGTTTGGGTGGCTGAAGGAAATTATGCGCTTAGACTTGGTGATGTAGAACGTATTATATCAGCATTAGATATTGGAACCACGCTGCCAACAAACACGCATCAACATGCATTTGAAAAATTAGCGTCCCACCTAAGAGTGAACAAATTGGAGAATTAAAATGAAAAAATGGCTGGCTATTATAAGCCTGTTTTTTCTAGCCTCACCGGCTTATGCGGTCGATATTGCAGACCTCATTGCGCGTGAGACTACAACTTTAACATTAAGCACTAGTCCTGCTGACATGGAAACGCCAATAAGCCAGCGAGGAGATTATCTACGGCTTAATTGTACGGTTGCCTGCTATGTTGCAATCATGCCTGTATCTAGCACTACGGCATTAAAAAGCTCCCCATTCATGTACTTGCCAGCCAACGAGACAGCGTACCATAAGTCGCCAGGCAATCAGGTCGTTGTTGGGCTGGGTACAGACACTGGTGTACTCACAATCACGATAATGTCGCCGTGAGTGGTCGTATTTTTGATGCCTCTGGCGGCATCATCAGCCAGTTCCATTATGACCATGATGGAGATAAAACCATCATCCAGCGTGTGCAGGATGTGGAGCCTATTATTGAAAATAATAAGCGTTTACGGGCAGAGGGCAGAGGGTATAGTCCTAGTCGTGAGTTAAGGCGGGTTGCGTCAATCCCCCTAGTTGTGGTGGAACGGTGGATACAGGAAGATGGCGTAAATTTTATGGCATTGGGGCCGAAGGAAAAAAGTGCTTACCTGCGCCGTAAATTAAATGATCCAGATAACAGGGCGTGGCGCAATAGTGACGGAGCATTGTAATGGCGATTAATACTTATGGTACTCTGCGAACAGCCGTCCAGAACTGGCTTGATCGAGCCAGCGATACGGTGGTGACAACAGACCGAATTAACGAATTTATCGTGTTGGCAGAAAATCGTATTGCGAATGATCCTGATTTGCGAATCCGTGAAATGGAAGCGCAGGCTGATCTTGTAATTGAGGCCACAAGTGACGGAGGGACTGCTGGAGGCAGTGCTAACGCCTTGACCCTAACACCAGCTACTGCTCTGACCTCACTAACGCTTGGCGATACGCTAAAATTTATAGTGGCTTCTAACAATACAGCGGCGGCAACCATTAATGTATCTGGGCTTGGCGCTAAAAATATTCGTAAGGGTGATGGCGGGGATGCGCTAGAGGCGAATGACCTGGTTGCTGGTCATACGGTATATATATACTATGATGGCACGCAATTCAGATTAACCCCTCCCGGCGGCATCCCCTTACCCTCCAGATATTTAAGGATGCGGCGTATTTACATTGATGGTGATCCAGTTAAAACCTTGCAGTATGTGGAGCCACATCATTTTTATTCAATTCGTGCCAGCGCGGAAACTAATAAGCCGGATGTTTATACGATTGAGGGTGAGTATATAGTTTTGGGAGGCAGGCCGGACTCAGCTTATTCTGGGCAGGTTTTTTACTATCGTCGGCCAGCTTCGTTCTCCAGCGACTCCGATGACAACAATATCCTGATAAATAAAACTGGGTTGTACCTTTATGCTGCTTTGATTGAAGCTGCCAACTTCATCAAGGACAATGCCGGAATCTTGCGATATACCGCAATGTGGGAAGAGGAACGTGACAGGGTTTCCATAGCCAATAAGTCAGACCGCCATTCCGGTTCCCCGTTGATTGTCAGATCGAATGTGCCGATAACATGAGCCTTAGAGACAGACTGCTACAGTTCCAGATAGGTGTATCAAATAATATTGATGTTGCGCCACAACCTATTATTCCATTTGCAACATGGGCACCTGATCGTGCGCCATTCGGCTCACCGGGCGCAATCAATGCCACAAATGTAATCCCTACCACGGATGGCTATAGACCGCTACCTGACTTGGCAACGCAATCCTCGGCATTGTCTGCAAGGGCACAGGGAGCTGTGGCTGTAGCTTCCACGGGCGGTGAGATTTTTGTGTATGCCGCTGATACAACGAAACTTTACGAAATTGATGTTTCTGAAACAGTGAGAGTTGTAACTGGAGATTACGACGAGGCATCTTCAGATGCTCAGGTTGAGTGGGCACAGTTTGGCAATACGGTTTTAGCGACGCATTACGATACACCGCTCCAAGGCATGGCAATCGGCAGCGGCACATTTTCAGACCATATTACTTCATCTGACAAGCCGCAGGGCAGGCATATCGGTATCGTGCGCGATCAGGTGGTTTTGGGAGATACGACTGATACGACAGATGGAAAGCAGCCAACAAGGATTTGGTGGTCAGGATTAAATGATAGCACGGATTTTACACCATCAGCTTCAACTCTTTGTGATTTCCAGAATATACCAGATGCCGGAAAGGTGATGAAAGTGGTGGGTGGCGCAGAATACGGCTTGGTGTTCATGGAACGTCAAATTATTCGCATGTCATTCGCCGGTGCCCCACTGGCATACCAGCTAGATACAATTGACAGACGCAGGGGAACGCCATTGAGTGGTTCTGTGATCGGACATGGCCGCTTGGTGTTTTATATCTCAGAAGAAGGGTTTTTCGTCTGTGACGGCACCGCCTCTACGCCAATTGGGCATGGCATGGTGGACCGGTTTTTCTGGGAAACTTTTGATTTGTCCAATCAGAGCAGGCTTTTTTCTGCAATTGACCCGTTAAACAAAGTTGTGGCCTGGTCATTTCCGGGGGAGGGCACAACAACGGCGGGTGAGCCTAATCGTATATTTTTTTACAATTGGCAAGAAAACAAGTGGTCGGAAGGAGAGGTCGCAACACAACTGATTTTTCCGGCAATCCAGTCCGGCTACACGTTGTCAGAGCTGGATTCTGTTTCAAGCACAATTAGCGGCCTGCCCTTCCCGCTAGGATCAAGGGCATGGCAGGGCGGAGATAGAATTTTAGCTGCCTTCGATAGCTCAAACAGATACTGCCATTT
>Ga0114903_1000919_pt1 | contig 13865 bp, 15 predicted proteins | sample MalvirDeepMed_s2_FD_87289 | JGI IMG/M metagenome (GOLD analysis project Ga0114903, IMG submission 87289) | Marine viral communities from the Global Malaspina Expedition - Malaspina viral metaG DeepMed_s2 | ecosystem: Environmental > Aquatic > Marine > Oceanic | place: Mediterranean Sea... | reverse complement strand
GGCTGGTGACGCCGTGTTCGGTGATGCCGCAGGGCACGATGCCGTCGAAATGCGCGAGATCCGGCTCCACGTTGATCGACAGGCCGTGAAAGCTCACCCATTTGCGCAGGCGGATTCCGATGGCGGCGATCTTGTCCTCTGCCCTGGCGCCGGTGGCGGTCCGCGGCTTGTCGTCGCGTTCGACCCAGACGCCGACCCGGCCCTCGCGGATATGGCCGGTGACGTTGAACTCGGCCAGTGCCGCGATCACCCAGGATTCGAGCTGTTGCACGAAGCGGCGCACGTCATGGCCGCGCTTGCCGACATCGAGCATCACGTAGGCCACGCGCTGGCCGGGGCCGTGGTAGGTGTACTGTCCGCCGCGCCGGGTCATGTGCACCGGGAAGCGGTCGGGATCGCGCAGATCGGCCGGATCTGCTGAGGTGCCGGCAGTGTAGAGCGGCGGATGTTCCAGCAGCCAGATGCATTCCGGCGCCGTGCCCGCGGCGATCTGCGCGGCGCGTGCCTCCATGAAGGCCAGCGCCGCGTCGTAGTCGGTCAGCCCGTCGTCCTGTCGCCATTCCACCATGTCGTTCCGCCTTTCGCACCTCTTCTGCGCCAGATGCGGCGGCTTCGCAAGGGAACCGGGAGGTCGCTTGGTACGTTGACGGCCCAGTGACCAAGCGTCCTCTGCAACCTCTTTTTCGACGCTTTGGGCGTCAAAGGATCCTCATGGGAAACCCACCGCGTGACAACGGCCTCAAGGCGCCGCCGCCGTTGACCGACAACCGCATCTGCGTCCTGATGAACGCGGCCTCCGGCAAGGATGACAAGTCCGAGCAGGCCGAGCGCATGCAGGTGGCCTTTGACCGCTACCCTGGCCGGTTCGAACTGCGGATGCTCGACCGCGGGCAGGGGCTTGCGGATGCCTGCCGGAGGGCGATGAAGGACGGGTTCGGCACCATCGTCGCCGCGGGCGGCGACGGCACCATCGCCGGTGTCGCGGGGCAGCTGGCGCACAGCGAGCGGCGCATGGGGATCATCGCTCTTGGTACCTTCAACTTTGTCGCGCGCGGGCTGGGCATTCCCGAAGATGTCGAAGAGGCGATCGACCTGATCGCCACCGGTGAGGCGAAGGCTATGCCGGTGGGCGAGGTCAACGGGCAGATCTTTCTCAACAACGCCAGCCTCGGAATTTATCCGCAGGTCCTGCGCGAGCGCGAAGGCACCTACAAGAGGTGGGGCCGCAGCCGGATAGCGGCGCATTGGTCGGTGCTGGTGACCTTCCTGTCGTTCCGGTCGCCGGTGCGCATGGCGGTGCGGATGAAAGATCGGGAGTTGCGCACCAAGACGCCGCTCGCCTTCGTCGGGCGCAGCGCCTACCAGCTTGAACATTTTGGCCTGGCCGGGGCGGATTGCGTGCGCCGCGGCGAATTCGCCCTGTACCTCGCTCCCGATTGTACGCGGATGGAACTGCTTCTGCGCGCCTTGCGGCTGGCGGGCAAGGGCATGGTGCCCGAGCGGGATTTCGAACTGATCTGCGGCAAGGAGATCGAGATCGCCACGTCGAAGCCGATGCAGACCGTGGCCATGGACGGCGAACGCATGCGCCTGCGCAGCCCGTTCAGGTTCGTCATGCACGAAAAGGCGCTGAACGTCATCATGCCGGCGGACGCACGCGCGACATGAGTCGCATCGTGCATCTGTCCGACCTGCATTTCGGGCGTGACCGGCCGGAATTGCTGGAGCCTCTGGTGGCCTATGTGAACGGCCTCGCTCCGGATCTCGTGCTGATCTCGGGCGACCTGACACAGCGCGCCCGAAATCACCAGTTCGCCGCGGCCCGCCATTTCATGGACCGGTTGCAGGCGCAGGTTCTGGCGGTGCCCGGCAATCACGACACGCCGCTCGACAACCTCTACATCCGGCTGCTGAAGCCGTGGCGGCGGTTCCGGCGGCACATCGCCAGCGACATCGAACCCTGCCAGAGCGGCGACAGCCACGTGGTGACCGGGCTCAACACCGCCGATCCCTGGGCCTGGCAGCGCGGCAAGCTGCGCCGGTCCAGCCTGCGGCGGGCCTGCGGCTTTCTCAGCCGCGAGCGCACCGGCGACAAGATCGGGATCGTGGTGATGCATCACCCGCCGGAACACGACGATGCCGCCGGGAACAAGACGCTGATGAAGGGGGCGGCGCGGGGGCTCGAGACGCTGCGCGATTGCGGTGCCGATATCGTGCTCTGCGGGCATCTGCATTCCTGGCGCGTGGCGCCGTTCCGCGCCATGCGGTCGTTGCTGCTGGTGCAGGCGGGAACCGGGCTCTCGACGCGACTGCGCGGAGAGCCAAACGACCTGAACCTTTTGATCGTGCAGGACGGCCGGGTCACGATCGAACGCCATGGCACCAGGGACGCTGATCCGGATTTTCACGTCCTGTCACGAAGCCGATTCCAGAAGCGCGACGGGGTCTGGAACGGCTTGCCCTAGCCGCCGGACGGGCAGCGCGCGGCGGCGAAACCGCGCTCTGCCGGAGGGGCGGAAAAAGCCGCAAGATTCCTCTTCACAACCCCGAAGGCCTCGTCTATACGCGGCCCACCAAGTCAGGACGTGCGGTCGTGGCGGAATTGGTAGACGCGCAGCGTTGAGGTCGCTGTGGGGTAACTCCCGTGGAAGTTCGAGTCTTCTCGACCGCACCATTTTCTCCGTTTTGCAGATAGAACCCTGTCCTGCGCCCTGCGAAGAGCGGGGCTTGTGACGCCTTTCAGGGCCCTCAGGCCGTTGGCAAGGCACTGCGTGTCACCGACCGCACGGCACGAATACGCCTTGCACGCCAAGGGCGTGGCGCATAGAACACCCCAAATTTTCAACGTGCCGGGGCAGGGGCCCCGCGCAAGGATATGGGGAAACGAATGCAGGTCACCGAGACGCTGAACGACGGTCTGAAGCGCGGCTATGCGATCACTGTCACCGCAGCCGAACTGGACGCGAAGGTGGTGGAGAAGCTGAGCGAAGCGCAGCCCGAGATCGAGATGAAGGGCTTTCGCAAGGGCAAGGTGCCGCTGCCGCTGCTGCGCAAGCAATTCGGTCAGCGCCTGCTGGGCGAGGCGATGCAGGAAAGCATCGACGGCGCCATGTCCGAGCATTTCGAGAAATCCGGCGACCGCCCGGCGATGCAGCCCGAGGTCAAGATGACCAACGAGGACTGGAAAGAGGGTGACGACGTCCAGGTCGAAATGTCCTACGAGGCGCTGCCCGAGGTGCCCGAGCTGGACTTTTCGGGCGTCAAGGTCGAGCGTCTGGTGGTCAAGGCCGACGACGCGTCGGTGGACGAGGCGCTGGCGAACCTCGCCGAGACCGCGCAGGATTTCAAGGACCGCAAGAAGGGCAGCAAGGCCAAGGACGGCGACCAGGTCGTGTTCGATTTCGTCGGCAAGGTCGACGGCGAAGCATTCGAGGGCGGATCGGCCGAGGATTACCCGCTGGTGCTGGGCTCGGGGTCCTTCATCCCCGGCTTCGAAGAGCAACTTGTCGGCGTCAAGGTCGGCGAGGAAAAGCAGGTCGAAGTGAGCTTCCCCGACGATTACGGCGCACCGAACCTCAAAGGCAAGGCGGCGACCTTCGACTGCACCATCAAGGCGGTGAAGGAACCGGTTGCGGCGGAAATCGACGATGAACTGGCCAAGAAATTCGGCGCCGAGGACCTTGCCGCGCTCAAGGCGCAGATCGCCGAGCGTCTCGAGGCCGAATACCAGGGCGCCGCGCGCCAGGTGATGAAGCGCAACCTGCTCGACACGCTTGATGGCATGGTGAGCTTCGACCTGCCGCCGAGCCTGGTCGAGGCCGAGGCCAAGCAGATCGCGCACCAGCTTTACCACGAAGAGCATCCCGAGGATCAGGGCCACGACCACGGCGAGATCGAGCCCACCGACGAGCACAAGTCGCTGGCCGAGCGCCGCGTGCGTCTGGGCCTGCTGCTGGCCGAACTGGGTCAGCAGGCCAAGGTCGAGGTCACCGATGCCGAGATGACCCAGGCGATCATGAACCAGGCCCGCCAGTACCCGGGCCAGGAACGCCAGTTCTTCGACTTCGTGCGCCAGAATCAGCAGATGCAGCAGCAGATGCGCGCGCCGATCTTCGAGGACAAGGTCATCGACCACATCGTCGACCAGGCCGAGGTCACCGACAAGGAAGTGTCCAAGGACGAGCTTCAGAAGGCTGTCGAGGCGCTGGAAGAAGACGACGCGTAACGCGCTGTTTAACTTCTGTTTTCCGAAAAGGCCGCCCCATAACGGGCGGCCTTTTTGATGCGCGCGCGCGGCGCGGGCCGGCGAACTGGGACGGATTCGAATTTTCAAGCAGAGTGTGATGGATTATTGGACTTATTGCCGCATCTTATTATCCTACATGCTGGTATGCCGATCACGACCCGGAGACAAAGGGCATGGCCTCACCGCAACACGCCGACAATACCGCTTTCGATGCGCCCGAATGGGGTTTCCTTCGTAGAGACGGGGTCATGGCGGGCGAAATTGCCCGCCATGACTGGAGCAGTACGCCGTTGGGCCCGATCCGGCAGTGGCCCTCGGCTTTACGGATCGCGGTCGGCATCCTGATCTCTTCGGATTTTCCAAAATGCCTCTTTTGGGGGCCGGAAAAGACCATGATCTACAACGATGCCTTCGTCCCGATCCTGGGCCACAAGCATCCCTGCGTCGGGCAGCCGGGGCTGGAGGTCTGGGACGAAGTTCGGGCCGATATCGAGCCGATCATGGATCTGGCGATGGCCGGAGAGTCGACTTTCATCGAGGATTTCCCCCTTCTTATCGACCGGTCCGGCACGCCCGAGGACGCGTTTTTCACCTTCTGCTACAGCCCGGTGCGGGACGAGCACGGGCAGGTCTGCGGGCTTCTGGACACGGTGATCGAGACCACGGCAAAGGTGCGCGCCGAACAGCTTGGAAAACTGCGCAACAAGGAACTGGTGCACCGATCGCGCAATGCCTATGCGCTGGTGTCGGCGCTGATCAACCAGACTTTCCGACGCGCCGAGGATCTGGAAGCGGCGCGCCGGTCGATCCAGTCGCGGATCCAGGCGCTGGTGCGCGCTCAGGACCTGCTGATGGAAGAGGGGATGTCGAAGGGTCTGCTGGGTCGGATCGCCGAACAGTCGCTTGGCGCCTTCCAGACCGAAGGCAAGCGCATCCATTTCAGCGGGCCTGACGTCGAAATCGGCCCGGAACAGACGACGGCCCTCAGCCTCGCGCTGCACGAACTGGGCACCAATGCCACGAAATACGGTGCGCTCAGCGCCGGGTTCGAGGGCCAGGTGTATCTGAGTTGGGGCGTCGAAGGCGCGGCCTTCCGGTTGTCCTGGATCGAAACTGGCGGGCCCGCGGTGACGGCGCCCGGCAGCACCGGCTTTGGCAGCACGATCCTGAGATCGGTCCTGCCCGAGGCATTCGCGGCCGAAGCGACGCTGGATTTCGCCCGGGACGGGTTGCGCCTGTCGCTTCAGGGGCCCGTGTCGGCATTGTCCGGCGTGGCCCATTCGTCGCTGAACTGACCGCGCGCGCGGGGTCTCGCCAACGGAGGATCATCCGCTCACCGGGCATGAAAAAGCCGCGCGGGGTGGGCCCGCGCGGCATGTCGCGCCCGCAGGCGCAACGCGAGGCTTTGCCTCAGCTCTTGTCTTCGTCGTCCGAGTCCGCATCCGCGCTGTCGGATTCGACACCGGCAGTCTCGGCCAGGTCCTGATCGTCGGAGGCGGCAGCGCCGATGTCGTCGAACAGTTCCGCGATCTCGAATTCGGCAGCGGCTTCTTCCTCGGCAGCCAGATCCTGGATCGACTTGCCCGACGCCTGAAGCTCGGCCTCTTCGGGCGAGCGGGCGACGTTGAGTTCGACGGCGACCATGACCTCGGGGTGCAGGTGCACCTCGACCTCGTGCAGACCCAGCTCCTTGATCGGGGTGCGGATCAGGACCTGCTTGCGGTCGATGGAGTAGCCGGCCTCGGTCGCGGTGTCGGAGACGTCACGGGTGGTGACGGAGCCGTAGAGGTTGCCGCCGTCGGAGGCGGAGCGAATCACGACGAACTGCTGGCCGCCCAGGCGGTCGCCCAGGGCCTCGGCCTCTTTGCGGGTTTCGAGGTTGCGCGCTTCGAGCTGCGCCTTCTGCGCTTCGAAATGCTTGATGTTGGCCTCGGAGGCGGTCAGCGCCTTGCCCTGCAGCAGCAGGTAGTTGCGGGCAAAGCCCGGCTTGACGTCGACCACATCGCCCATCTGGCCCAGCTTGGCCACACGTTCCAGAAGGATCACTTGCATGTCAGTATCTCCTTATTTCACGGCGTAGGGCAGCAGGGCGAGGAAGCGGGCGCGCTTGATGGCGCGGGCCAGCTCACGCTGCTTCTTGGCCGACACGGCGGTGATGCGCGACGGCACGATCTTGCCGCGCTCGGACACGTAGCGCTGCAGCAGCTTGGTGTCCTTGTAGTCGATCGCAGGTGCGTTGTCGCCCGAGAAGGGGCAGACCTTGCGGCGGCGGAAAAACGGTTTTGCAGCCATGGGTTATCTCCTCTTCTTCAGGTTCAGTTACGGCGTTCGCGGCGGTCGCCACGGTCACCGCGCTCTTCGCGTTTCTGCATCTGCACGGACGGGCCTTCCTCGTGCTCGTCGACCTTGATGGTCAGCACGCGCATCACGTCGTCATGCAGGCGCATCAGGCGCTCCATCTCTTGCACGGCGGTGGCGGGGGCGTCGGTGCGCAGGTAGGCGTAGTGGCCCTTGCGGTTCTTGTTGATCTTGTAGGCCATGGTCTTCACGCCCCAGTATTCGGAGTCGATCAGCTTGCCGCCGTTGTCCGAGAGAACCGTGGTGAAGTGTTCGACAAGGCCTTCGGCCTGGGCGCTGGAAAGATCCTGGCGCGAAATAAAGACATGCTCGTACAGCGGCATGTGGGCTCCGTTCATTTTCGGGCGCATTTCAAAGGGCGAGGCGTTGATCCTTTCGCGCCTGCCCACGAGAGACTGCGCGGTTCATCTGTCTTGCGAAAGGAAGCGCCCGTATACACGGTTTTGGCCTGCGTGCAAGCGGCGCGGCAGCTTTGACGGGCCGGGGGCGGGCGCCCACAGCATTTCCCCCTTCGTGCCGTATTCGTGCCGTTATGCACCGCAATTCTTGTCGGCACCGAATTCAGCCCCCGACGAGCCGGAGACCCGAGATGAGCGTGACATCGACAGACCTGCCCGAGGCGACAGACGCTGACCACGCACGCCCGGCGCTGCTGACCCGGCTGGTGCTGGGCATCACGGGCTGGTCGCTGCTGTTTTCGGCCTTCGGGCTCTGGGCCGTGCCGGGCAGCGCCAACGTCCCCGAGCTGTCGCTGATGAAGCTGGGCGTGTCGATCTTCATGCTGATCGGCGGCATGTGCTGCATCGTGAGCACCCGCCCGGTGCGCTGATCCGCGCCTTCGGGGCCGGGTGCCGAAGCAGGCCGACGCGGGGCGCGGGCCGCGGCCTGTTCAAAATCCCACAGCCGCTGTTTGCAGAAACGTGATTGAAAGACAGGGGGGCGTGCCCCAGTTCCTTGGCCAAGCAAACCGCTTGATCCAAAAGGGAGTACCCCGAATGAAACGTCTTCTTCTTGCCACCACACTGATCGCCGCCCCGATGACCGCCATGGCGGAACCCGAGGCCTATACGCTCGACAGCAGCCACAGCCAGATCGTCTTCAGCTACGATCACCTGGGCTTTTCCACCGGCTACGGCATGTTTTCGGGCTTCGAGGGCGAGATCATGTTCGACCAGGAAGACCCCGCCAACTCCTCTGTCGAGGTGTCGATGCCCCTGATGTCGATGATCACCGGCTGGGAAGCGCGGTTCGAGCATTTGATGTCCCCGGATTTCTTTGACGGTCAGGAAGGCGACATGATCACCTTCACATCCACCGGCATTGAGGTCACCGGCGAGGACACCGCCAACATCACCGGCGACCTGACCCTGAACGGTGTCACCAAGGAAGTCGTGCTGGACGCCACGCTGAACCAGGTGGGCCAGCATCCGATGGAGGAAAAGCCCTGGGCCGGCTTCAGTGCCACCACGACCCTGCTGCGCAGCGACTACAACGTCGGCGCCTTCGCCCCCTTCGTCAGCGACGAAGTACAGGTCGAACTGTCGGTCGAGGCGATGAAGGCCGAGTAATCCAAGCGTCACGGCCGCCTCGGACCCCGGTGCAGCGATGCGCCGGGGTTTTTCATGCGCGGTACGGGCGTTTGCAAGCGGCGGCGCTTGGTCTAGGAAAGGTGCCAAAGACATCAATGGGAGAGAGCGCATGCAATGGGCACGGGGCAAGTCGGCGGATGGCACGGTGATCACCGGAGTGATCGAGAACGGGATGCTGCATCCGCGCGCCGGTCTGGGATCGGCGGACGCCGCGGGCGAGACAGTGGCTCTCGACACGCTGGAGATGCTGGCACCGGTGCAGCCGGGCAAGTTCATCGGGCTCTGGAACAATTTCCACGCCGCGCGGGACAAGCAGGGGTTGGAGGTGCCGGAGCACGTGCTGTTCTTCCTCAAGCCGGCCTCGTCGGTGGCGGGGCCGGGGGCCACGGTCACGATCCCCGAGGGCGTGGGCCGCGTGGTCTATGAGGGCGAGCTGGGCATCGTGATCGGGCAGGACTGCGCCAATGCAACGGTCGAAGAGGCAGAGGCCGCGATCCTGGGCTACACCTGCATCAACGACTTCACCGCCATCCAGGTGCTGACCGCCGACGACAGCTTTCCGCAATGGACGCGGGCCAAGGGCTATGACGGCTTCGGCGTCATCGGCCCGGTGATCGAGACCGATCTCGACTGGTCTGCCGCGTCCATCCGGGTCGAGGTCAACGGCCGCGAGCGCCAGAACTACCCGGCCTCGGACATGATCAAGCCACCCGCGCAGATCGTGTCGGAGCTGTCGCAGGACATGACCCTTCAGCTCGGCGACGTGATCGCCTGCGGCACGTCCGTGGGCGCGCTGCCCGTGAAGGCCGGGCAGGAGGTCGAGGTGCTGATCGACGGCATCGGCGGGGTGAAGGTGACGATGGGCTAGAGGGCAACGAGTCCCCGATGCTCCCACCCGAAGTCAAGGTCGCTTGCGACCGCCGGGCAGCGGCAGTCAGCCCGTCGCACCAAAGGTGCGCAGTCATTGATCGGCTCGCCTGTGGCGAGACGGGCTGCCGAATTGTTTAAGTTCGGTGCTGAATTTCAGTGTTTTTCGGGAGTGGCCAGCATCAAGCGCTCCGCGGCGGCGTTAGCGCGGCATCTCGCTGGCTGCCGTCGGCCGTTGGGAAATGTCCACCGCACTGACGGCTCCGGCGTGTCAAGATATCTACTGCGCTACCGCTCCAGCGCGTCGAGGTAGATGCGCACCGCTTCCTGGATATGCCGGAAACGGTCGCCGCCCAGATGCTTGCCGCCGAACCAGCGGGTCACGACGATGACGTGGCCCACCAGCCCTTCGCGTTCGAGCATCCGCAGGATCACCATCCCGGCGCCGGCTTCGCCGTCGTCGTTCTTGACCGGGCCGTCCGGCGTCAGCAGGCCCCAGCTGTGATGCGTCGCCTTGGCGAATTTCTTGCGCCGCATCAGTTCCTTGACCAGCGCCTTGGCGTCGTCTTCGGACGCGCAAGGCCCGCCCGAGACGGCGTATTTCGACCCGCGGTCGCTCAGGATGTTTTCCAGCACCAGCATGGCGGCAGGGCATAGGGGCCGGCGCGCCGGCCCGCAAGCCTCAGTCCGTGGCGCGCGTCGCCGTCAGCGCCACGTCGACACCGACGTCAAAACCCAGCTGGCTGCCGTCGCTCATGTTCTGGCCAACGTTGAAGTCGCGCCGGTCGAGCGTCAGGCGCCCGGCCATCTCGGCGGTGTCGCCGTCAAGGCGCAGCTGGAACGGCAGGGTGACCGGCACGCTCTGGTCCTTGACGGTGAGCGTGCCCTGGGCCTCGTAGCCGTCCTCGACCTTCAGGATGTCGGCGTCGAAGGTCGCGGTCGGAAACTGCTCGACATTGAAGAAATCCGCCCCCATCGCCTGGCTCGTGACCGAGCCGAGCGTCAGCGATCCGATCGAGACGGTGACAGACACCTCGCCGCTTTTGCCCGGCGCGTCCTGCTCTTCGAAGGTGATGTCGGCGGTCCAGTCGGAGAAGCTGCCGGTGACCTCGGACCCCATCTGAGTCACGGTGATGGACAGGGTGCCGTCCTGCACCTGCCAGTCGCTCTCGACCTCCTCGAGGGCCGCGACTTGCGCGGCCGAGGCTTCGTGCTGGAACACGCCCAGCCCCGCGCCGATACCGATGGCAGCGGCCCAGACGACAAGGGCCGAGGCAAGGGGCACGGCCTTGCGGTGTCCGGCATTGGGATCGCCTGCCGTCGTCCGCCCGAACCACATGCGCCGCAGGGTGGCGTCGCGGTCGACGAAGTGATGCTTGAGCGCGCCAGCCACGTGCAGGAGCAGCGACACGATCAGCACCCGTTCGAAGACGATGTGCAGCGCCGCCGTGACCTCGGCCCAGCCTTCGTCCTTGGGGACGAAGGGCAGCGACTGCCCGAACGGCCACCAGATCGGCGCAAAGCCGGTGGTGGCCGAATGGTGCATCCAGCCGGTGAGCGGCACCAGCACCAGCGATCCGTACAGCAGCCAGTGCACCGTCTCCGCCGCCCAGGATTCGGCCTTGCGCTCGGGATGCAGCGGGGCGGGCTTGGGCTGCGTCAGCGCCCAGAGGATGCGCAGGAGGGCGGCGAAGAAGATCGTCACGCCCAGCGTCTTGTGCATGGAAAAGAGCCAGGCCTTGGTCGCCAGCTCTTCGCTGGTCTCCAGCGGCGCATCGTTGGCAAGGATGCCCAGCGGGATCGCCGCGACGATGCCCAGGGCGATGATCCAGTGCAGCGTCTTGGTGACGGTGCCGTAGCGGGTGGCGGTGTTGGTCAGGGCCATGCGGTGTCTCCGGCGGCGTGTCTGGTTTGCGGTCTACCTAGCGGATGCATGCGCGGCTGCAATCCTGCAGCGGCGCACAGCCGCCGTGCAGCACGGGTCGCGGTGGCTTGCACGTTGCACAGCGCCGCGCGGACCGCTAGCAAGGGCGCTACAACGCGAAACGGACCATGTGGGAGGCAAGATGAGCCGTGCATTCGTATTCCCCGGGCAGGGCGCCCAGGCCATCGGCATGGGCCGCGACCTGGCAGAGGCCTATCCGGCCGCCCGCGCGATCTTTGAAGAGGTCGACGAGGCCCTGGGCGAAAGCCTCAGCGGGCTGATCTGGGACGGCGAGGCCGAGGTGCTGCAACTGACGCAGAACGCCCAGCCGGCGCTGATGGCCACCTCGCTTGCAGCCATGCGCGCGCTCGAGGCCGAGGGGATCGAGGTCACCGCGGCCTCTTACGTTGCCGGGCATTCGCTGGGGGAATATTCCGCCCTGACCGCCGCCGGCGCCCTGTCGGTCACCGATGCGGCGCGGCTCCTGCGGCTGCGCGGCCGCGCCATGCAAGAGGCGGTGCCGGTCGGCGTGGGTGCGATGGCGGCGATCCTCGGGCTCGATTTCGACGCCGTGACCGCGATCGCGGCCGATGCGGCAGAGGGCGAGGTCTGTGCCGCCGCCAACGACAACGACCCCGCGCAGGTGGTGGTGTCGGGCCACAAGGCCGCGGTCGAACGCGCGGCGGACCTCGCCAAGGCCCGCGGCGCCAAGCGGGCGCTGCTGCTGCCGGTGAGCGCGCCTTTCCATTGCGCCCTGATGGCCCCGGCGGCAGAAGCGATGGCCGAGGCGCTGGCGGAGGTGCGCATCGAAACCCCGCGCGTGCCCGTGGTGGCCAATGTCATCGCCGAGGGCACCGACGATCCGGCCCGCATCCGCACGCTGCTGGTCGAACAGGTGACCGGCGCCGTGCGCTGGCGCGAGTCCGTGGCCTGGATGACCGGGCAGGGGGTCAGCGAATATTGGGAGATCGGCGCCGGCAAGGCGCTGTCGGGCATGGTCCGCCGCATCGAGCGCGAGGCCGCCACCCGGTCCGTTCAGACCGCCCAGGATGCGAAGGCCGCGGCCGAGGCGTTGATCTAGACCACATCCGCCGCAGCAGGCGCGGCACCAGACGGCAAGCAAAGGAGAGACCATGTTTGATCTGACAGGCAAGGCGGCGCTGGTGACCGGCGCCTCGGGCGGCATCGGCGGGCAGATCGCCCGGGCACTGCACGACGCGGGCGCCACGGTGGGCCTCAGCGGCACCCGGACCGAACCGCTCGAGGCTCTGGCCTCGGAGCTGGGCGACCGTGTCCATGTGCTGCCCTGCAACCTCTCCGACCCCGCCGCGGTGGCGGACCTGCCGAAACAGGCGGTCGAGTCGATGGGATCGGTCGACGTGCTGGTCAACAACGCCGGCATCACCCGCGACAACATCTTCATGCGCATGTCCGACGACGAATGGCAGTCGGTGATCGACGTGAACCTGACCGCCACCTTCAAGCTCTGCCGCGGTGTGCTGCGCGGCATGATGAAGGCGCGCTGGGGCCGGATCGTCAACATCAGCTCGGTCGTGGGCGCTATCGGCAATCCCGGCCAGGGCAACTATGCCGCCGCAAAGGCCGGCATGGTCGGGATGTCGAAAAGCCTGGCCTACGAGGTCGCGACCCGCGGCATCACCGTCAACGCGGTGGCACCCGGCTTTATCGAGACGGCGATGACCGACAAGCTGACCGACGATCAGAAGTCCGGCATCCTTGGTCAGATCCCCGCAGGGCGCATGGGCACGCCCGAGGAAATCGCCGCTGCCGTGCTCTATCTTTCCAGTCCCGAGGCCGCCTATGTCACCGGCACGACCTTGCATGTGAACGGCGGCATGGCCATGCTGTAACTCGCTGCCGCGCGGCCCGTGGGAAAGCGTTTGCCAACGCCTGCCCATGTGCTATAGGCGCGTCAGTCCGGGAATTGGCGCAGCTTCTGCGCCGATCCTATCCCGCTCTGCGGGCAGAACGAACCGCCCGCGAGGGCACGTAAGACGCCACCCCGCAGGGGCGAGGGCAAACCTGGGCCGCAGGGTCCGACAAGACAACGAGGAATTCAGAATGAGCGACGTCGAAGAACGCGTGAAGAAGATTGTGGTGGAGCACCTCAGCGTTGACGAGGAAAAGGTGACGGAGAATGCCTCCTTCATCGACGACCTGGGCGCCGACAGCCTCGACACCGTGGAACTGGTCATGGCCTTCGAAGAAGAGTTCGGCATCGAGATCCCCGATGACGCGGCCGAGACCATCCAGACCTTCGGCGACGCGGTCAAGTTCATCAAGAACGCCTGATCCCTTCGGATCATCCTTTCGGAACGGCGTCTTCCCTCGCGGGGAGGCGCCGTTTCTCTTTGCCCTGGTTTCTCTTTGTGCCGGCGGTGTTCAGCCCAGCCAGACGTCGAGGAACAGCATCAGGACCAGCCCGACGGACAGGCCCAGCGTGGCGCGTTTCTGGTGTCCGCTGCGGTGGGTTTCGGGAATGATCTCGTGACTGATGACATAAAGCATCGCGCCGGCCGCAAAGGCGAGGCCCCAAGGCAGGAACGGCTCCGACACCGTGATGATCGCCGCCCCAAGCAACCCGCCCAGCGGCTCGGCCAGACCAGTGAGCGCGGCGATGGCAAAGGACCGGCCGCGCGAATAGCCTTCGCCAAGCAGCGCCACCGCCACGGCGAGGCCCTCAGGCAGGTTCTGCAGCCCGATGCCGATGGCCAGCGGCATGCCGGCCTCGAATCCCTTGCCGCCAAAGCCCACGCCCACCGCCAGGCCTTCGGGAAAGTTGTGGATGGTGATCGCGATGACGAAGAGCCAGATGCGCCGCAACGAGGGAGAGGCGGGGCCGTCAGGGCCGGTCTTGAAG
>Ga0114903_1000918_pt1 | contig 13891 bp, 18 predicted proteins | sample MalvirDeepMed_s2_FD_87289 | JGI IMG/M metagenome (GOLD analysis project Ga0114903, IMG submission 87289) | Marine viral communities from the Global Malaspina Expedition - Malaspina viral metaG DeepMed_s2 | ecosystem: Environmental > Aquatic > Marine > Oceanic | place: Mediterranean Sea... | reverse complement strand
TTGGAGACGATCCGCCACCGAACGCCATCGTGAGGCGCGACACCCGCGACCTCGGAGAGAACCATGACCCCTGACGGACACACCGCTCACCCGCTTGACATGGCCGCAATCAGAGAACCGTTTCTGGATAGTTGATCATGTCCATGAGCTTTTGATCAACGCCAACATGCTGGGAAGCTGATATAGTGTAGCCGGCATCGGTGATCCTGGGAGTGGTCAATTGCCAGAAGAGCGAATAATTTATGAGCGCCTGACAAACCGTTGACTAGCATATTTACATCCTTGGGCGTCGGAGCCATCCTCGCACTATCCTTTGGCGTAGGTATCCTTATAGGTAAGGCCATAGTGTGGGCGGTTTTCCGTCGGAAGCGACTCATCGAGTTCACCGATGCCGTCGATAGGAAAGCTTTGCAGTGGTCCTCTCAAATACTTGGAATTGGGCTAACGACTTTCAGCGGTCTCCTGATCCTTGGTATGACTGAAGCAGCCTTTTATCTTGCCGGAATTTGCTTTCTACCAAGTGCTGCAATTATTTTTATAATGTGGGTTCTTGTTGATGGAAAGAGAGTATTTATTCAGGACTTGAACGAAATACTTGGAATTGACCTTAACGTGTCAAGCGACGAACTACTTCGAACGGTAGACCGATACAATGATTACCAAAAGGGCTTAATGATCGTTCTCTTTCGGGATCATATTATCGATGGGAAAGATAAGATGATCGACGCCAAAAATGAATTTTTTAAACCAGCTGATGGAGAGAACCCATTTTGATAGTCATTGAGGACAACGCCCTTTACCGTTGCGCAAATCGCATGGCACCAACCCGGTACGCACAATGACCTCTTGGTCGCTAACCACAGTCAGTATTATATTTAAAAGAGAGAACTTAACCGTTTACGCTGACGATCCGGGACTAAAACTACCGAATTGGGTCTGTGTGCCCCTGGGCTCCCCTTGCTTGGGAAGCTAAGGCCCTCGCTTGAGCTGCGGTCCTTGCCGTCCAGCTACATTTGACCGTTTGTCATCCGAAGCTCCCTGTCATGGATGCCCGACGCTGGCGACCTCCTCATCATGGACAATCAAAGGGGATTTCGATGCTGTCATCTGGATCGATCGTACTTGGCCGCATGTTGAGCGAGCCCACCCGTGCAGGGTTCGGATCGACTTCCGCACCTAAGGGGGGCGGGGACCCGATCACTGACGACAGCGATGCCGGCCTGGTCACCATCGCGGGCACCGGCACCGGCAAGGGCGTCTCTCAGGTCATCCCGACGGCGCTGACCTATCCCGGGTCGATGGTGATTATGGACATCAAGGGCGAGATCGCGGCCATGACGGCGCGGGCGCGGCGGGCCAAGGGCCAGGAAGTCGTGGTGCTCGATCCGTTCGGTGACCGTTCGGATGCATTTGATCCCATGGAGGCCATCTGCCCTGTGGGCCTCGACGCCCATGACCAATGCCGGCGGCTGGCACGGATGATGCGGTCAACCGTCGGTCCCGACCACGATCCGTTCTGGGACGACATGGCCGAGATGATCCTGTCAGGCACGCTGCTGTTCCTGGCAACCCATATTGCCCGAGAGGAATGCAGGCTGCCGCTCCTCCACAGGATGTGGGGCGTCGCCGATCACCTCGAGGAAATGCTTGTGGCGATGCAAAGCTGCGATCTGCATTGCGGCGCGATGGCCGCCGCGGCGCGGGCTTATACCGAGGCGCCCGACAAGACGCGCAGTTCGATCCTGACGACCCTGCGCGGCCAAATCGGGTTTCTCGCCTCGCCGCGGGTCCGGCGCAACCTCGAGGGCGCGCGGGGCCTGCTGGAGCGCATCCGCGCGGCGCGACCCATGACGATCTACTTGCGGGTTCCCCCGCATATGCTGGCCAGCCACGGAAAGCTTTTGCGGGTATGGCTCGGCACCATCCTTGCCACCGTCGCGGAACGCCGGGCGCGGCCCATCATACCCGACCTGTTCCTCGTTGATGAGGCGGCCACCCTCGGGCCTCTCGACGAGCTCCTGACCGCGGCCTCGCTACTCAGGGGCTACGGGTTGCGGACCTGGACTTTCTGGCAGAGCCTGGGGCAGATCACGGGGCTTTACGGCGATCGCGCGTCCGAGTTCCTCGACAACGCGGGAACGCTGTCGATGTTCGGCGCGGCCAATGCGGCTTCGGCCCGGTCGCTGGAACATCTCACGGGCTACCCGGGGCGGATCCTCGGGATGCCGCGATCCGAGCAGATCCTGTGCCGGCAGGGCCGGGAGCCGGTACGGGCGGCCAAGATCGACTACCGTACCGAGCCGCTGTGCCGCGGGCTCTATGATCCCAACCCGTTCCACGCGGGCCTGTCGCCGGCCCGCGGCACACGGGTGGCGGCATGACGGGAGAGGTCCTAGACCGGTGGGCGTTGCAACGGCGTGCCGACGAGCTGCGGCGCGCCTTTCAGGGGCGGGACGACGACGGAGAGGATATCTTTCTCGACGAGCTCGAAGAGGACGGCCCGGCCGCCCCGATGGGGACCGCGGACCGGCAACGGGCAGCGGCCAGGCTGCTTGGCCCGATCGACGGCGGCACGGATCCGGACGTCGGAGAATTCTCGGACGCGGAGATCCTCGACCTCCACCGGATGTCCTGGGGCCTCGTCACCGTCATGGGGTCGGGGGATGACCGCGCAGCGCGGTTTCGCCGCCAGGCGGCTCAGCACGGCCAGACGGTGGCCTTCGTGCGGGCCGCTTGGCGCATGGAGGAGGCATCGCCGCGCGATCCCGGGGCATCCGCTGGAGACGATCCCGGGGATGGCGATCACGACATCACAGACGAAGAACTGGACGCCGCGTTCGAAGACCTGTTCGATTTTCTGGACGTGAATGAGAACTGATCCCGGCTAAGACTGCAGCGTCTGCCTGATTGCGTTGATCCGCGGCGAGCGCGCGCAGCGCGCTTCGTAGCCTCGCTCAACCCCTTGTCGAGGGGTCTCCCGAGACTACTACGCGCGCAGGGGAAGTCAATATCCCCCTCTGCAGGGGCCTCTCACCAATCCCAAAATCCGGAGAGGCCCATGCCACAACGCCGTGGTCCGCATGCCCCGCATGCGCCCATCGTCTTTTCGTCCACCCACTGGATCGAGGCAGCTGCCCTCGACCGCGCGATCCGGGGCGGCATCGCCCGCGGCAGCCTCGGCGCCGCCACAGCCGAGCATTTCGAGGAGGTCGGCGGCGAGACCCGCCTTGCAATCACCGAGCACGCCGCAGCCGGCAGGCGGTTGACAGGTGATCTATCCTCGCTCGCGTTCCGCATCGCCTACAACAAGACCCGCGACATCTTTCGCCGGACGCGAGCCGATGCACTGGCACGGCGGCGCGAGGGCGATGCGGCCGAGAACGCCTTTTTCGCCGCGACCTGCCCCTGTGAGACCGCCGAGGAACGGTTTGCCCGGCTGAGCGAGACGGCCCTGCAGGCCGCCCTGCTGCGCCGTGCGCTGAGCCAGATCGGCACGGCGGACCGCGCGGCCCTGGGCGCAATGCTCACCCGCCCGCAACCCTTGCCCCGCGGCACGGCCGCCGAGCGCAAGGGTGCCAACAGGGTGGCCCAAGCCGAAAAGCGTGCGCGTGATCGGCTGATCCGGGCGGTATGCGAGCCCGCACGGTGATACGTCGCGGGGCCGGAACGGGCCCCGCGGCTTCCAGACACCAAGAGGAAAGGAGAACCAATGCGCGTCCCCCAATCCGCGGCCAGCGACGATACCTGGCCCGATTTCATCTGTGCGACCTGCCACGGCCCAGCCGGTGACACGACCAATACCGGCATCGTGGTCCGTGGCGGATATGGTTCGACGCGATACGATACCTCCAGCCTTATCTGGGTCGTGCGGGGCGCAGATGTCTATCCGACCGGATACATGTGCGACGGGTGTATCGATCGGGCGGTGTCCGACGGAGCACTCGAAGAGTTCCAGACCAGCCTCGGCGCGGCGGAGACCGGCCTGTACTTGTCCGAGGCCGCTTACCACGAACTGTTCTGCCACGGCGCGCGCAGCGCCTACGACGCGTTTTGGTCTGCGCGCGAAGACAGCCCGTATGTCGAAGCGCGCGATCCCGAGGCACTGCGGACGGTGATCGAGGGCATGCGCTACCGGCTCAGCGGCGACGAGGTCTTGGCCTCGGCTGTTTCGACGCAGCGCAGCCCCCTCGGCTGGGGCGCGGTGAATATCGGCTATGCGCATGCCGTTGCGGCAATCGCCCTCGGTTGCGGCGAGGCCGACCCCGGTTTCGAGACGGCCGCGGCAGACTGGGCACAGGCGCGCAGAGCTCTCGACGCCCAGATCGACCTTGCTTCGCATTCGACCGAAGCGATGTTCGCCGCGATGGCCGAGGATACGGACAGCGTAGCGGACCAGGACGGGGACTGATCCCCATCAGGATTCGATGTTCAGCCGGCTGGCAGGCGATAACCCGGGATGCCCGGGGTATAGGAAAAGCGCGATTGGGTGCGGGTTTGGATGGCGGAGTAGCCCGTCCGCAACTCTCACAAAGCAAAAATTTTCTGTTTAGTATCAGATCCATGCCATGAAACAGACACGTTTCGGCGAAAATAACCCTGAATGTTGTCATGACCGCCATCCGGTCGCGACATCTGTCGTAATCATCGCAACAGACAGGATCACATCAATGTCCGACATCCCGACCGGCACCGTCATTGTCGCCAAGCCCGAGAAAAGCGTGGTCGCTGCGTTCTTCCTGACCTTCCTGTTCGGCCCTCTGGGGCTGCTCTATGGCACCGTCGGAGGCGGGATCGTCATGATCATCCTCGCGATGATCCTCGGGGCCGTTACCTTTGGGCTTGGTATTTTGATCACCTGGCCCGTGGCGATGATCTGGGGGGTCGCCGCTGCGCTGGCCTCGAAGCGCAGGCCAGCCGGTTCCGTCTGATCCGCCGGACTTCCGGGGGCGTGCCCCGCACGCGCCGGGCGCCGGCGTGACGATCCCAACCCATATAGAAAGGCAATGAATGACTGGCAGCATTCTCGGCGACGACCTTCCTGCGCAGCGCCGCGCGGCCTTCCTTAGAAAGTTCGCATATGTCTGCGCCCATCCGCTTACCACGACCCGTCCCGGGCACGCTCGCTTCGTCGCGGAGGTCGAAGCGCTGATCACGGCGCAGGGAGAGGGCTTCCATCCGACCGAGGACCAGTTCGCCACTTTGTGCAAGATCGAGGCATGGCTTCTGAAGTCCCGAAAGCAGCCGGGTTGGGCGGACGAGGTCCAGGCCGAGGCCGAAGACATCCTGGCCGCGGGGCAGCATCTCAGGCTCGATCCAGAAAAAAGGCTGCGCTTTCTCGACCATGTCGAGGCGGGCCGGGAGGGCGATCTGCCGATGGGCCGTCTCCAGGACCTCCAGTATCTCAACCAATGCGCCCGCCGCTTTGACGATGGCGATGACCAAGACGCGGCGTGACCTCTCCACTTTCAGAAAGGGAAAACCTGACATGATCCAACGCAGAACAATCCTGACGGGTGCCGCCGCGCTGCTTCTCGCGACCCGCCACGCGGCGGCCCAGGGCGGCGGGGTGACGGTCGAGGAAATCCGCGCCCAGTTCAACGCACGCCCCGCCGGCGTCCGCCGGATGGCCCAGGAGGGTCTCAAGGGTCACGGGCTCTATACCGGGGCGATAGACGGCGCCTGGGGGCCAGGCACGGCCGAGGCCTATCACAAGCTCATGGCCTCACGGCGCTACCGGCGCCACGCCACGACCTGGACGTTCCCCCACGATATCCAAGTGATCGAGACCCTGCTGTTCCTGAACTCCGACGCCTACCCGTGACCCGCGAGGCCGCCGGCGATACCGGAACCCTGGTCCGGAACAGCTCTGCCTATTTCCTGGATTTCGAGGCGAGCTCGCTTGACCCCGAGGGCTGGCCAGTCGAGATCGGGATTGCGCGCGTGGCGGAGGGAGCGGTCAGCTCGGAGTCGTGCCTGATCCGGCCCCATGCCGGCTGGCCCGCCGAAGCTTGGTCGGAGACCAGCGCCCGGCTCCACGGACTGAGCCTGGCGCAGCTGGAGCGGGACGGGATCGCGGCGCCGGAGGCGGCGGCGTGGTTCCGAGACCGCAACGACGGCATTGCGGTGACGGACAACCCAGAGTTCGAGCGGCGATGGCTGGTCCGGCTCCTCGCGACGGATCCGCCCTTTCCGCAGGTGCGGTTGTTAGATTTTGAAAGCTACCTGCGGCTCAGCCTGCCCAACGATGCGGCCGTGGCGCGGGCCCATGCCGCGCTCGCGGCGCAGGGTCCGCCGCCGCATCGCGCCGGTCCGGACGCGGAACGCCTGGCGCGGGCCTGGGCCGCCGGATGGAAATCGGCGCCCGGCCAGTCCTAAATTTCCCCCGAGACGTTCGATCAGAAGGAAGAAGATAGATTTCTGGACAGACCTGAGACTGAGCGAGATCGCTCATGCACAGCGGCAGGGCGCGCGAGCCGCCCAGGCCCTGCCAGCGCTGGCGGACAATGTCGCCCTGTTCCGCACCGATTTTCTCGACGGGCTCGGAACGGTGCGCAAGGCGATCTAGCGTCGTGGCCGGCAAGTAGCGGTGTGAGGATCGAACTTCTCGACCGGAAGGTGCCATGGAGCTCCTGCGCCTTGCCCGCGCGCCGTTCGACCTCGATGCGCGGCTTGATTATCGGACGCTCCGACTAGACGGCCTCTGCCGGTTCGGAAATGCGCGCCAAAAGGGCACGACTTCGCCTTTTCGCAGCCGCATTTTCCTCCGTTTCCGCCGTCACTCAGGCTTGGCTACCCAGCCGGGCCGATCATTTGTCAATTTTCGAAGGAACGTCATGCAATCCTATATTCCGCCGTTTCTACTGGATATCATGGCTCAGGCGATGGCCGACCCTACCCTGCAGGTTTTCTGCGGCGCCATCCTTGCCGCGGCTATCGTGTTCTTTTGGAAGACCCGCCGTGACTACGCCCGGCTCCGGTGGCGACTTGGAGAGCTTCAAGCCGGCCTCGAGAAAGTTCTCGGTGCGAAGGACTTGCCCCAGGCCCATTTTGAGCAGCAGAACCTCAAGCAGATGATGCAAGAAACGGATGTGCTCGAGCACCCCTTCGCCTCTGCCGGCCTTACCGCACAGTGGCAGAGGCTCCGCAACAACATGACGTTCTTTATTGATACCGGACACGGAAGCGTCCCCGAAGAGGTCCTTCAATCGACATTCTCACCGGCCTCACTGGAGCGGTCGCATATAACCAACGGGACCGGTGGTCGCAGCGCCTTCCTAACCTCGCTGGGAGTGCTTGGCACCTTTGCGGGCCTCGTTTTCGGTGTCAGCGCCGCCTCGCAAGGGCTTGCCAGCCCAGACATAAGCGTGGCGCGTCACGCACTCAGTACCCTTCTTGCCGGGGCGGAACTTGCTTTCCTGACCTCAATTTTGGGGCTGTCGCTGTCGCTACTCCATAGTATCTGGCTGAATCGCCAAAAACGCTCAGTCGCTCGTCAGGCTGGGCAGCTGCTCGACTATCTGTCGAAGGCTTTCGCAGCCAAATCGGGCATGGTCGGGGTGCAGTGGGCAACCAATCGCGCGGCCTACAAAGTGGGCGAGACCGCAGAGGCATTGGAGGAACTCGCTCGAGGGCTTTCCGGTGTGGAAGCGCGGCTGAAGCAGATCGATGAGCGCGCTGCTTCCCACGATGTACTTCTCAAGTCTATTGGGGAGGAGGTGGCTGCGACTCGCGCCGCCATGCAGTCCATTGCGCCGGCCAATCTGTCGGAAATAGTCGCGTCTGTCGGAGCCGACCTGAGGGCCATTCACGGCCATACACACCACTTGAGCGCATCGGTCCACAAGTTGAAGCCGCATGCGGGGGAACCGGCATGACGGGAGAGACCGAAGGGTCTTTCGGGGCTTCGGAGGAGACCGGAACGACGGCTGCTTACGGTGACCTGGTCACCGCGGTCCTGTTCGTCTTTATCATCACTCTTGTAGCATACGTCATCAACTTTTCCTCGAACCAGGCGCAGGCGCATTCCCTAGGACAGCAGGTTTCCGACATCACGGCCCGCCAATCCTATATAGTTGACCGGATCAGCCGGCGGTTGCAGACTTTCGGCGTCGATCACGATGCCGACCGTAAGCTCGGGGTGATACGGATCTCGTCCGACGACCTAGCCTTCGAGCCAGGGAGTTATGATCTAGCTCAGCGGCAGGGAGAAAAGGTCGCTGCGATTGCTCGCGCCCTGTCCGCCGAACTTCCCTGCTATGGTCAACCGGAGCCGCAGGTGGCACGCCGTTTGGAATGTGGGGAGGAGCAGGCGGGACAGATCCGCGCCGTGGCGGTTGAGGGTCATACCGATAACATGCCCCTGAACGTCATGCGCAACGGGATAAGGGATAATACCGATCTCTCGCTCATGAGGGCCGCGACGGTTCTTTCGCATATCCGCCTTGATCCGACCCTGGAGAGCCTTCGCAACGCCGACGGCCAGCGCCTTTTCCATGCAGTGGGGTACGGCGACGGGCGGCCGATCCGCGCCCACGAGACGCCGGTGTCGGACCGCACCAACCGCAGGATCGAGATCAGGCTGGTCCTCGACAACCCGTGGACGTTCTAGCCCGCTCGCCGGCGCACAGCAAAAGCAACCCACAGGTCGTATCGATCCGTCCGACTGACTTGAACCTTTCCCTGAACCTGTCGACCTCGTCTCTCTCTGAACAATTTCCGGAGCCAGCATGAACAGCCCTGCCGAAGACCTCTACAACGATGAAAGCTACGTGCGACGGTTCGCACTACCCTTCCTCGATGCCCGCATTCATTTCGGCGTTCGCGATCTCGGCAGCCAGTTCCATCTCGAGGGCTTCGCCGAACTGCCGGATGGCGAGCAGGAAGAGTTCGATGTTATCTTCACGGTCGATACGCATACCGGGGACTTTACCCCCGCCGGATGCTTCATCGAGTACCTGGATCAACGCGGCGTGGGTGCTTTTGCCAAAGCACACGGCGGCTCTACTGCTCTTCTTGGTGGATGTTTCAAGGCACTTGGGGGAATGTTTAACTGGTTCCTCAAGGCCCTGCTTTGGTCTACCGCCATCGGCGCCTTTTCCCGTGGTCCGGCCGGCTTGGCGATCATGCTGATGCCTTGGGCCTTCGCAGCCGTTATGATCGCCACGTTCGGGGGGGTCATTGCAATTGGGCTCGGGGGGCTCATTGCACTCTGGGCGACGCTCGGCGTCATGCGCCTAGCCAGCGCCAGACAGGCCAAAAAACGACTTGGGGCCGCGATCGATGACCTAACCGCCGATATCGGACTCAAGATTGTCGATCTCCTTCACTTGCCCAACTCCGACAATGCCAAGACCATCGCCGGAGAACTCGGTGGGCGTGCCGATGGCGGGCGCGACTGCGTTCTTATCAATCGCGCCGAACACGCCGTTGATCTCCTCGTCGCAGTCGAGATCAAAGACTCCGCCGGGGGGCGCGGCACGCTTGCGACAGTAGAATGTCTCTCAACCGTTATGCCCAGGTCGCCCGGCAAAGCGCTCCAGGAACAGGTAACTGCCGAGATTACACGCTGTCTGAAGACCTACCCTGCCCAGCTTGCGCCGCCCGCCTTGCCGAAAGGCGGAACACGCCTCCAAGCTCTTGTCTTTCTCGAGAAGCCCGATGGGTCGTTCTTCGAGCTTGGAACCCATCTCGTACGCCAGGGTCTCGCCCTGCCTCGTCCGGCGGCGGAGATCACTCGCGCCTGCTCTGTGACGAATGGCACGACAGGAATGCTGGAAAGCGAGACACTAAACGCTTTGGCAGAGGCAAAAGCCGAAGCGCAGAATGTCGGGCGAGGTATCTGGAACGGTATCGGCTCTGGTTCCGAGGAGACAAACGACGGTTCTTTCATGCCGCAGGATGCCTTCGAGAAAATAATGAAGGATATCGACGCTAGGGACAGCGCCGCCTAGGGAAGCGACTGCGGCGAGAGGGAAGACTGCCCTAAAAGCAGCCGTTTGGGGATCAACAAGGGTACTGTCATCAGAATAGCTGTTCCGGGTGGAGAGCGATCATCCGAGAAGGAAGCCCACTTCGTCATGTTTACTCGACGAAGACCACCTGTAACTGCTGCCCCCTTGTTCTGTGGACCGTATCATGTCGCAATCATCGCTGTACCGACCGAACAAAGGTAGCCGTATGCGCCTCGCAGCCTTCTTCTTGACCACCGCCCTGTCTGTAACCTCGTTGCACGCCCAGTCCGGGTTCCCGGGGCAGGAAATGGTCGATCCAGAAACCCTCGAAGAGGGTCGCTCGCTCCTGCAAAATATGCCGGTCGTCACCGGAATGATGCTCGCCAAGCTGGAAATGTTGATGGGCAGTCGCACCGAGATGGAAAGCCCCGCGGCCTGCCTTTCCACCGTTCAAGCGATCCTGAACCTAGGTGCTATGGCGCATAATATGCTGCCCTTCGCTTCAGCTCACATGGTAGAGGATCAGCAGGGGCCGGGCGGCAGGCTCCGCTTCATCATTGAGGGCCGGCAGGTTCATTTCTTCGCACACTGCGAGGCAGCAACGCTCATCTTCGACAGAATCGACTGGTCTGCTGAAGCCAATCGAGGCGAGCCATATGATCGTGGGACGCTTGATCTGGCATTGGGACTCGCCGCTTTGGGAAGCTTATCCGGCTTCCTTGGGGATCTAGCGCCACCGGCGCAACAAGCGGAGGAACTGACGGTCGAACCCGGTTCGGATGACCAGGATTCTGCGGTCGACGACGCCATTGCGGGGCTGGAAGCACTCATCGAGCAGGACGGGTCTGTCGGCCCTTTGTTGACCCAAGGAGAGACCGAAGCATTCCGCCTCCAAGTTCGGCGTTGCTGGAATGTCGAGGTGGGGACTGAAGCGGCGAATGTGGTCGTGACCATCCGTTTCAACATGACCCCTGACAATAAAGTCGTCCCAGGCTCGATCACTCAGGTTGCGGCCAGCGGCGGGTCGGCCGAGGCGATCCGCATGGCTTATGATTGGGGTCGCCGCGCCATCCTGCGGTGTCAGGTCCAAGGCGGCGGCTACCAGCTGCCGATCGAGAAATACGCCCAATGGCAACAGGTTGAGGTGACCTTCAATCCTGAAGAGATACTGGCCGAGCAAGAGAAGCGTTTCACGGAGTGAGAACGGCAGTGAAAAAGTCGGCCACGGTAGAGGCGGAATGACAGTGCTGCTGATACAGGTAGCAGCGCAATGGTTGACGGTCATCGGTGTCTCTTGTTCACGGAGGCGACCACGGCCAAACCGGCTTTGGCATTCCCGGTTGAGGACGCGTTATATACGCCCGGCTAGGAACATCGGATATCCGGGATTTCGACGATCCGCGGCGCGACGACGATTGGCGCTCCTGCTCTAGGCGCAGGCTCCGAATGGTTTCTCCAAAGCCGGCAAAGCCATTGCGAGCGGCCTCTGCCTCTGTGCGATGGAAATCCCGGTACCCGATCACGGTCATGATGATCGCCGCTACGGCAACCATGCCGCTATAGACGTAGAGAAATTCCATGACCTCCGTCTCCATTCATGGCAGGGCGCCGGCCATACGCGTCACGATACTTGCGGCCCAACGGTTGCATCCAAATCGATGTCGATCGCCGCAAACCGCCGGCGCAACCCGGCAAATTCGACCCCGATCTCCGCGCAAAGGATTGTCAGGCGGTCAGCCGGCATGGCGGTGAAGGCAAGCTCAAGCTGAGCCAGATCGTCGCTGTCCGGGTCGAGATGCCCCGTCAGGATATCCCGCAACCGACCCGGGGTCAGATCACTGTCTTTTGCGATGGCGTCGAGTACGTGCCACCTGGCAGCCGGATCCGCGCCTTGGTGGGCAGCGGACCGGAGCCGCGCGAGTTCGATGGAAGCCCATCTGAGACGCCCATCCCGATCGTCCAGCGCGTTGCGAAGCTGTGCGATCTCATCTTGCAGCTGTTCAAGTTTCCTCATCCTTGTCTCCTCTGCGCCCCCCCCCCCTCATGCTTCCGCATCGAGGTCAGACCGCCGGTCGCTGCTCGATTTCAGCGCAACCCGCCCGCGCTCGACCTTCGCCAGTCCCTGCAGCAACTGGGCGGCAATCTCGGTTTCCGGCACCTGGTGCGGGTAGCCCAGGGACACGTTGCGAAGCTCGGTCGCCCCGGCCGTGAACGCGCGTGGCATATGCGTATGCCCGTAGACCCAAGCCGTGGGGGCGTGAGCGCCGATCAGGGACGTGAGATCGGAGGCGTAGGCGGCGTCGAGGCGGGACACAGGTGGGGCCAGGCAATCCGGATGAGGCGCGTGATGCGTCGCCACGATCGTGTCGCCGTCGAACGGCTCGGCCAGTTTGCCCTCGAGCCACGCGCGATGATCGGCATGCCGCCGAGCCGTATCGGCCGGCCTCGCGCGCCGGTATCCCTCGCCACCGATGCGGATGTAGCGATAGTCGTTCATTTGCGCTTCGGCCTCGGCCATCATCGCGGCCCTGGTCGCCTCGCGGTGCCCTGCCAGGGTGAAATCGGTCCAGAGGGTGCAGCACAGGATCCGGCAGCCGCCGAGCATGACCTCGGCCTTCTGGGCAAAAGATGCCCCCGCGTCGGTCGCGATCTCGGCCAGCCGGTCGTCTCCGTCCAGCTGGAAATCGTAATAGTCGTGGTTGCCCGGGGTGATGAAGACGCGGTCGAGCGGGACATACCGGCCGACATGCTCGAGGAGCGGGCGCCAGCGGACCTTCGGCTTGTTGCTGAGATCGCCGATGATGAAAAGCGCCTCGACCTGGTCCCAGACCGATTGCGGTACGGCCGCCAGGGGATCGCGTCCGGCCATCAGCCAGTGATCCAGATGCAGGTCGCTGACGAACAGGATTTTCATGCCGCGGTGCCTATCCCGCCTTTGGCCTCGGCGAGGCCTTGGAGAGCGAGCAGCGCGCCTGGCAGCGCAGGCGTACGCAGAAGCATCTTTGGCTGGCAAACGCTGGCCGCCGCCGGGTCAACGGGCGGGGTATCTGGAACGCGACCGGTCATCGCGCCTTCCCGCGCCTGAAACCCGACCGCTGGTCTTTCCACGATGTGAAGATCGCGCGGGCGCGGGCGAGACGGTCCAGGCATTCCGCGGGGTCAGTCGCGAGGCTCCATTCGAAGGTGTCCCGGCCGTAGCGCCACATGCCGCTCCCCACGCGGTTCTTGAGCTCAAGGTACCTCTTCGCTAGGGCCGGGAGCTCGTCGCCGGCACGGAGCGACAGGTTGCGGGTCGCGTCATACCTTCGGTCCTTCGGAGCCTTCAGTTCGATCTGGAACCTGGCTCCAACGCACTCGGCGCAGTAGTTCCCGTCCTCATTGGTCATGCCGTTACCCTCGGCTAGCGCGATCACCTCCTGCGTCCCGATGCGGAAGACGACATCGCCCTGTCGCCAGGCATGGCCGAAGGAGAACCGCAGATCGGTAGGAGCGTAGCAGCGTAGCAGCGTAGGCAGGAGGTCTCGAAGCCGGACCGGGGCACGCCCGGTATGGGTCTCGGATCGTCCGGAAGAAGCTCTGCCCTGAGCCTGATATCGTCGAGCGACAGGAGGTCCTTGTCCCAGAACCTCGGCGAGACATTCACGCTGTGATAGCTTCCCGGCCAGTCGGGATGGAGGAACACCTGGAGGGCGCCTGCCTCCGATCCGGGCCAGGTGAGGCCGATCTGATCGCTGACGACCACCACCGTGGTGCCGTCCTCGGACGTGAAGCTCGGGAGGTCAGACGCGGAGTGCCGCGTCTCTCGGCCCACACGCTCACCTGTCCACACGCCCTCGACCGCAATGTCGAAGACCCGCCTGTCGCTCGGGCCGGAGCCCGGGAAATCATCAGCCTCGATGAGGCGAATGATCCGGTCTCCGACATGGACCTCGCTCGCATCT
>Ga0114903_1000913_pt1 | contig 13970 bp, 16 predicted proteins | sample MalvirDeepMed_s2_FD_87289 | JGI IMG/M metagenome (GOLD analysis project Ga0114903, IMG submission 87289) | Marine viral communities from the Global Malaspina Expedition - Malaspina viral metaG DeepMed_s2 | ecosystem: Environmental > Aquatic > Marine > Oceanic | place: Mediterranean Sea... | reverse complement strand
GTCCCAAAGCTCCATCTCGGTGATGCGCCAGCGTCCCTGAAATGGCACGCCCAAGACGTCCGCCTTGCTCCTCCTCACCATGAGCCATCCCCTTGCCCTGCAAAAAGGTGCCAAAACCCCTGAGGTTTTGCACGGGATTTCTGGAGCAGCCAGGACTCTGACCAACCGGAGAGGCGGCCAAGGGCCCCAGAACCGGCCGAGTTGATCAATCCGTCGGACAGTCAGCACTGCAGGAGATGATGGAAACCCTCGATAAACTAGGAACTTGCGGAAGTTGCTCCAGTTGAGAATAACTTTGAGCAACTTGTTGACCATAGGCTCTGGGACCGCTCCGCAGCGAGCCGGCGCCCGACCGGCCCGCTACCCCGGTCGTCCTTGTTGGCAGCGCTTCCCAAGACGACCGTTTTAGGCGTCTCGCCTCGGACACGCGAACAACTTAAAAGTGCAGTCTGTCGACGGTACCAAGGTCTGCTCCGAACCCAATCAGGCTCTTTTTCGCCGGACCACTTTCAACGCCCGACGGTTGCCAAGTAAGCCCGGCACATGGCCTTAAGTTCGAACTTCAGGCTTGAAATGTCATCCGAGGTGAGCCCGCGCTCGAAGGCATTGCGAACGGAGCCGTAAATCACCGTCGTCAGAAGCAAGTTGACCTCAGCTGCGTTCAAAGATGGGAAGTCAGAGGCCTGCCGGAACATCGACGTGGTTACCTTGTCCACGCGGGCCGCGAAGGCATGCATTAGCGCGTCATTCTCCAATTCCGCGACCGACCGATAAAGCGCTTGCGTCAGCTCGACACGCTCGGTCTTGACGGCCCAGTAGGTGTCGATCAGTGCCTCGGCCGCCTCTGCAATCGGACGCCCCTGCGTCCGGTCACATGTGGCCTCCACGCGTTCGGCCAGCGTCGTCAGAAAGCGTTCGTTCAGTGCATAGACGAGCGCCTGTTTGTTGGGAAAGTACTGGTACATCGTGCCGACCGACACGCCGGCGCGTTCGGCCACGCCGGTGGTCGTCAGTCCGGCCATGCCCTGTGACAGCAAAACCTGAATAGTCGCCTCGAAGATCGCGTCGACGGTAACGCGGGATCTCGATTGAGACGGTGTTTTCCGGGGCTTCAGGACCGTGGGTGGCTGCGTCGGCATATGCGAATCCAAAACGTGAATGATCCTTCATATAATTCGGTTAAGCCCAAAGAAGGAAAGAGTTATGACTCAGTCTCGCATTGCCCTCGTGACCGGCGCCAACAAGGGGATCGGCTTGGAAATTGCCCGCAAGCTGGCCGAGGCCGGTGTTCATGTCCTGCTCGGCAGCCGCAACGGGGCACGGGGTGAAACCGCCGCGGCGGGGCTGATCGACGCAGGTCTTGCCGCTGAGTGCCTTCATCTCGACCTCGACTCCGCGGAGACCATCGCCGCCGCGGCGGCCACGATAAAGGCCCGCTTCGGCCGGTTGGACATCCTCGTCAACAACGCTGGAATCTTCGGTTCAGGTGATGCGGCGCCCGGCAAGGCCTCGATCGAGGCGGTGCGCCGGGTCATGGAGGTCAACTTCATCGGGACGCTGGCAGTGACGCAGGCCATGCTGCCCATGCTGCGTGCCGCGCCGGCCCCAAGCGTCGTGAACCTCTCGAGCTCGATGGGCTCGCTGGCGGAAAACGCGGACCCCGAGGCGCCCTACTACTCTCAGCGTTTCGTCGGCTACAACGCCTCCAAGGCGGCGCTGAACATGCTGACGATCCAGCTGCACGAGGAACTGAAGGACGAAGGTATCAAGATCAACTCGGTCAGCCCGGGTTTCGTCAAGACCGACCTCACAGGCTATGGAGAGATGACGGCGGAAGAAGGCGCCCGCCTGCCAGCCGAATATGCCCTGCACGCTGAGGTCAGCGGTCGGTTTGTAGAACCGGAGGGCACCACGCCCTGGTGAATGGCCGCAAAGTCCGCAAAGCCGACGAACATCTTTCAATCTATGCCATATGTTGGAGCTGTCTGCGGCGGCCCGGTGGTTGCGAGCTGACAAATGGCCCAATCGGCCGCTCTTCTTCAGTCACCGTGTTCCGGAAACAAGCCAGGCATCCAGCGCTCGGCATACTTGGCAGGGAACGCCAACCTCAACGGCGCGCGCGTGCTCAACGAAGACAGAGCTCCCGCGTTAAGGAGCGCAGACGTAACGCGTCGTGCCGTCCGGTCGCTTGTGCCGAGAATGGCTTCGACCTCACCGCGCTCGATCTGTCCTTGGTAGAGGACAGCCTTCAGTACCACATCGGATTTCGGCGGCAGGGTTCCGGCGCGCATTTCCTCTTCTGCCCAGATCAGGATGCGGTCCCGCAGCCGATCTGGTCTCATGAGATTTTCCATGAACTCGACCTGGTCGATGCATGTCCGGAGGAAGAAGCCTGCAAAGGAGGCCAGTGCGGCTTCGCTGAGCGTTCCGCGTCCGTCCCGATCTCCCTGGCGAGGGCCGTCACAGGCGGCGAGATGTTCCTTGTAAGCTTTCTCTTGCCGCGCCAGCCCGCGCGCCACTGACCAAAGGCCACGCGTGTTGAGCGCCCTGCGCAGCATGGCGTAGGACATAAGCCGGGCAACCCGACCGTTGCCGTCCAGGAACGGGTGCACCCAGAGAAGTCGGTGATGTGCACAAGCCGCTGCGAGGATCGGCTCGATCCGGCCGGGCAGGCTGTAAGCTTTGTGCATGCGCTCGAGAAAGCGCGGGACAGCTCCGGGGCTGATGGCCACATGTCGCCCCACTTCGACGTAACGGGTACGGAACTCGCCAGGAACGACTGGAATCCGCTCGCCCGTCTTGGGGTACTCGACGCAGACAAACTCATCCGGCAACAGTTCACAGAAACGGCGATGCAGCTCGATGATTGATGCAGGAGCGGTCGGCGGCTCTGCCATGCCGTCTTCATCGATCCATCTCTGGACGGCGACATGGGCTTTGGCTTCAAGTTGAAGATTCCGCTTCTTCGGATCGGCGCTGTAGTCGTTTCGCATGGCGCGCTCGATGTCGATGGGATGCGTGTCGTGCCCCTCGATGAGATTGCTGTAGTAGCAGTTCATCGCCCGCACGAGATCAGCCAGGGCGACGGCGACGGACGTTGGCAAGCCGCTGCGGAACGCAGCGGACTTCTCCGCCAGTTCAAGCGCAAGATCGTTCAAGCCAGCGCGGGCGGGAGAGCCTTCCGAGACCATGAGGGGCTCGAACAAGGATAGCGTTTCGCCATCGTCGGGGATCGTCATATGTCCTGCTTTCTGACCGCTTCCATGGCCACCGGCGACTCGGTCTAAAATATTTCACAATCAGAACCTTGGCGGAGTATCAACGGAGATAGGTTCCGCAGGTTTGGCCGGTTTCATGGCCACTACCACGGCAGAGAGATCTCTGGAAAGGCGAAGCTCTCGTAGCCAGTCATACCAACGGCCCGAGGCTCTGACTCTGGGAGGGCTTCCCAGGTATGTCAGTTGCTGATTCACTCCCTCTACGATGTGAGGGAGGATCAGCATGGGGGTGGAGATCACGCGGAGGGAGCTGTCAGCGGCGGACCTACGGCGCGAGGCGGCGCGGGCGAAGGACGCAAAAGCATCGCGGCGCATGCTCGCGCTGGCGCTCGTGCAAGACGGGCGGACCCGAACGGAGGCGGCAGAGAGTTGCGGGATGGATCGGCAGACCCTGCGCGACTGGGTTCATCGCTACAATGCGGAGGGTCTGTCGCGTCTCATCGATCGTCCTCTTCCGGGCCGGACGCCGATGCTCAGCACGGAGCAGATGAGCGAGCTGGCGGCGATCGTCGAAGCGGGGCCGGACCCGGAGATGGACGGAGTTGTGCGCTGGGGGCGGGTCGATCTGTGCGCAGTGGTGGAGCGCCGCTTTGGCATTCGCGTGGCGGAGCGGACGATGAGCTCGATCCTCCGCCGGCTCGGCTTCGTGAAGCTGTCGGCGCGGCCGCGTCATCCGCAGAGCGATCCAGACGCCCAGAAGCTATATAAAAAACTTCCCAGAACTGGTGCGCACGGCCCTGCCTAAGGAGGCGAAGAACAAGCCTCTGGAGGTCTGGTTCCAAGACGAGGCGCGCGTTGGCCAGCAGGGGACGCTCGCGCGTCTCTGGGCTCGCAAGGGGACGCGCCCGCGGGCACCGAAGGACTGCCGCTACGCCTGGGCCTACATCTTCGGAGCCGTCTGCCCGGCCCGCGCGACCGGCGCCGCGCTCGTCATGCCCTACGCCAACACAGGTGCGATGAGCGACCACCTCGCCGAGATCGCCCAGCACGTTTCGCCCGGCGCGCACGCCATCCTCGTCGTTGACGGCGCCGGCTGGCACGGCTCCAGGGAGCTCGTCGTGCCGGCGAACATCACCCTACTGACGCTTCCGCCCTACAGCCCGGAGCTGAACCCGGTCGAGAACATCTGGCAATTTCTCCGCCAGAACCACCTCGCGAACCGCGTCTTCGAGAGCTACGACGCAATCGTCGGCGCCTGTTGCGAGGCATGGAACGCGCTCATCGCAATCCCGGAGCGGGTCGCCTCAATCACCTCCCGTGACTGGGCGAAGGTCAGCGGATGATGCCGTTGGTATCACTAGCGACTTCCCAAACGTCGAGCCGTCGGAAGGTGGGGCGCCTGTATCGGGCCAGTTGGGTCGGTCAGCCCGAAAAAGCGGAACATTGCCTGCAACGATTGCTGCGTTATCCAAGGTCTCCGGGACAGAGGCTGCACTCCGATGATCGACACGACCACACAGAAGATCAGACTGCACGAGGAAAGGACGTGGTTCATTGCGGATCCCCATTTCGGCCACGACGCGATCCGCCGGCATTGCAGCCGACCGTTTTCATCCGTCGAAGAGATGGATGCGGAGATCTGGAAGAATCTCGAACGCGTGGGGCCGGAGGATACCCTGGTGGTGCTGGGCGACCTGACCTGGAACAACGTCAACGACAATGACGTGAAGCGGCTTCCCGGGAGGCAACGGCTGCTGGTCCGCGGCAACCATGACAAACAGGTCGTGGTGAAGTCCCGGAAGTGGGCCCGGGTCTGCGACTACCTCGAGGCCACCGTTCTCATGCCGGGAGGCGGCGGGAGGCGGACACTGGTGATGTCGCATTACCCGATGGCCTCGTGGGCCGGCGCGCGCAACAGCATCCACCTGCATGGTCATACCCATGGTTCAGTGCCGCCGATGGCGACCGAGTTCGGGGGAAGAGTGGATGCGGGCGTCGACGTCTGGCAGTTCCGCCCCATCCGCCTGCGGGATGTGATCGCCCGCCTCGATGGGATCAGAAGCGAGGGCTTTGCCGTCCCGGGGGACTACTGACAAGCCGATAGCCCTTGGCACGTCAAACGGCACGAGCACGGCCTAGACCATCGTTGCTGCGCGGCGCCGCCTGGGCATCGCATCCGGCCAGTTATACGGCGCGTGACCCGCTGACGCTCGTCAGCTGTGCCTATCAGAATCGAGGAACGCTGCCCCGCTGCCTGTTCCAGCGCCCCTCGATCTCGAAGCTCCGTTTCTGGACCGCCTGAAAGCGGCTCCCGAAGGAGAACGAAGGCGGAACATATATGACCTAATCCGGTGCCTGTGCAAGCCGAAGTTCCCTCGACGGGTGCCGAGCTGGCATCAGGCGCGGACGAGCCTCCGATTTCGTTCGATGGCCGTGCGCATGTGTTCGGTGACTGCCGGAGGATGCGCGCAGATCTCCTCAATGCGTGCGATATCCGCGTCCGTCAAAGCGACGCGAACGGGCGCCGCGGGACGATGCGCGGTAGACGGTTGTTCCGCGCGAAACAACGAGAGGCATGCGAGGCGGAACTTCAGCGCGGCTTTCGCGAACCGCAGCAGACCGACCAGTCGCTTCCGCGTCGGCTTCGTGATCGACTCGGATATCTTCTTGCCGGTCATACGTGCAGTCTCCCACTGCCTCATCCAGGGGCGGTTCCTCTCGCGGGCGATAGATCTTAACTTTCGATAAGCAGGTCTTCTTTCGTCATTCCGTTCTCGATCGCGGATTTGAACCAGTCCGGCTGCTTCCCGCGTCCGACCCAGGTCAACTCGGGGTTCTCCGGGTGCCGATACTTCGGGGGGAGCTTCTTCTTGCCGCCGGCGGCGTTCTTCCTGCTCGTGCCGAGGAGCTCTGTAACCGAAAGGCCGGCATCGGCGGCTATGCGTTCGATTTCCGCGCGCGCCTTTTCCCGGCTTACCTGTTCACGCCGCTCAAGTTCCTCGTCGATTACAGATACGAGACTTTTGAGTTCTTCTCTGGACATATCGTTCAGCTGATCGACGTTCATTATGGTCCTTCCAAATGGTTCAGTCGCCATCATCTAAGTCGCAGCAATTCTTGGCACAACCACATGAAGCCCGGGTTCCGGGCCCGCCATTCTCACGCGTTTCACTGGGAGATGCGGAAGTTGGCAAGCCACGTCAGAAAATTGGCTGTCAGTTGAGCGGTCGGCGAGCCGATAGATCAACCCGTCATGATGATGCGATGATGTTCAGCAAGCACCTACTGTTGTGAACCGTTGTTACGGGCTACTTTTTTGGAAGGCCAGGGGAGAAACATCATGAGCTTCGACGCCATCATCTCGATATCCGGCATGATATTCGCGCTCGCAGGCATCGGCATCTCGTGGCGCGTCTGGCAGCAAAGCGCGAAGACGGCGGAGCCCGATCCAGAGCTTGTCCGGCGTTACGTCGAATCTGCGCCGCTCCATCTGCTGGGGAAAAAGAGGGCGTCCCCACGGCCCCAATATACGGTCGTTGTCTCGTCGAGCGCGCCTTTGTCGGTGACGAAGCAAGTTCGGCAGTCCGACGACAGTTCCGATGTCACGATATCGACCGGTTCCGAGCAGCCCTCAATTGAATAGCAGCGTGATCCACTAAGTCCAAATCCTGCTCGGAAGCGGAAAGCTCAGAGAACGTTCCACCGAAGCACGATGCGCCCCAAGGGAAGCGTCCCGCCATGGAGGACATGATATTGGCGAGGGCATCTCGCCCGCGTAGCATCGCGGTCGCTTTGGCAGGCCGAGACGGCGCTGATATCGACCTCTGCTTCGATCGGGACAAAGATGAGCAGCTTCCCCCATCGGCCTATGGCGCGATGAACCAGGAGGGTCGGGACTGGGTGGAGCCGGGCCGGCTGCTTCACTCCCTACGCCGTTTGTCGTCGCTCCTCATCGTCTGCGTCTGGTTACGGCGCCGACCACGGCCAAACCGCCTTTGGCATACCAGGTCGGGGACTCGGGACATGTGCCCGGCTAGGAACAACGGATGATCGGAATTTCTGCGATCCGCGGCTCGGCGACGATTGGCTCTCTCGATCCAGGCGCAGACTCCGCAGGGTTTCGCCAAGTCCGGCAAAGCTATTGCGGGCGGCCTCCGCTTCTATGCGGTGGAAATTCCGGCGCCCGATCACGCTCAAGACGATCGCCCCTACAGCAACCATGCCGCAATAGACGTAGAAAAAGATCGGCATATCCACCTCCATTGCCGGCGAGGCGTCGGCCATACGTCACCTTGCCTGCGGCCCAAAGCTCTTGGTCAGGTCGATCCCGATCGCTGCCAACCGCGCTTGCAATCCGGTAAATCCGACCCCGATCTCAGCGGCGAGGATCGCCAGGCGATCAGCGGGCATATCCCGGAAGGCCAGTTCCAGCTGAGCCAGATCGCCGCCGTCCGGATCGAGATGCCCCGTGAGGATGTCCTTCAACCGACCGGGGGTCAGGTCCTTGTCTTTGGCGACGGCATCGAGCAGATGCCTTCTGGCAGCCGTACCGCCCCCTTGGCGCTCGAGGGAGCGCAGCCGGGCGAGTTCGATGGATGCCCACCTCAGACGTCCATCCCGTTCGTCCAGCGCATCGCGAAGCTGCGCGACCTCCGCCTGCAGATGTTCCAGCTCTTTCATGCCGTTCCCTTCCTCTGCTCGGTGTCCGGTTCGCCTCATGCTTCCGCTTCGGGGTCCACGCTCCGACCGTCGATGGGTGTCAGGGCGAACCGCCCATTCCCGACTTCCGCCAGGCCCTGCAGCAACTGGGTCGCAATCTCCGCATCGGGGACCTGGTAGGGATATCCCAGGGAGACGTTCCTGAGCTGGGTTTGCCCGACCGAGAATGCGCGTGGCGTGTGCGTATGCCCGTAGATCCAGGCTGCGGGTTCATGGGCCATGATCAGGTCAGAGAGATCGGAGGCGTAGGCTGCGTCGAGGCGGGACAGCGGGGGCACCAGGCAATCCGGATGGGGCGCATGATGCGTCGCGACGATCGTCGCGCCGTCGAACGGCTGCGCCAGCCTGTCCTCGAGCCACGCCCGATGATCGGCATGGACGCGCGCGGTGTCGGCCGGCGTGGCGCGCCGGAAATCCTCGTTGCCGATGCGGATGTAGCGGTAGTCGTTCATCCGCCAGCCCGCCTCGGACATGGCCATGCCCCTGGCGGTCTCGCGCTCGCCGGTCAGGGCGAAGTCGGTCCAGAGGGTGCAGCACAGGATCCGACACCCCCCGAGCAGGATCTCGGCCTTCTGGGCGAAGATCACTCCGGCCTTGGTCGCGATCTCGGCGAGCCGGTCGTCGCCGTCGAGTTGGAAGTCGTAGTGATCGTGGTTGCCCGGGGTGACGGTGACGCGGTCGAGCGGGACATGCCGGCCGACATGGTTGAAAACGCGGGGCCAGCCGACCTCCGGGGCGTTGGTGAGATCACCAACGATGAAGAGCGCCTCGACCCGATCCCAGGTCGATTGCGGTACGGCCGCCAGGGGATCGAGTCCGGCGTCGGCCCAGTGATCCAGGTGCAGGTCGCTGAGGAACAGGATCTTCATGCTCTGGCCTCCGGCAGCCTCGAAGAATGCGCTTTGAACGCGAGGATGGTCATTCGGAGGCCCCTCCGTCGCCAGCTGCAGCCGGGGCCGCTACGGTTGGCGCTCCATTGCGACCCAAGGTGACCAACCCCCTGGTCATGAAGGCAGCCGCGCCCTCGACGGGGACCTCGCTCGGATAGCCGACCGAACAGTTGATCACCTCCGTCCGCCCGACGCGGCCACGGAACGGCCAGTGCGTATGCCCGAAGTACCAGGCATGCGGCTGGTGCGCGTCGATCAGCTCGCGAAGGTCCGAGCCGAAGGCAGGCCCCAGTTCGTCGACAGGTTGCCTCACCCCGCCCGGCACCGGCGCATGATGCGTCACGACGACCGTCTCGCCATCGAAAGGTTCGGCCAGAGAGCTCTCCAGCCAAGCGCGGTGATCGCGATGCACGGCCAGCGTGTCGTCCGGGCGCAGGACACGGAAGTCACCCATCGTCATGAAGATGCTTCGGTAGTCGGTCATGCCCCTGTACGCGGCCGCTTTCGCCGCAGCCGGATCGCCGAGGAGCTCGAAATCCGTCCAGAGCGTGCAGCAGAGGAAGCGCGTGCGCCCGACCACGATCTGTGCCTTCTGGGCGAAGTTGGCCCCCATGCGCGTGGCGGCATGTCCCATCAGCGCTTCGTCGTCGAGGGCATGTGCGAAATGGTCGTGGTTGCCGGGGAACAGGTGGACCCGATCGAGCGGCATATGCGCGCCGATCTTCCGCAGGTCGACCGGCCATGACCCGAGCGGGTTGTTCGACAGGTCGCCGGCAATGATCAGGGCGTCGAGGGACGACCAGGTCTCCGCAGGGATGAGGGCAAGCGGATCCAGACCAGAGCGAACCCAGATGTCGAGATGCAGATCGGCGAGCACCAAAACGCGCCCCGGCTCAATCTCCATCTCGGTGCGATCGCGCTGCTCGGTCATCTGGGGAAGGCCTCCTGCTTCGTCCTGCTTGTGGAGCCCGAGACGAGCCTGTCGGTCACGGCCGCCGCCGCTCCGTCACGCGTGTGGACCTGGACGGGCACGATCCTTCTGTCTGTGGCCGCGGCGGTGCCTCGAAGATCGAGCAGCCCGCCCGACAGCGGAGACGCATGCTGAAGCATCCTTGGCTGGCAAACGCCGGCCGCCGCCGGGTCAGCGGTCGGGGTACCTGGAACGCGACCGGTCATCGGGGCTTCCTGCGCCTGAAACCCAACCGGCCAGTCAGGATGGATGAACACCTGCAGGGCGCCTGTCTCAGAACCGCGCCAGGTGAGGCCGATCTGATCGCAGACGACCACGACCGTGGCGCCGTCCTCGGACGTGAAGCTCGGGAGGTCAGACGCGGAGTACCGCGTCTCTCGATCAACACGCTCACTTGTCCACGCGCCCTCGACCGCGGCGTCGAAGACCCGCCTGTCGCTCGGGCCGGAGCCCGGGAAATCATCAGCCTCGATGAGGCGAATGATCTGGTCTCCGACATGGACCTTGCTTGCATCGACCTCATCGAAACGGCGCGTCGTGAAGTAGGTGGCCATCGTTATCCCTCGCTCCGTCCGGGGGACGCTGCCCCGGGGTCTCGAGAGCCACCCGAGACGGATCGTTCGACGTCCGTCAAGCCTTTTGATCCTGAGGGCTGCCTTATAAGACCTTGTAATTATTGATTTTCGCAAGTACGTCGGCGGACTCTGAGGCGTGGCCGCAAATCCCTGCTGGCACACGTTTTTCTTGGCGCTTCTCCCAGCAAACATTGGAGATTGAGGGTGGAAGAGTACATTTTTCGCACGCCGCGGCATCTCGCGTGCGAAGCTGCGCCCTCCGAACGCACCGACGTTTCGCAACCCAAAAGATCGCTGAAGAATTTTGCCGCGAGGGAATTCCAGAAGCCCAAGCGGCCTGTGAGGGGCAGCCGAGCGGTCAGATTACTGAGACCGATTCGACCTGGTCCATCAAATCCGTCCGTCGGCGATGCGGCTGTCAGTCACCCAGACGTACCCCTTGGCCTGCATCCCGGGGACGACTCATAGTCGGCTCATCGCTCTCTCGAAATCCGTGACATGCATGGCCTGCAGCCCGATCCGGCGCGGGCCGTCGCTATCCGGCGTATGGCTGTCGCCGACAAAGAGGATCCGGGCCGGCGGGAGAGCGAGCATCCGTGCGACGGCCGCGTAGATGGCAGGCTCTGGTTTGACGGCTCCGATCTCGTACGAGAGCGCGACGGCGTCGGGCGCATCCGGAAGAGCCGCGCGAAGAGGCGGTCCGTACGGAGCGGCCAGGTTGGAGCACACCGCGAGCTTCAGGCCCCTGGCCCTGAGTGCAGCCCAGGCAGATCTGAAGCCAGGGCGCATGCGGATGGAGTTAGCCTCCGTCCGAATGGCGGCTTCAATCGGCGCAAGTACGTCCACTGGGATTTCGCATCCGAGCACGGCCGGCCAGTCTGACGTCGCCAGGTCTTTCCGCCTTACCCCTTGCATGAACGCCGCCGCGCCGTCAGCGAGAGGGCTGGCAGGAGCGTACGGTGTGGGGCGCAGCGCGCGGTAATTTCCACCTCCAGACGTTCGAGCATGCTGCAACATAACATGGGCCTCAAACGAGGAGGGCGGGAAGAAGTCGTTCGCTGCATTCGGCACTGAGGTCGGTAACGCGCAGGAAGCTTCCGGTCGGTATGCCGCTTCTGGTCGACGGGAAAGCGCAGCTTACGCGGTATCTTTTCTGGCACTGGTTCTTTCGAATGATTACGGTCCTCATCAGTGGAACTGAGAGACTGATTGCATGAACCGCCGGTACTATTGGACCAAGACTTGGGGTGCCCCCGACATCCCAGAGTACGACGCGTTGGCACTGAGCCACGAAGGTACGCGCCAACGGATTCTGGGCTACCTCCAGCCCGGAGACATCGTTGTCTATCTGACCAGCGACGCAAAGGAATCCGATCCGATGCTGCGCGGGCGGCTTGCCGGTGCCGTCGAGATTGCCGATCCCGTCCAGGAGGTCGATGTCGAGTTTCTGCGACCAGACGTGAAGCGACCGCCCGAGCATTATAGGGAGGGAGACGGGCGGTTCCGCTGGCCTTACGGCATCGCCGTGTCGCGGACCTGGGCCTTCATCGAGCAGGAAAGCAACGATACGTTGATTCCAGATCACGCGGACAAGCGCATGCAGGGCGCGGCAAGCATTCACGAGATGCGACCGGAAGAGATCGGCCGCCTTATGTCGCTCGATGTCCGAGAACAGGTGAAGGGCGAGGCGACTGCAAAGTTGCCATTCCAAGGCTCACTCCATCGCCCTTGGCGCCAAAAGGCCGGGATGCGCGGACCAGCGAACGTAAACCCCGGCACGTATCTCTACATCGCACAGATCTACGACGCCCGTGGTTTGACGTTCAAAGTCGGCTCCGGGAAGGCCGCAGACAGGATTGAAGAATTAAACCGGTACCGCCGTCTGACCCAAGGAGAGGCAAAATGGTCCGAGAGGTCATCGAGCCAGTTCGCCACAGTCGCTGGGGCCCGGGCAGCCGAAGATTTCATTCTTCTCGAAGCAAAGAAGGCCGGGTATGGATCCGACGATCACTCGGAGTTCCTCGTCGGGATTTCGAGCCGCGACCTGAATGCGCTCTATTCGCAGTCCATCGAGATTGGCATGGCCGTGGATGCAGAAGAGACGGTCGTCTGACGTCACCTGACGGTCCGTTCTCTGCGTGCTACCGTATCCTATGTCGAACGTTAGAGGACGGTCCCCAAGGGCTACGAGTGGCCACTCTCTGCACTTGGCTGGGACAGCGACTGTGGGCCGGCTGCGACTGCCCGACAGTTAGGGCGTATTCCGTTGAAAAACTCGCGCTTGATCGAGGGGCATGGTGCTGATTCGATTCTGCCAATGGGCGGGAGGGTCGGCGATGATGGGACCGAGGCAGGAAGCGCAACCGGCGCTGTTCTACGAGTTCTCGCTTGAAGATCACGTCCCCCAGGATCACCTACTTCGATCCATCGTCCGGTTCGTCGATTTGAGCAGCATCCGTGCCCATCTTGCAGATTTCTACAGCCACACGGGTCGTCCCTCCGTCGGTCCCGAGCTGCTAATCCGGATGCTGCTGGTCGGCTATTGCTTCGGCATCCGTTCGGAGCGGCGGCTGTGCGAAGAGGTGCATCTGAACCTGGCATATCGCTGGTTCTGCCGCCTCGACCTGTCGGACCGAGTGCCGGATCACTCGACCTTCTCGAAGAACCGACATGGCCGGTTTCGCGACAGCGAGCTGCTACGGCATCTTTTCGAGACGACCGTCGCGCGCTGCATCGAGGAAGGCTTGGTCAGCGGTCAACGCATGGCCATAGACGCCAGTCTGATCGAAGCGGACGCCAACAAGCAGAACTCGACGCCGAAGGAGGAATGGGACGCATCTACCATTGATGAAGCCGATGCGCCCCGCGCCGTCCGCGAGTATCTCGACACGCTGGACGAGGCAGCATTTGGGGCGGCCAACGAAGTGCAGCCAAAGTTTACCTCGCATTCCGACCCGGCCAGCCAGTGGACGGCGGCGCGAAAGGGACCGGCATTCTTCAGCTATTCCGACAATTACCTGATCGACACAGACCACGGGGTCATCGTGGACGTGGAAGCGACACGGTCTATCCGGCAAGCGGAGGTGGGATCGACGAAGACCATGCTGAACCGGGTGAAGGACAGGTTTGACCTGCACCCGGAACGCCTGATTGCCGACACTGCCGATGGATCGGGTCCAATGCTCGGCTGGCTGGTCGACCGCAAGATCGCACCGCACATTCCGGTCATAGACAAAGCCGGCCGCACCGATGGCACTTGGTCTCGATCCGACTTCGAGTGGGACGCTGAAAACAATGAATACATCTGCCCCGAGGGCGAGGCGCTGAAGCAGTTCCGCCGGAACTATTCCGATCCAAAACGAGGTCCGAGCGGCGAGGGCGTCGCCAAATACCAGGCCCTCAAACACACCTGCCAAGCCTGCCCATCCAAGCCCAAGTGCTGCCCGAACGCCGACGCTCGAAAGATCACCCGCGAAGAGCACGAAGACGCCCGGGACATCGCCCGCGCTATCCGGAAGACCGAGCAATACGCGGTCTCCTCAAAACTCCGAAAGAAGGTCGAGATGCTGTTCGCGCATCTCAAGCGCATCCTCGGCCT
>Ga0114903_1000908_pt1 | contig 14006 bp, 10 predicted proteins | sample MalvirDeepMed_s2_FD_87289 | JGI IMG/M metagenome (GOLD analysis project Ga0114903, IMG submission 87289) | Marine viral communities from the Global Malaspina Expedition - Malaspina viral metaG DeepMed_s2 | ecosystem: Environmental > Aquatic > Marine > Oceanic | place: Mediterranean Sea... | reverse complement strand
GTTTCAGTAAGCTCCTGCGGCTCCTGGTTAGGTAAGCGGATGCCTCGTGATGTATTGCGAATTATACGAATAGCGCCTTTGCGCTCGAGCGCACGCAAATGCTCTTCTGCTGCGTTAGGCGAGCGGAATCCCAGCGCTTTGGCAATTTCGGCGCGGGTAGGGGGGTAGCCAAGCTCACCCATGGTCTTAACGATAAAATCAAATACGTGCTGCTGACGTGCTGTGAGTGGACGCGACATACCAAACTCCAAAACAGTGAAAAGACAGTAGCTACATGTCGGCTTAATCAGTATGTGTTTAAGTATACAGTATGTTGCTCTGTCCAGTACATGACGAGTTACACCCAACCGAGACAGTCGTTAAGTGTTTAGTTAACGCTTACTACCCTTTGGATAAGAGATTGAGCCAGCAGGGGTTATGACATAGTATTCAGCTATGTTTAAAACACCTGTTTTTTGGAGGGCGCTATGGCCCAATCGGATACGGTAACGCGTATTTTAGATACTGCAGAGGTACTGTTTGCAGAGCGAGGCTTTGCCGAGACGTCGCTGCGCAATATCACCAGCAAGGCCCGGGTTAATTTGGCGGCCGTGAACTACCACTTTGGTTCCAAAAAAGCGCTAATTCAAGCGGTGTTTTCCCGCTATCTCGATCCATTTTCAGAGCGTTTTCACACCGCACTGGACGAGCTAGAAGCTCACTATCAAGGCCAGCCTATTCCTCTAGAAGTGCTGTTAGAGACCATGGCCACTACGGTACTGGCAGTGCCCGCCGAACGTAATAGCCTGAAGGTATTTATGCGGCTACTAGGGTTAGCCTACAGTCAGGCGCAAGGGCATCTGCGTCGCTACATTCAGCAGCAGTATGGCGATGTATTTACCCGTTTTACCGAGCTGGTGCGTAAAGCCACGCCTGAGCTGCCGGACGCCGAGCGCTTTTGGCGGCTACACTTTATGCTAGGCACAGTGATATTTACGCTCTCGGGACTGGATGCCCTGCGTGATATTGCTGCAAAGGATTATCAAGAGCAGGTGACGGTGCGTGACCTTGTGCGGCGGCTACGTCCAGTCGTTGTTGCTGCGATGAACGCGCCGCTACCGGCTGCGGTTGAAGAGGGAAACCATGGCAACGCCCAGGCTAGCTGAATTACCGCCTTCCCAATCTGGTTGGGTGGAGATTGACACCCAGCGGCAGCGGTTGCGCTGGTGGCAGGGAAAGGAAGTGAACTATGAGTGCGCGATCTCCACTGGGGTTGCTGGCGTAGGGCAGCAAGAGGGTAGTGGCCAAACACCGCTGGGCTGGCACTATGTCCGTGCGTCTATCGGCAAGGGCTTGCCTGATAATGCGGTATTTCGTGGTCGCCGATGGACTGGCGAAGTATTTTCGCCTGAATTGGCGACCAATTACCCTGAGCGAGACTGGATTCTAACGCGCATTATGTGGCTCTGCGGGCTGGAGCGCGGCGTTAACCGCGGCGCTGACGTGGACTCCCAGCGGCGCTACATTTATTTGCACGGCACGCCTGAAGACCAACCGATGGGTGTGGCTGCCTCTCACGGCTGCATCCGCCTGCGAAATCACGATTTACACTACCTGTTTGTACACGCCCAACCCGGTACGCCGGTTTGGTTGCATTAAGCCCACTTCCGGGCGTCCTGCCAGAATTTTGACACGTTAAGCGGTTAGTCTAAAATGGCGCCCTTTTTGCCGGATTCTCCCCATGACGCAACCCATTGGCCCGGTCATGCTTGACCTAGAAGGGCCACAGTTATCCAACGCTGAAAAGACATTGCTAAAAGACCCTGCGGTGGGCGGCGTTATCCTATTCGCCCGTAATGTCGAAGATGCGTACCAAGTGCGGCAGCTCTGCAGCAGTATTCGTCGTGTGCGTGGTGATCTACTGCTAGGTATTGACCAAGAGGGCGGTCGAGTCCAGCGGATCAAAAAAGGGGTGACCAAGCTGCCCGCCATGGCGCGAATTGGCGATCTGTATGCCAGCGACCCAGTAGCAGGGCTCACCTTAGCCAAAGACACAGGCTGGCTGCTGGGGATGGAAATGGCCGCCTGTGGGTTGGATATGAGTTTTGCGCCAGTGTTGGATGTTGAGAGCGGTATCTCCAGCGTCATTGGCGACCGTAGTTTCAGCAGCGATCCAGAGCATGTCGCCCAACTAGGGCGCGCCTTTATCGAAGGCTTGCATGAAGCTGGCATGGCGGCAGTTGGTAAGCATTTTCCTGGCCATGGCGGAGTGGCGGCGGATTCCCATATTGCGCTGCCAGTGGATGAGCGACCCCTGGCCGAGCTGAAAGCCCGAGACCTCGTGCCGTTTCGCGAGTTAGCGGGTGTGTTGAACGGTGTCATGCCTGCCCACGTGACTTATTCAGCGTTTGATACTCGCCCTGCAGGGTTCTCACCCAACTGGTTAGGCATGCTGCGTGAATCATTGGGGTTCAAAGGGTGTATTTTTTCCGATGATTTAAGCATGACGGGGGCGCATGAGGCAGGCGGCCCGGCTGAGCGTGCCAAAGCGGCGCTGGCCGCTGGCTGCGATATGTTGCTGATCTGCAATGACCGAGCGGCAGCCATTGAGGTACTAGGGGCCTGCCAAGGGGTGCTGAATAAACGGCCTGCCAAGCTGCGTTACGGCCGTGCTAGGCCTGAACTGGATGCACTGGCTGCACTCGGCCGTTGGCGCCGCACGCATGCCAAGCTCGAAGCGCTAGCGAATTAATTCCATTTTTATACCGTTTTCTTATTAGATGTTTTTGGAGAAGTAGCATGTCCAAGTTGGATAAAGAAGCGCTTGAATCGTTAGATTCTATGCGTGAGTTGATGGATAACGCCGACTGCCTGATTTCACAAGAGCAGGTTGAGCGAGCGTTGGATCGCATGGCGGAAGAGATCACGCGAGACTTGGGCGACAAGCTACCGGTGTTTTACTGCGTTATGAATGGCGGGCTCATTACCACGGGGCATCTGCTGACGCGTCTTGGTTTTCCGCTGGAAGTGGACTATTTACATGCGACCCGTTACCGCAACGAGCTGCGCGGCGGTGAGCTTTTCTGGCGCGTATCGCCTGAAATTCCCATGGCGGGCCGACATGTAGTGATTGTTGACGACATCCTCGATGAAGGCGCAACCCTAGCGGCCATTCTGGAATACTGCAAAGAAGCCCAGGCGGCCAGTGTGACTACCGCAGTGTTGGTCGACAAGCAGCACGACCGCAAAGCCGTTCCGGGATTAAAAGCAGATTACTGCAGCCTAGAAGTGGCCGACCGTTACGTGTTTGGTTTTGGTATGGACTACAAAGGCTACTGGCGTAATGCCCCTGGAATTTTTGCTCCCAAGGGCATGTAAGCTAGCGCAATCCTAGCGGGGTGAGAACCGCCTCGCTAGGCCGGTTTCCGCAATCATGCGCGTAGAGATCTCTTCTATTGAAAATCGCGTCGTATCAATAAACGGAATATGCATTGCCCGGTACAGCGATTCTGCCTGCTCTACTTCTTGTAAGCACTGATCCATCGAGCTATAGCGGCTATTGGGGCGGCGTTCATTACGAATGGCCGAGAGTCGGCGTGCATCAATGGTAAGGCCAAACAGCTTGTGCCGATGAGGTGCCAGCGCTTTGGGTAGCTTCAAGCTGCCATCTTCATCCAGGTCATCTTCGGTGAGCGGATAGTTCGCGGCGCGAATGCCGAACTGCAGCGCCAAGTAGAGTGAGGTCGGCGTTTTACCACAGCGGGAAACCCCCACTAGAATAATATCGGCTTTGTCGTATTGGTGGGTGCGTGCTCCATCGTCGTTATCGAGTGCAAAGTGAACCGAGTGGATGCGATCCATATATACGTCGTCGCTACCGATGGAGTGTGTTCTGCCGACGCTGTAGGAAGAGTGCGTTTCCAGCTCCTGCTCAAGGGGTTCTAGAAACGTCGAAAAAATATCGACCTTAAACCCCGACGCTTGGCGGATAACGTTACGAATCTGTTGATCCACAATCGTATCAATGATAATCGGTCTACAGCCATCGCGTACGGCGGTCGATTCGATAATCTGTGCCAGTGCCTGTGCTTTTTCAACCGTATCAATATACGGTTTAGTCAGCATATTGATCTCCACATCACTGAACTGCGCTAAGAGACTGCGCCCTAAGCTTTCTGCGGTGATGCCGGTGCCATCCGAAATAAAGAAAGCTGTTCGTTTCATAACCTGATCCGCCAGTCTGCCATGTTCATAGATAAGCTATTGTGTGCTGTGCAAACGATGAGCACAACGCCTAGTCGATACTACATAAAACGCTAATTTTGTGTATTTGTTGTAAAAATCCTCCACTCCCTTCGCTGTTAGACCAATGGCGAATACGCTGCCGCAGTGCTAGGGTGACAACGTCTATTAGTGTCGTCCCAACGGGTCGTAACGAAGTCTAAAAGCGAGGGGGTTGCGTGGAAGAGTACATTCTGTGGTTCGATCAGCTAGGTATGGCAGACGTCGAACGCGTGGGTGGTAAAAACGCTTCGCTTGGCGAAATGATTTCCAATTTATCGGGTGTAGGCGTCACGGTGCCAGGCGGCTTCGCGACCACTGCTCACGCGTACCGCGAGTTTCTCTCTCACGAAGGTCTGAACGACCGCATTAACGACAAGCTTGCTCGTTTAGATGTCGATGATGTCAAAGCACTGGCTGAGGCAGGAAAAACGATTCGTCAGTGGATCATTGATACACCGCTGCCGCCTGGCTTTGAAGCCGCGCTTCGCGATGCCTACGAACAGCTCCAAACGCAACATCCAAGCCTCAAAGTAGCCGTGCGCAGCTCCGCCACGGCGGAAGACCTTCCCGATGCCTCCTTCGCTGGGCAGCAGGAAACCTTCTTGAACATTGAAGGTTTTGCCAATATCAAACATGCGGTGCATGAAGTGTTTGCCTCGCTGTTTAACGATCGCGCCATCTCCTACCGTGTGCATCGTGGCTACGCCCACGAGAATGTTGCGCTGTCAGCGGGCGTTCAAAAGATGGTGCGCTCTGAAACCGGCGCATCAGGCGTTATGTTTACCCTGGATACCGAATCTGGCTACCGTGATGCCGTTTTTGTCACGGCCTCTTGGGGGCTGGGCGAAACCGTGGTGCAGGGAGCCGTCAATCCTGACGAGTTCTATGTTCACAAGCCCACCCTGGCTGCTGGCCGCCCGGCCGTTCTGCGCCGCACGTTAGGGTCCAAGTTGATCAAGATGGTTTACGGCCAAGATGCCAGCGCCGGTAAATCTGTTGAAACCGTTGACGTGCCTTTCAAAGACCGTGGCCGCTTCTGCATCAACGATGAGCAGGTGATGGATCTTGCTCGTCAAGCAGTGACCATTGAGCAACACTACCAGCGCCCGATGGATATTGAGTGGGCATTGGATGGCGATGACGGCAAGCTCTATATCGTTCAAGCGCGTCCTGAAACCGTCGTGTCACAGCAGGAGGGCGGTAAGCTTGAGCGCTTCCAACTGCGTGAGAAAGGGCGCACGCTGATTACTGGCCGTGCCATTGGCCAGCGTATCGGCAGCGGGGCAGTTAAGATTGTCCTCAGCCCAGACGAGATGGACAAAATTCAAGAAGGCGACATCTTGGTCACCGACATGACGGACCCAGATTGGGAGCCCATCATGAAGCGCGCCTCGGCAATCGTGACTAACCGTGGTGGGCGTACCTGCCACGCGGCGATTATTGCCCGGGAATTGGGCATTCCTGCGGTGGTTGGCTGTGGCGATGCGACCACGCAGCTACAAGAAGGCATTGACGTTACGGTTTCGTGTGCGGAAGGGGATACCGGCCACGTTTATGAAGGGTTGCTGGCTTTTGACTGCAACGTGTCCAGCGTTGATTCCATGCCGGAGATTCCGTTTAAAATTATGATGAACGTGGGCAACCCGGATCGCGCTTTCGGTTTCGCTAGTTTGCCCCATGCAGGCGTTGGCTTGGCGCGTCTTGAATTCATCATCAATCGCATGATTGGTGTGCACCCGAAAGCGCTGCTTGAGTACGATACGCTGCCTGCGGATCTTCAGCAGGTGATCGATCTACGTACTGCTGGTTACGCCGACCCGGTGAGCTTTTACGTCGATAAATTAGTTGAAGGGATCTCTACGCTAGCGGCAGCTTTCCATCCACAGCGTGTGATTGTCCGTCTATCGGATTTCAAATCCAACGAGTATGAAAACCTGATAGGCGGTAAGCTCTACGAGCCCGGTGAAGAGAACCCTATGCTGGGTTTCCGTGGGGCTTCTCGCTATATCTCCGAGGCATTTCGTCCTTGTTTCGAGCTCGAATGTCGCGCGCTGAAACGTGTGCGTGACGACATGGGGCTGACCAACGTCGAAATCATGGTGCCGTTTGTGCGCACCACGGATGAAGCGCGTGAAGTGGTCGATCTGCTAGCGGCTAACGGTTTGCAGCGTGGCGGTGATGAGCACCCTGATGGTTTGAAGGTCATCATGATGTGTGAATTGCCTGCCAACGCGCTATTGGCGGACGAGTTCCTCGAGTATTTCGATGGCTTCTCCATTGGCTCGAATGACCTTACCCAGTTAACGCTGGGTTTGGATCGAGACTCGGGCATCGTCGCGCACTTGTTTGACGAACGTAACCCCGCGGTGAAAAAGCTGCTGGCCATGGCTATTAAGGCCTGTAAAGAGAAAGGTAAGTACGTGGGGATCTGCGGCCAAGGCCCTTCGGACCACCCGGATCTTGCCAAGTGGTTGATGGAGCAGGGCATTGACTCCGTGTCACTCAACCCCGATGCAGTGCTGGAAACGTGGTTCATGTTGGCGGGGGAAACTATTGCTTAGCCTCCTTCAGCTTGATTAGCGTGCTTGCTATTTTGCGCCTGGCCATTGTGCCGGGCGCAGTCGTTTTATAGGCTACGCTATTGCTTGAGCGCTCAAAAGGCGGTTACGCCTTGGTGATTCACGTCTGAGACACGGTTTAAGGAGAAAGGTTATGCTGCCAAAAAGGGCGCTCTCACTCACTGGTTTACTGCTGGCGCCAATGGTGAGTTGGGGGTTTAGTTACGAAACACCCTCCATTACACCGGAAGTAGGGTCAGGCTTTGAGGAGAAGCCGGGATGGGCGGCAGACTCCTTCGCGGTGGCGGCGGCTAACCCGCTGGCTACCGACGCGGGCTATCAGGTGCTCAAGGCCGGGGGGAATGCCATTGATGCGGCGGTAGCCGTACAAATGGTATTAACTCTGGTGGAGCCGCAATCCAGTGGGATTGGTGGCGGCGCATTTTTGATGCACTTTGATGGTGCTGATGTACAGGCTTATGATGGCCGTGAAACGGCGCCTGCCGCCGTAACCGGCGAGCTGTTTATGGAAGATGGCGAGCCGCTGCCTTTTATGGAAGCGGTCGCCAGCGGGTTATCGGTGGGCGTGCCCGGTACCTTGCGTATGTTGGAACAGGCCCATGCTGAGCACGGCCAGTTGGCTTGGCAAGAACTCTTTACCCCCGCGATTACACTGGCGGAAGAGGGGTTCGCGGTGAGCCAGCGGCTGCACACCAGCCTGGCTAATGACGAATATCTGCGCGAAAACGACCTGGCTCAAGCGTTTTATTACTCCGCCGATGGAGAGCCCCTGGAAGTGGGCACCACACTAAAAAATCCTGCCTTAGCCGCTATTTTGCGTCGCATTGCAGAAGAGGGCAGCGCTGCCTTTTATGAAGGTGAGGTCGCGGAGGATCTCGTTGAGCAGGTGCAGTCGCATCCGGTTCGACCCGGTAAGATCTCGCTTGATGACATCAGTGGTTACCAATCTCTTGAGCGTGAGCCGCTATGCACCCCCTGGCAGCAGTGGGAAGTGTGCGGGTTTCCTCCTCCCTCTTCTGGCCATCTAACGATCATGCAAATTCTCGGTATGCTGGACCAGCAACCGCTGTTGGAGGCGCCGCTGGAAAATGGCGTGACCAGTAGTGGCTGGCTGCATCAATTTCTAGAAGCCTCGCGGCTGGCGTTTGCTGACCGGGGCCGCTACATCGCTGACCCTGACTTTGTCGAGGCACCGGGCGGTGACTGGTCGCTCATGCTAGCGCCTGATTACCTTGGTAAACGCAGCGAGCTAATCGGTGAAGAGAGCATGGGTGAGAACGCCGAGCCGGGCAATCCAGGTGAATTGGCTGTTAGCTTTGCCAGCCAGCCCGAGCAACCTGAGTATGGCACCAGCCATATCAGCATTGTGGATGCCGATGGCAATGCGATTGCGATGACGACCACCATTGAGCAAGCCTTTGGTTCACGTATTCTGGCAGATGGCGGCACTGACCTGCCTGGCGGCTATTTATTGAATAACGAGCTGACGGATTTCTCTTTTACTCCTGAGGTGGACGGGCAGCCGGTGGCTAACCGAGTGGAGCCTGGTAAGCGGCCACGCTCTAGTATGAGCCCCACCTTGGTATTTGATCAGGAAACCGGTGCGCTGGTGGCGAGTCTCGGCTCCCCTGGTGGCGCTGCGATCATCCACTATACTGCTCGAACACTGGCAGCAATGCGCGATTGGGGGTTGAACGCTCAGGAAGCGCTGAGTCTTCCCCATGCGATTACGTTGGGTGGTGATGTTTACTTAGAGGAGGGTCGCTTCCCTGAAGAGATCATCGAATCGCTGCGTGAGCGGGGTCACAACGTGAGCGAACGTGAGCTCACGAGCGGCCTTCAGGCGATTCGGCGATTGGAGGATGGCACACTGTTTGGTGGTGCCGACCCGCGTCGGGAAGGCGTCGTGATGGGTGAGTAAACGACGCCCCGACTGTTACTGACGTAACCAGTTGCGTAGCTTGACCAGCATAAGACCGCCGTCGCTTAGCGCACGGCGGTCTTCTGTTAAGGCGTGCAAGCGATCAGGATAATCGGTAATGATGGCATCAACGCCGAGGTCTATCAGCGCCGACATGCGCGCCCGATCGTTGACCGTCCAGGCATGAATCTCGTAACCGAAAAGCGCCGCCAGGCGCACCTCTTGGGCGCTAATGCGGTTATGCCGCAGGCCTAATGCATCAAATTGGCGTCGGTCTAGGGTGCCTGGAAGAATGAGCTGTGCTAGCAGAGTAACACGCAGCCCCGGGGCCTGTTGCTTGATGTAGCGCACCAGTGCAGGCGACGTGGTCGCCAGACGCATATCCATCAGCGCGTTAGGAAAGCCGCAGGCCGTCACGGCTGTTAGTGCTTCTTGCTGGGTGGCCCAGCAGCGATAGCGTATGTCGCTTTCCTGCCCCAGTGCATCGATGACTGCTTGTGCCAGCCTCTCTTCTTGACCCGGCAGGGCTTTCATATCGATCATCAGCGATGCGCGCCCGCGGACGGCGGCCAACGCTTCATCCAGCCCCGCTATGCGCTCCCCTTGAAAGGCGTCGCCAAACCAACTACCCACATCAAACTTGCTGAGTTCGCTACGGGTGAGGTCGCTAAATTCTCGAGGATCACTGGTGAGGCGGGCGAGCGTTCGGTCGTGATAGAGCATGACCTGATTATCGGCACTCAGGCGAACATCCAGCTCTACGGCGTCAGCGCCATCCTCCAGCGCTTGAGACACGGCAGCAAGGGTGTTTTCCGGTGCCACCATGGAGCTTCCGCGATGGGCGATGATGGCCACGTTATCGCGAATCTCAAAACTGTTAAGAATCCACCACGCCTGTAGCCCTGCGAGCAGCAGCACGCTAAGTTCAATCGCCCATGCCATGCGTCCAGGGTGGGCATCGTGGGAAGGCGGCGCAGGGCGTGGTTCATGATGGGCCAGCTGTAAGTAGAGGCAGGCGGATAGCAGAGCGTTAGTAGCAATACCGAGGAAAGTGATGGTGAGTGTTACCAGCACATAGCCGGTTAAATAGGCCAGCATCGCTGGAATCAGCACCGTGTTGTGCTCTGGTAGCCACCACAATAAGGGCGTGACCAGCGTGTCAAACAGCCATGTGGTAATAATGGGTAAGCTAATAATGATCAGTAGCAGGGTGAGCACAGCCACTCCAATAGAGCGGTGCCAGCCACGTGTTAAATAAACGCTTCGCGTGAGTGCTTGATACGGTGAGCAAGATTCCAGCGACACTAGTGGCAGTGCCAGCAGCCAGCGCAGATACAGCCACGCTGCTAAGATCATCCAGATAACCACCAACGGTGTCGCGCAAGCTAAAAAGTACCACAGCACAGGAGGGCGAATGCGCTGCAAATAGTAGGGGTCGACACCGCTAAGCCATAGATCGTATAGCCAGGTAAGAGCCATCATAAAAGGGGCAAGCAGCAATAGGTGAGCCCCGACCTGGAGAGTCACCAGCACCGCCAGAGCGGGAAGCCGTCGTGTGCTCAACCAGAGCGCCTCGAACGCTAGCCGGTAATGGTTATCTTTTGGCCGGACAGCCACTTGCAACATGCCAGCCTGCTGCCAGTAAATGAGTAAAAACGTAAAGCCAAGGCCCACCAGCATGACCAATAGCCCTAATGGGCTGAAGAGCAGCGCTAAGAGTGCATCCGTGGTGACCACCGTGCGGTTTAGCTGTGCCAAAAAGCGTTGCGATACCCAGGCAACGGCCGGTACCAATAAGGCAGAGGCCAGTAGGGTAAACAGCAAGTGATAAGCTATGAGCGGACGGAGGTGATCTCGGAGAGTGCGAAGAAGGGCGTTGCCTAATTGAGTGAGCGGCTGCATAGTCACAAAAGTGTCAGAGTGAAGCATCAGGGTGGCACTAACTGCCACCCTTGACAAGCGGGATTAGGAGAGCTTTAAGGGCTGCTCGGCGATGATAATGCCGTTATTATCAGCATACAGCCACTGGCCAACTCTTAAAGTAACGCCCGCAAACGTTACGGCGATATCCCGCTGGCCTTCGCCGCGCTTTTCGCTTTTACGCGGGTGGCTGCCGAGTGCCTGCACGCCTAAAGGAAGCGTGGCCAAAATGTCGACATCTCTCACGCAACCGTACATCAATACGCCTGCCCAACCATTTTGCGCTGCCTGCTCTGCCAGCATATCGCCTAACATCGCGCAGCGATGAGAGCCGCCGGCATCCACAACCAGTACGGCACCTTCGCCAGGCTCCGCCACAGCCTGTTTGACCATTGAGTTATCTTCGAAGCACTTTACCGTGCGAATTGGGCCATAAAAGCTGTCGACACCGCCGAAGTTAGCAAAGAGGGGCTCTAGCACCTCTACGTCGGGGTAAGCGTCGCATAGATCGGGGGTGACCACTTGGGTTGTCGTTGTCATGAGTTACTCCTATGGTTACAGCGCTATGTTCACAGCGTCATAAAAAACGCCCCAACCTCAATAGGAAGGGGCGTTCTGTCATCGGCTCAGCGAGGGATTACCCTGGCTGCGATGTTGCGAGCATCGGCGATGGGTCGGTGCCACTGGCGATTAAGCCTCTTGGGCTACCGGAATCACGTTCGAGGCGATTTTTTGATACTCCTCGATTTCGTGGAAGTTCATGTAGCGATAGATCTCGCCTGCCATGGCGTCAAACTCACCCATGTAACGCTGATACTCATCAACGGTCGGCAGACGACCTTCTACAGCAGCAACCGCTGCTAGCTCTGCCGAGGCGAGGTAAACATTTGCACCATCGCCCAGACGGTTCGGGAAGTTACGTGTAGACGTGGACACCACAGTGCTCTTCGCTGCAACGCGTGCCTGGTTACCCATACACAGTGAACATCCCGGCATTTCCATGCGGGCGCCTGCACGGCCATAGATGCCGTAGTAACCCTCTTCGGTCAGCTGGTGCTGATCCATTTTGGTCGGTGGCGCAAGCCACAAGCGGGTTTTCAGGCTGCCCGCAGGCTGTTTTTCGAGCAATTTACCTGCCGCGCGGAAGTGACCAATGTTGGTCATGCACGAACCGATAAACACCTCGTCGATTTTCTCACCGGCAACATCAGACAGTAAGCGGGCGTCATCCGGGTCGTTCGGGGCGCAAAGAACCGGCTCTTTAATGTCAGAGAGGTCGATCTCGATGACTTCGGCGTACTCGGCGTCTTTGTCGGCGCGCATTAGGCTCGGGTTGGCCAGCCACGCTTCCATGCCTTCGATACGACGGCTGATGGTGCGCTCGTCGCCGTAGCCATTAGCAATCATCCACTTCAGCAGCGTGATGTTGGATTTCAGGTACTCGGTCACGCTCTCTTCAGACAGCGTAATGGTACAGCCAGCGGCGCTACGCTCAGCGGACGCGTCGGAAAGCTCAAATGCCTGCTCAACGGTGAGGTCTTCCAGGCCTTCGATCTCCAGCACGCGACCAGAGAAGGCGTTTTTCTTGCCGGATTTCTCGACGGTCAGTAGGCCTTGTTTGATGGCGTACAACGGAATGGCGTGAACCAAGTCGCGCAGGGTGACGCCCGGCTGGCGCTTGCCTTTGAAACGCACCAGAACGGATTCCGGCATGTCCAGCGGCATGACGCCCGTAGCAGCGGCGAAGGCCACCAGGCCAGAACCGGCAGGGAACGAAATGCCCAGCGGGAAGCGGGTGTGCGAGTCACCGCCAGTACCCACGGTATCCGGCAGCAGCATGCGGTTCAACCAGCTGTGGATGATGCCGTCGCCGGGGCGCAGCGAGACGCCACCACGGTTCATGATGAAGTCCGGCAGGGTGTGGTGAGTGTCTACGTCAACCGGTTTCGGATAAGCCGCCGTGTGGCAGAAGGACTGCATGACCAGATCGGCTTGGAAACCAAGACAAGCAAGATCTTTCAGCTCGTCGCGGGTCATCGGGCCAGTGGTGTCCTGGGAGCCTACGGTGGTCATCTTCGGTTCGCAGTACATGCCGGGACGAACGCCGTCCATGCCGCAAGCCTTACCCACCATCTTCTGCGCTAGCGTAAAGCCTTTGCCGGTATCGGCCGGCTGATCGGGCAGTCGGAAAACGTCTGAAGGCGCCAAGCCTAGCGACTCGCGCGCTTTACCGGTCAGGCCACGGCCGATGATCAGCGGGATACGGCCACCGGCGCGCACCTCGTCGAGGATCACCTGGGTCTTGAGTTCGAAGGTGGTCAGTACCTCGTCGGTGCCGTGCTTGCACACTTTGCCTTCATAGGGGTAGACGTCGATCACGTCGCCCATCTCGAGTTTGGAGACATCCATCTCGACGGGCAGGGCACCGGCGTCTTCCATGGTGTTGAAGAAGATCGGGGCGATCTTGCCGCCGAAGCAGAAACCGCCGGCGCGCTTGTTGGGCACGTAGGGGATGTCGTCGCCGAAGAACCACAGCACGGAGTTGGTGGCCGACTTGCGCGAGGAGCCGGTGCCGACCACGTCGCCCACGTAGGCGACCGGGAAGCCCTTGGCCTTCACTTCCTCGATCTGCTTCAGCGGGCCGGTGGTGCCGGGCACTTCAGGCACGATGCCTTCGCGCTCGTTCTTGAGCATGGCGTTGGCATGCAGCGGAATGTCGGGGCGCGACCAGGCGTCCGGCGCGGGGGAGAGGTCGTCGGTGTTGGTCTCGCCCGGCACCTTGAAGACGGTAAGGGTTATCTTCTCGGCCAGTGCCGGCTTGGAGAGGAACCACTCGGCCTCGGCCCAGGACTGCATGACGTCCTTGGCGGCCTTGGCGCGCTCTTCCACGTCGTGGAAGGCATCGAACATCAGCAGGGTGTGCTTGAGCTGTTCGCCGGCCTCCTTGGCGAGCTCGGCATCGTCCAGCAGCTCGACCAGGGTGGCGATGTTGTAGCCGCCCTGCATGGTGCCCAGCAGTTTGACCGCGTGAATTTTATCGATCAGCGGAGAGGTCGCTTCCCCTTTGGCAATGGCCGTCAAGAAGCCAGCTTTGACGTAGGCGGCTTCGTCGACACCGGGAGGAACGCGATTGGTGATTAAGTCGAGAATGAATTCCTCTTCACCGGCCGGGGGCGCTTTGAGTAATTCGATCAAGGCCGCGACTTGCTCGGCGGTCAGGGGCTTAGGCGGGACGCCCTCTGCGGCGCGTTCCTCGACATGTTGGCGGTAAGCTTCAAGCACGTTGGGGCCCTCTCATCTTCTTCGTAGTGATGAATCAGTGG
>Ga0114903_1000905_pt1 | contig 14034 bp, 14 predicted proteins | sample MalvirDeepMed_s2_FD_87289 | JGI IMG/M metagenome (GOLD analysis project Ga0114903, IMG submission 87289) | Marine viral communities from the Global Malaspina Expedition - Malaspina viral metaG DeepMed_s2 | ecosystem: Environmental > Aquatic > Marine > Oceanic | place: Mediterranean Sea... | reverse complement strand
CTCTGACAGGAGCCCCGCCATGACCCCCTCCGACAAGGCTTATGTGCCCTTCGTCTCCGTCGATCACATGATGCAACTGATCCACCGGGTCGGCCTCGACACCCTGCTGCGCCGCCTCGCCGAGGCCATCGAGGAGGATTTCCGCCGCTGGCCCGCCTTCGACAAGACGCCGCGTGTCGCCAGCCATTCGCCCGAAGGCGTGATCGAGCTGATGCCGACCTCGGATGGCGAGGTCTACGGCTTCAAATACGTCAACGGCCACCCCAAGAACATGCGCGAAGGGCTGCAGACCGTGACCGCCTTCGGCCTGCTGGCGAATGTCGGCAACGGCTACCCGGTGCTGCTGTCCGAAATGACCCTGCTCACCGCCCTGCGCACCGCCGCCATGTCGGCGGTCGCGGCGAAACATCTGGCCCCGAAAAACGCGACCACCATGGCGATGATCGGCAACGGCGCGCAGTCCGAATTCCAGAGCCTCGCCATGCAGGCGATCCTCGGCCTGCGCGAGGTGCGGCTCTACGATATCGACCCCGCCGCCACCGCGAAATGCGCGGCCAACCTCACGGGCAGCGGCCTGCGCGTCGTGCCCTGCGACAGCGCCGAGGCCGCCATCGAAGGCGCGCAAATCCTCACCACCTGCACGGCGGACAAGCAATACGCCACGATCCTGAGCGACAACATGGTGGGCGCGGGCGTGCACATCAACGCCATCGGCGGCGACTGCCCGGGCAAGACCGAACTGGCGCGCGCCATCCTCGAACGCTCCGACATCTTCGTGGAATACCCCGAACAGACCCGCATCGAGGGAGAGCTGCAGCAGCTGCCCGAAGACCACCCGGTCACCGAACTCTGGCAGGTCATCTCGGGCGACGCGCCCGGTCGCCGCGACGCGCAGCAGATCACGCTCTTCGATTCAGTGGGTTTCGCAATCGAGGATTTCAGCGCCCTGCGCGTCATCCGCGAAACGGCGATGGAAACGAGGCTCTACCAACCGCTCGACCTGCTCGCCGATCCGGACGACCCGCGCGACCTCTACGGCATGCTCATGCGCGCTGCCCCCTCGGCGACCGCCGCCTGAAGCCACCACCCTTCATCTTGCCAATAAACCTCCGGGGAGCGCGAGGGGCTGGCCCCTCGCTCCCGCGCTGTCCACCAGAAATGCGCTCAGAGGTAATCCGACCGCTGCAAGCCGTATTTCGCCATCTTCTCGTTCAGCGTCCGGCGCGGCAGGCAGAGCTCGTCCATCACCGCGGAAATCGAACCCTTGTGCCGCCGCATGGTGTTGTCGATCAGCATCCGCTCGAAGGCTTCAACGTATTCCTTGAGCGGCTTGCCTTCGGTGGTCATCACCGGCTGCATCTCGTCGTGATCCGACATCAAGAGCGACGCGATCGTGCCCGAGCCGCGGCGCGACTGCAGCACCGCCCGTTCGGCAAGGTTGATGAGCTGGCGCACGTTCCCGGGCCAGGGCGCCTGCAAAAGCTGTGCCGCCTCCTGCGCGCTGACCTGCGGCGCGTCGCAGCCGTATTCCTCGGAATATTGCTCCGACAGCCGGGTGAAAAGCGTCAGGATGTCCTCGCCGCGCTGGCGCAGCGGCGGCACGGTGATCTTGAGCGCCGCAAGCCGGTAATAGAGATCGGAGCGCAGGGCGGATTCGCAGGTCCGGCCCTCGTCCTGAAGGTTGCAGATGGCGACGATGCGGGTCTCGGGCGGCGTGCCCTGGTCATTGATGACCGACAGGAGCCGCGCCTGCGCGGAATCCGACAGCGCCTCGATATCCTCGAGAACCATGGTCCCGCCCCGCGCCTCCTCGACCGCCGGAAGCCGGGTGTCGTCGGGCTGCATCGGGCCGAAGAGCCGGCGCAGCAGCGTATCCTCGTCCATTGCGGCACAGGACAGCAGCACGAATTTCTTGCCCGCGCGGCTGCCCACCGCGTGCAGCGCATGGGCGATCAGGGTCTTGCCGGTGCCGGTCTCGCCCTCGATCAGCACATGGCCGTCGGCCTGACCGAGGTCCAGCACGTCCTCGCGCAGCCGCTCCATCGCGGGGCTGGCGCCGATCAGCTTGCGCATGATCTGGCCGCCGTCCGACAGCTCCTTGCGCAGGGCGCGGTTGTCCAGCGTCAGGCGCCGGGCGTTGGTGGCCTTCTTCGCAAGCTCCGACATGCGGTCCGGGTTGAAGGGCTTTTCGAGGAAGTCGAAGGCCCCGATGCGCATCGCCTCGACCGCCATCGGCACGTCGCCATGGCCGGTGATCATGATGACCGGCAGGGCCGAGTCGCCGCCCATCAGCTTGCGCAGAAGCTGGATGCCGTCCATCCCCGGCATGCGGATATCCGAGATCACGATGCCCGGATAGTCCGGCCCGACGACGCCAAGCGCCTCTTCGCCGCTGGCAAACACCTCGGTGTCGTAGCCCGAGAGCGCCAGCCACTGGCTGATCGACTGGCGCATGTCCTTCTCGTCATCGACAATCGCTATTTTCATCGCCTTCGACATCTGCTGCTTACTCCGCGGCCCTGGTCTCTTCATTCAATATAGGAAGCTGCATCTCGAACACAGCCCCGCCGACTTCCGCATTGCGCGCGGTCAGGCGGCCGCCGAGGTCGTTGACGATCCCCGAGGAAATGGCAAGCCCCAGTCCGACACCGTCGCCCGGCTGCTTGGTGGTGTAGAACGGCTCGAAGAGTGCATCGAGGTCCTCAATCCCGTGCCCGTTGTCGCGCACGGTGAGCGTGGCCGTCTCTCCGGAGGCGAGGATGATATCGACCTGCGGATCGCGCACGGTCTTGGTGGCGTCGAGCGCGTTGCGCAGCAGGTTGATCATCACCTGCTCGATCCGCATCCGGTCGCCCATGACGCGGACCGGCTGGTCCGGCAGGATGCGGGTGATCTTGACCTTGCGGGACTTCAGCTGCGGCTCCATCATCGACAGGGACGCGGCCAGCGCATCGCCCATGTCCACGGGCGAGAACTCCGCCTGGCCCTTGCGGGCATAGGATTTCAGCTGCCGGGTGATGCCGCCCATACGCTCGATGAGGTCGTCGATGCGGTGGAACGCGGTCAGCGCCTCGTCGGGCCGGTTGCGGCGCAACAGGAGCCGCGCACCGGCGAGGTAGGTCTTCATAGCCGCCAGCGGCTGGTTCAATTCGTGACTGACGGCGGCCGACATCTCGCCCAGGGCCGCGAGCTTGGAGCTTTGCGCCAGCGTCTGCTCGGCCACGGCAAGGGTCTTCTGCACGCGCTCGCGCTCGGCGATTTCCCGCTGGAGCCGGGCGTTGAGTTGGCGCAACTCCGCCGACTCGCGCTGGAACAGCGCCATCCGCAGCGCGGTCTTGCGGCTGAGCGCATAGAAGGCGAGTGCGGCCAGAATCGCGAAGCCCATGATCTCCAGCGCCAGCACGCCGTTCACCCTCTCACGCACCGAGGAATAGGTGGTGAAGCTGGTCATCGACCAGCCGCGGAACGGGATGCGCCCGTCGATCCGCATCACCGCCTCGCCTTGCACATAGGCATCGGCGGGCAATGCGGTCCAATCGGCGGTGGCCTGGATGGCGCGTTCGATGGCGCTGTCGGGCGGTTCGCGGCGCAGCGCCTCGGTCGGCGTCAGCCCGCGCCAGCGCGGTTCCGTGGCAAGGATGATCGTGCCTTCGGAATTGGTGACCAGCACCGCGTCGGAAATCCCCGCCCAGGAGCGTTCGAACTTGGCAAGGTCCACTTCCACCACGATCACGCCGATGGTGCTGCCCTGGTCGTCGACGCGGCGCGAATAGGTGAAACTGTAGCCGCCGGTCTCTCGCTGGATCGTGGTGAAGACGGTCGCGTTCGAGCGCTGCGCATCCACGAAATAGGGCGCGTTCCTGTGCGATTCCCCCAGCCGGTTGCGGTCGGTGGCCGCAACGGTGCGCGCGTCGCCATCCAGCAGCATCAGCGAAGCCGCGCCGATCTCGTCCACGTAAGAGATCAGCCGCTGCGAGCTCTGGCTGAAATCGTTGGAATTGAGCGCGCCGATCAGCGCCGGATCGCGCGCCAGAAGCTGCGGTACGATGGCGTTGCGGCGTAGTTCGGACAGCAGGTTGCCGGAATAGAGCGCAAGCCGCAGCTCGGCGCGATTGCGCGTGGTTTCGGTGAACCGGTCGGTGAGCAGCGCATTGGTGATCCAGACCGTCGCCACCGCGAGCAGGAACAGACCGCAGAGCGCCACCCGCACCCGCCAGCTCAGCGGCGCGGTGCGGCGGGCCTCGTCCAGGGCGTCTTGCGGCTTGTCCATTCTGTCACGATACGTGGGCGCGCCCGCAGGCTCAAGCGGCGGCATGGGCCGTCACCGAAGGCGCGGCGGAAAGATGCCTCAGGCCGCGGTCAGCGCCTCGGTCAGATGACGGAAAAACGGCGCGCCGTCGGTGTTGCCTTGCGCCGCGTCGGCGGCGCGCTCGGGATGCGGCATCAGCCCCAGAACGCGGCGGTTTTCGGACAGGATGCCGGCAATGTCGCGGGCCGATCCGTTGGGATTGGCGCCATACCGGAAGGCGATGCGGTCCTCGGCCTCGAGCCGGTCCAGCGTCGCGGCATCGGCGGTGTAGTTGCCGTCATGATGCGCGATGGGAATGCGGATCGTGTCGCCGGCATTGTAGCCGCGCGTATAGACGCTGTCCGAGGTAGCCACGACCAGCGGGACAGTGCGGCAGATGTATTTCAGGCCGGCGTTCCGCAGCAGCGCACCCGGCAGCAGCCCGGTCTCGGTCAGGATCTGGAAGCCGTTGCAGGGGCCGAAGACATAGCCGCCCCGGTCGGCATGGGCCTTGACCGCGCGGCAGATCGGCGAATTGGCGGCGATGGCGCCGCAGCGCAGGTAGTCGCCGAAGGAAAAGCCGCCCGGAATGCCGACGATGTCGACGCCCGACGGCAGGTCTGTGTCCTTGTGCCAGACCATGCTGACCTCGCAGCCCGCGGCGGCAAAGGCGGTGGCGAGATCGCGATCGCAGTTCGATCCGGGAAAGACGACGACGGCAGCTTTCATCGGGCATCCTTTTTGGTGACTGGTCCGCTTCTGGCCCGGAACGGCCCGTTTTGCAAGCTGCGAAAGAGCCTAACCCGCCAGCCATTTGCGCAGGCGCAGATGCGCCCAGAGCGCGGGCAGTGCCAGTACCGCCGCCAGAAGGCCGACGACGATGGCCGCCATCCAGTTGTGCAGCCCGGGCAGCATGGCGTCGCGGTCGCGCCCCGGAAAGATGCGGATCGCGTGTTCCGAACCGCGGGCGAAATCGAAGCCGGGATGCGCCAGCCCCACCGTGGCCGCCCGGCTTTGCCCATCCGGTTCGGTGTATCGCATGCGCGGCGAATAGAGCGTCTGTCCGCGGTCGAACAGCGTCTCCCCGGGCCAGCTGTAGACATGATCGACCACACCGACGGCGGGCACGGACACCGCCTGTTTCCAAAGCTGCTCGAACACTAGGAACAGCGCCCCCGCCGCCATGACGCCCGGCAGCAGCCAGATCAGGACCCAGACCCGCCAGGAAACCGCGCGTCCGCCGGGCCCGTCACGCCAGAGGAAGGGGCCGCGGGCGGCCATGTCAGGCCATTTCGATCCGGTAGCTTTCGATCACGGTATTGGCCAGCAGCTTCTCGCACATCTCGCGCACGGTCTCTTCGGTGGTGCCTTCGGCAAGGTCGAGTTCAATCACCTTGCCCTGGCGCACGCCCTCGACCCCCTCGAAGCCGAGCCCGCCGAGCGCGTGCTGCACCGCCGCCCCCTGCGGGTCCAGAACGCCGTCCTTCAGCATGACAAACACGCGTGCCTTCATCGTTTTCTCCGCTCGCGGGGACGCGCGGCGTCCCGGCTTCATCTTGCCAATAAACTCACGATTCCCGACGCACGCGCCGGGCACGCCGTCAGTTGATCAGCGTCGGCTTGGTCATCTGCGTGGCGTTCTTGGGCATCACGCCCAGGCGCCGCGCCACTTCGGTATAGGCATCCGTCAGCGACCCCAGGTCGCGGCGGAATACGTCCTTGTCGAGCTTCTGCCCGGTCTCAAGATCCCACAGCCGGCAGCTGTCGGGCGAAATCTCGTCGGCCACGATCAGCCGCTGGAAATCGCCGTCATAGACCCGACCCACCTCGATCTTGAAGTCCACCAGCCGGATACCGACCGCCATCATCACGCCCGAGAGGAAATCGTTGACCCGCAGTGCCAGGCTCAGGATGTCGTCCATGTCCTGCTGGCTGGCCCAGCCGAAGGCGGCGATATGCTCTTCGGTGACCAGCGGATCGCCCAGCTTGTCGTCCTTGTAGCAGTATTCGACGATGGGGCGCGGCAGCGCCGTGCCCTCCTCGATGCCCAGGCGCTTGGACAGCGACCCGGCGGCATAGTTGCGCACGATGATCTCGAGCGGCACGATCTCGACCGCGCGCACCAGCTGTTCGCGCATGTTGAGGCGCTTGATGAAATGCGTGGGCACGCCGATGCCGTTGAGCCCGGTCATGAAGAATTCCGACAGCCGGTTGTTGAGCACGCCCTTGCCGTCGATCACGTCCTTCTTCTGGGCGTTGAAGGCGGTGGCATCGTCCTTGAAATACTGCACGATGGTGCCCGGTTCGGGGCCTTCGTACAGGATCTTCGCCTTGCCTTCGTAGATTTTCTTGCGGCGTGCCATGGCAGCTCTCTTTGTCCGGGGGCGCGCGGCCGTGTCCGCGCCGTTGCGCTCTCTTAGTCCATGGGCGTCACCGTCGCAAGCGGCTGCATCGGCACAGGCGCCGGCCCTGCGCCCTTGCGAAAGGACCCCGCGCGTTGCATATCCTTGGGCAACATTCACGCTTGAGGGAGCACGAGGCCGATGGGCACGTTCGACGACCGCGAAAACGCATTCGAAAACAAGTACGCGCATGACGCGCAGATGCAGTTCCGCGCCGAGGCGCGGCGCAACAAGCTGCTGGGCCTTTGGGCCGCCGGCCTTCTGGGCAAGACCGGCAGCGAGGCCGAGGACTATGCCAAAGAGGTCGTGAAGGCCGATTTCGAAGAGGCCGGCTACGAGGACGTGATCCGCAAGGTCGCGGGCGATCTGGGCAGCAAGGCCACCGACGCCGAGATCCGCGCCAAGCTGATCGAATGCGAGGCCGAGGCCAAGGCGCAGCTGCTGGACGAATAACCCCGCGCGTCCTGACAGGGCGGAACGGAGGCGAGACCGCCCCGACATAACGCGCACCGCACCCGGTGCGCGTTTCGCATATCGGTTTCGCTCATCACGATGATGAATATTATGAATTTGCCTCAAGACACGGCCCGTGAAACAGAGGCGCAATGACAGACAGGATGTTTCGATGACCGACGCGCTTTCCAAGCTGCTGGCGACCCGCGACTGGCTGATGGCCGATGGCGCCACTGGCACCAACCTCTTCAACATGGGGCTGAGTTCCGGCGACGCGCCGGAGTTCTGGAACGAGACCGAGACCGACAAGATCCGCACGCTCTACCGCGGCGCCGTCGAGTCCGGCAGCGACATCTTCCTGACAAACTCCTTCGGCGCCAACGCCTCGCGGCTGAAACTGCACGACGCGCAACACCGCGCGCACGAACTGTCGCGCCTTAGCGCCGAGATCGCCCGCGAGATCGCCGATGCCTCGGGCCGCGACATCGTCGTCGCCGGATCGGTCGGCCCCACCGGCGACATCATGGAACCGGTGGGCTCGCTCAGCCATGCCGAGGCGGTCGAGATGTTCCACGAGACCGCCGAGGGGCTCAAGGCAGGCGGCGCCGACGTGCTCTGGGTCGAGACGATTTCGGCCCCCGAGGAATTCCGCGCCGCCGCCGAGGCATTCAAGCTGGCGGGCATGCCGTGGTGCGGCACCATGAGCTTTGACACCGCTGGGCGGACCATGATGGGCGTGACCTCGGCCGACATGGTGGGCATCGTCGACGGGATCGAGAACGCGCCGCTGGCCTTCGGCGCCAACTGCGGCACCGGGGCGGCGGACATCCTGCGCACGGTGCTCGGTTTTTCGGCGCAAGGCACCGACATGCCGATCATCGCCAAGGGCAACGCCGGCATTCCGAAATACAAGGACGGCCACATCCACTACGACGGCACGCCCGAGCTGATGGCCGATTACGCGGTGATGGCCCGCAACTGCGGCGCGCGGATCATCGGCGGCTGCTGCGGCACCATGCCGGAACACCTGCGGGCCATGCGCGAGGCGCTCGAAACCCGCGACAAGGGTCCGGCGCCGACGCTCGACCAGATCGTCGCGGCGCTGGGGCCGTTTTCATCGGAAACCGATGGCACCGGTGACGATACCGCGCCGAAGCGCGAACGCCGCGGACGTCGGCGGGGGTGACGGCCCGCCGCGGCTTGCCGGCGGATGGCAGCCCGCGGCCTGCGACGATCCGGCGCGCCGCCCGTCCCTCTGCCGGCACAGCGGCATCACGGCGGTGCCGACCCGGGAGCGCCCCGCGCCTGTTCGTACGTTCAACGCCTGAGGCGCCCTGACGCCGTTTGTCCGAAACCGAGACCGAAACAGAAACCGAGAATGACCGCCATCGACCGCTCAGAACAACGACAGCTGATCCCCCGCCCTGGGCGGCGGGCGGAACAGGTCTGCGCGCAGCGGTGCGGTGGTCCGGTCGAGACCCAGCCGCCGCGCGGCCACGGCAAAGCGGTGCGCGATGATCTGTGCGTAAGGCCCCTCTCCGCGCATCCGGTGATGCCAACGGCTGTCGTAATCCTTGCCCCCGTGCATGGCGCGCAGGTGGCCCATGATCCGCTCCGCCCTGTCGGGGTAATGCTCCGCCAGCCAGTCGCGCCACAGCGCCGACACCTCGTGCGGGAGCCGCAGCATGATCCAGCTCGCCGCATCCGCCCCCGCGTCGGCCCCGGCGGCCAGAATGGCCTCGAGCTCGGGATCGGTGAGCGCGGGCACCAGCGGCGAGGCCATGAGCCGCACCGGGATGCCCGCGCCGCTGAGCGCGCGGATGGTCTGCAACCGCCGCGCCGGGGACGGCGCGCGCGGCTCCATCCGGCGGCTGAGTTTCGGGTCGAGCGTGGTGACAGAGACCCCCACGCGCGCCAACCCCTGTGCCGCCATGGGAGCCAGGATGTCGATGTCCCGTTCGACCAACGTGCCCTTGGTCACGATCGCCACCGGGTGGTTGAAATCGCGCAGCACCTCGAGACAGGCGCGCATGATGCCGCGGTCGCGCTCGATCGGCTGGTATGGATCGGTGTTGGTGCCGATGGCCAACGTCCGCGGGGTGTAGCCGCGCGCCCGCAATTCCCGCGCCAGCACCTCGGGCATCTGCGGCCGGGCAATGAGCCGCGTTTCGAAATCCAGTCCCGGCGACAGGCCGAGCCAGGCATGGCTGGGCCGTGCGAAGCAGTAGACGCAGCCGTGTTCGCAGCCCCGGTAGGGATTCAGCGTGCGGTCGAAGGGCAGATCGGGCGAGGAGACATAGCTGATGGCCGAGCGCGGACGTTCGTCCGACACATGGGTGCGCAGCGGCGGCAGCTCCGGGTCGATCTCCCACCCGTCGGTTTCCAGCACGCGGTTCAGACGTTCGAACCGCCCGGCGTCGCAGCTGGCCGTTCCGCGTCCACGGCGCCGATCCGGCGCGATCCTGTTCTCCGGAACTGTCATTCCGATAGGATAGAACGAAATAAGAACATTTGCAATCCAGGCTGTCGTCGCCGGGGCACAGACGCGCCGGCGCCGTGCCGCGCGTCGTGTTACACGCGCGGCAAGTCGCAAACCAGCAACTCCGCGATGGAATTCGTGGAATATGTCACCGAACACCACCTGCGCGCGTCATCCGCGCCCGCCTGAAGGAACCCGCCATGTCCGACGAAGAAGACGACATCATCCTGTCCGAACTGGACGACGACGAACTGGTCCAGCAGATGTTCGACGACCTCTACGACGGTCTCAAGGAAGAGATCGAGGAAGGCGTGAACATCCTGCTTGAACGCGGCTGGCAACCCTACGACATCCTGACCAAGGCGCTCGTCGGCGGCATGACCATCGTCGGCAAGGACTTCCGCGACGGCATCCTCTTCGTGCCCGAGGTGCTGCTGGCCGCCAACGCGATGAAGGGCGGCATGGCCATCCTGAAACCGCTGCTGGCGGAAACCGGCGCACCGACCATCGGCAAGATGGTCATCGGCACGGTCAAGGGCGACATCCACGACATCGGCAAGAACCTCGTCGGCATGATGATGGAAGGCGCCGGGTTCGAGGTGGTCGACCTGGGGATCAACAACCCGGTGGAGAATTACCTCGAAACCGCCGCCGCCGAAAAGGCCGACATCGTCGGCATGTCGGCGCTGCTGACCACCACCATGCCCTACATGAAGGTCGTGATCGACACGATGGTCGAACAGGGCATTCGCGACGACTATATCGTTCTGGTGGGCGGCGCGCCGCTGAACGAGGAATTCGGCAAGGCCATCGGCGCCGACGCCTATTGCCGCGACGCCGCCGTGGCGGTCGAGACGGCCAAGGATTTCGTCCTGCGCAAGCACAATCGCCGCGCCGCCGGCTGATTTGCATCCGATCGCGCCCGCAACCGCCACCAGACCCCTTGCCGCAGGCCGGGGGTCTTTTTCTTTTGGCTCCATCGCCCCATATTGTGGGGTGAAGGGAGATTCGAATGCCAGTCACATCGTTCGCACTGATGATCTTTTCCGTCCTCGCAGCGGCAGGCCTGACGATCTGGGCCCTGAACGCCTGGGGCGCGCTGACGGTGTTGCCCGTGCTCATGGCCCTGGGCCTGCTGGCCCGCTGGGCGCTGGCGCATGTGCCCTATGACGACAGCCACCCCTGATCCGCAAGCTGTCACCGACGAGGATCTGACCCGCGACGGTCTGCCCGCCGCAGGCCGGGGCCGCATCCTCCTGATCGCCTGCGGGGCGCTGGCCCGCGAAATCCTCGACCTCAAGGCGGCGAACGGCTGGGACCACATCGACCTCGCCTGTCTGCCCGCGATCCTGCACAACCATCCCGACCGCATCACGGACGCCGTACGCGCCGCCGTGGCAGAGCACCGCGCGGACTATTCGGAAATCTTCGTGGTCTACGCAGATTGCGGCACCGGCGGCGGGCTCGAGGCCGCCTGCCGCGAGATGGGCGTTGAGATGGTCGCGGGTCCGCATTGCTATGCCTTTTTCGAAGGCGTGCAGGACTTTGCCGCGCGTGACGAGATCACCGCCTTCTACCTCACGGATTTCCTGGTGCGGCAGTTCGATGCCTTCGTCTGGAAGCCGCTCGGGCTCGACCGGCATCCGCAGCTGCGCGACATGTATTTCGGCCATTACGAAAAGCTGGTCTACCAGGCCCAGACCGACGATCCGGCCCTGGTCGAAAAGGCCCGCGCACATGCGGCGCGGCTGGGGCTGGCGTTCGAATGGCGGTTCACCGGCTACGGCGATCTGGCCACCACGCTTGCCGACTGGGCCGGTCGCGCAAACGCCCGTCAGGGCGGATAAGCGGCTCCTTGGCCCTCGCGGGCCGCCTTGACCGCACTAAAGCCCCGCCGCCTCGCGCAGCACCACCGACACTGGCACCAGCGCCACCTGGCTGGCGCGGTCCTGCAAGCCCCAGAGCAGCAGCGCCGACAGCGTGTCCGCCGTCAGCCGACCCATCATCACCACGGCCCCGTCCTGGCGGGCTCGGAACGCCGCGCCGTCGAGGAACCGCCGGATCGCGCGCGGGTCCTGCCCGTCGCCGTCGAAATCCTTGAAGACCGTCGCCGCAGGCACACCTTCGCGCGCCGCCAGCGCGGTCGCCGTGTTGAGCCCCTTGGCCTGGAGCACCAGCCCGTGGCCGCTGTCGCGCAGCACCTGCGCGGCCTGGTCCGACACATTGCGCGCGCCTTGCAGCCCCGCATCGGGCGTTTCCAGCACCGCCACCGCCTCGGGCACCGCGCGCAGCGCCGCGGCGAGCGTCACCTCCACGTCCGACGGCTGCGCCCCGTCCGGCACACCGGCCAGCGCCATGACCTCGAAGCCGCGCTCGCGGTAACCTTTCATGCGCTCTGCCGCTTCGGGCGCGCTGGGGTCGATCGCGAAGGTCACCGGAAACGGGAAGGCGTCCAGCGTGTCCGGCCCCAGCGGCCCGCTGCCGGGATCGATCAGCACGATGGCCATGCGCGGCAGATCCGCTTCGACATCGACCGAAGCCGCATGAGCGACCAGCGGTGCCGGGTCCGTGGCCTCTGCCGTGCCGCTGTCCTCGGGCGCGCCCACCACCGGCAGACGGCTGTCCGGCACGGCGGAGCCGCGGTCGATCAACGACACCGCCGGAGTGCCGCTGGCCGGCCGGGGAATTGCCGCCGTCTCGGTGTCGGACGCGTCATCGCTTCCTGTCCCGGGCGTCGGGTCGGGCGTGATCCGTGCCAGCGGCGCGCGCTCCGGTTCGGCCTCTGCCTAGGCCGCGTCCGGCGCAGCCGTCTCGGGCGCGGTCGCCATGACCTCGGGCGCCGGCTCCGCGCCGTCCGGAGCGGTCTCGGCCGGATCGGGCGCCGCCTCGGCCTCTGCGACATCCGGCGCAGCGGTCCCTGCGTCGGGCGCGGTCGCCACATCCTCGGGGGCCTGCTCCGCATTTTCCGGAGCGGCCTCCTCAGCCTCCGGCATAGGCACCGTGGTCTCGGGCGCCGCCGTCACCGCCTCCGGCGCAGTGTCGGCGTCTCCGGTCCCCGCATCCGCCTCTGCCGACTCCGCGTTCGGTCCCTCCTCTGCCTCCGCAACCAGACCGCTCTCCTCCGACGGCACCTGCGGCATCGGCGGCTGCGCCGGTTCGGTGGCGATGGAGGGTTCGGTTTCCGTGCCGGGCGCCTCGGGCAGCGCGGCCTGAACGCTGGGCAGAACCGGCGAGTCCGTCGCCACATCCACGCCGCCCGGCGGATCGGCAAGGTCCGGCGCCGGCGGCGCATCTCCGGCCAACGCCGTCTCCGGCACGGCTGCGGGTTCGGTCGTCTCGGCGGTCAGCGGGGCGTCCGCCGCATCCTCGGGCGCCGCGGGTGCGGTGCCCGCGTCCGAAGGAGCGGCCACATCGGCCTCGTCTCCGGGCCGGCGGGCCGGTTCCGGCGGCGCGGCGGCCTCGGGCGGGGTTTCGGTGGTGTCCTCGAAGCGCACAGGCGGCGTGTCGGGCAGCGCGGCCTCGGGTGTCCTCGCCTCGGCTTGCGGAGTCTCCTCGGGCGGGGTCGCCGCGTCGACCGGATCGGGCGCGACCTCCTCGCCAGGATCGGCGGGCAGCACCGCCACCTCGATGTCCTCGGGCGCGGGCGGCGCGTCCACGATCGGCGCCACCCCGACCGCCAGCGACACGGCCCCTGCCCCGGCCGCCGAGACCACCAGCCCCCAGACCGCTCCCGCCACAAACCCTTTCGCCATGGGTTCCGTCCTCTCGTTCACTTCGCCTGTTGCGTGCGCCTGCCGCGCCGGGTGTGTCCCGCACGCTCTTGACGCTGCTCCGCGCCCTGGTCCATCTATACGGCAACCGGGGCGTGCCCCACCAGCCCTGCCAACAAAGAAACACCATGCTGCTGCTGATAGATAACTACGACAGCTTCACCTACAATCTCGTGCATTACGTGGGCGAGCTTGGCACTGAGGTGAAGGTGGTCCGCAACGACGCCCTGAACGTGCAGGAGGCGATGGCGCTGCGTCCCGCGGGCATCCTGCTGTCGCCGGGGCCGTCGGACCCCGACCATGCCGGTATCTGCCTGGCGCTGACCCAGGCGGCCGCCGAGACCGGGATGCCGCTTTTGGGCGTCTGCCTCGGGCACCAGACGATCGGGCAGGCCTTCGGCGGACGGGTGGTGCAGCACCGCGACATCGTGCACGGCAAGATGGGCCAGATGATGCATACCGGCACCGGCGTCTTTGCCGGCCTGTCCTCGCCCTTTGCCGCGACCCGCTATCATTCGCTGGTGGTGGACCGCGCCACCCTGCCCGACTGCCTGACCGTCACGGCCGAACTTGAGGACGGCACGATCATGGGCCTGCAGCATCGCGACCTGCCGATCCATGGCGTGCAGTTCCACCCAGAAT
>Ga0114903_1000901_pt1 | contig 14073 bp, 16 predicted proteins | sample MalvirDeepMed_s2_FD_87289 | JGI IMG/M metagenome (GOLD analysis project Ga0114903, IMG submission 87289) | Marine viral communities from the Global Malaspina Expedition - Malaspina viral metaG DeepMed_s2 | ecosystem: Environmental > Aquatic > Marine > Oceanic | place: Mediterranean Sea... | reverse complement strand
CGCTGGAACAACCGGAGGAAGCCGTCACCGCCGCGCGGCGAGCGTTGCACGCCGCCTCCGTCTCCTGATCCGCGCTGCGCGCCGCCGCCGCCGCCGTCGTCGTCATTGTCGTTTCCGGAGCCACCGCCATCGTCGTTGTCGCCGCCGCCGTCGTCATCATCGGCCCACGCAGCCCCGAAAGGGATCGCATGCGACACGGCAAGCGGCAAAGCGCCGAACGCAAAGATGATGGAAACCGATAAGACCTTGAAAGAATTGCGCATTGTCGTTCATCAGCCCATGAATTATTGCATCTGTGACGTGTTGACGTATTGAAAGACAAGATATTCCCTGCCCGGTATAAGAAAAGCGTCCTTCTGAAGAACTGGCTGATTTGAGTGTCATTGACCGATTTCGAACGCGCGCTGATCGCGGCCCTGCCCAAACTCCGGCGCTATGCGCTGTCCTTGTGCCGCAGGTCCGACATCGCCGATGATCTCGTCCAGACCGCCGTGGAACGCGCCATTGCCGCGCGCGAACGGTTCGACGCGAACGGAAGCCTTGACGCGTGGCTGTTCCGGATCGTGCGCAACGCGTGGATCGACCAGATCCGCCGAACGTCGACCCGCGGCACGGAACTCGATGTGACCGACATACCGGAGGCCGCGATATTTGACGGCGAGCGTGCTCTTGACGCACGGATGGCCCTGCGGGAAACCGAAGCGGCCATGGCGACGATGCCGCCGGATCAACAGGAAATCCTGCGTCTCGTCTGCCTTGAAGAGCTTTCCTATGCCGATGCGGCCGAGGTTCTGGATATTCCCAAGGGCACGGTCATGAGCCGCCTGGCCCGCGCGCGGGTCGCCCTGGCGGAAAAGTTGGGAATAAAATGAAAGGCGGAGGCGTAGTCGTGCAAACACAAGGAGCAGACGCATGACCGGACAAGCGTTCCCCGACGAGATCCTGATGGCATATGCGGACGGCGAACTGGACGCCGCGACCGCACGGTCGGTGGAGGCCGCGCTGGACGACGACGCTCTGCGGGAACGGCTGGCGCTGTTTACGCACACTGGCGACCTGCTGTCCCAGGCCGCGTCGGAAAATCCGCCGGATCCGATCCCGGCGGCGCTCATGGCGCGCGTGACCGCAACGCTGGACGCGGCGCGCGCCGCAGACACGGTCGTGCCGTTCCAACCGAAGACGACGCAGCCCACACCCGAGCCGCAGCGCTGGCGCCCGATGGCCCTGGCCGCGAGCCTCGCGCTTGCCGTGGGTCTTGGTACCGGGTTCGGGATCGGGTGGAACGCGTCGCCGGACGGATCGGAGAGCCTCGGCGTGGCGCTTCTGGACGCCGAGGGACTGTCCGGCGCCTTGTCGGAAATGGCCAGCGGCGAACGGCGGACCCTGGACTCGGGTGAAGTCGCAGTCATCGCCTCGTTTTTGTCTGGTGATGGCGCGTTGTGCCGCGAATTCGAGTTCGACAGCGCCTCCGGCGGGACGATCGTCTCGGTCGTCTGCAGGGATGGCGCAGGCTGGGACACCCGCCTTGCCGTGGCCGCCGCATCAAGCGACGAGACGGGGTATGCGCCCGCGTCCTCGCTGGACACACTGGAATCCTACCTGTCCGCAATCGAGGCGGGCCCGGCACTGTCGGCCGAGGACGAAGCCGCCATGCTCCGCAACATCGGCGGCTGAGGTCGCAAACCTCGCAAATACAAAGACCCGCCGCAAGGGATCCTGCGGCGGGTCTGACGCGTCAGCGAGGCGTATCAGCGTCAGTAGATGAAGTCGTCGGAGTCCAGATCGCTCAATTGCGTGTTGTCGAGCCGAATGGCCCCTTGGTCGAACTCCAGCCACAGGTGATCGCCGACCTGCTTGGCGGCGGCCTGAACCTGGCCAAAGCTGCTGGCGATTCCGGACAGGTCGATCTGATCGTCGCCCGACTCGAAATCCCGCACCACGTCCCGCCCGGACGAGAAAACAAAAACATCCGCCCCCTCACCTCCGGTCATTGTATCGTTGCCGGTGCCGCCATCGAGGATATCGTTGCCTTCGCCGCCGCTCAGCACGTCGCGGCCACCGCCGCCCTTGAGTACGTCGTTGCCCGCTCCTGCGATGGCAACGTCGTCTCCGCTTCCCGCGATCATGGTGTCGTTGCCTTCGCCCCCGATCATCCGGTCGTTGCCGCTTCCGCCGACGATCCGGTCATCGCCCTCACGGCCGTACAGGGTATCGTTGCCCGAACTGCCCGTGAGCTTGTCGTTGCCTTCTCCGGCATCCAGCCAGTCGTTGCCCGCGCCGCCGCTCAGCACGTCGTCGCCGCTTTCGTCGGTCAGCCGATCGTCGCCGTCGCCGCCGCTCAACGTGTCCTCGCCCTTGCCGCCGAGGATCGTGTCGTTACCACCCTCGCCGAAAAGCCGGTCGTCGTCGTCGTTGCCCTCGATCAGGTCGTTTCCGCCGCGGCCATAGATCGTGTCCTCGCCGTCGAAACCGCGGATGAGGTCTGCGAAGCCCGTGCCGAAAAGCAGATTGGCAGAGCCGTTCCCGAAGATATTCGCCATAGTCGTATCCTTTCCGTTTCCATTCAGTCGTTTGACATTTTCGGGCAGGGTGTCTCCGGGCCCGATGGAATGGTTACGGCGCGCCGCGAAGTTTATTCCCGAGGACCGCCAGAATTTCCGGAACGGGCGGCAATCGGCTTGCGGCCCAGCAGGCGCAGGAGCGCCATGCGGCCGCGCACCAGCCACGGATAGAGCCGTGCGGCGCGGTCGGGCGAGCCAAACACGACGCGCTGGAACCGCGCAGCAATCCCGTCCCCGGCCGTGAGCATCGTCAGCAGGTGCATCGCTTCGGCGCCGTGAAACGTCCTGCCCTGCCAGATGGCGACCATGCCCGTATCAAGGTCGAGACCGGCCCGCCGCGCATCCAGCACCGCCGCGTCTTCGGAACGTGCATCGACAAGTCTCACCGTTCCCACACGCGCACGCAGGCGCAGCATCTTGACGTAGCCGCTGCAGAGCGGACACTCGCCGTCATATATGATCGTCAGATCCGCCATGCCCGTCTCCTTTATCATGCAGGGCTCATAAGGGAATAACGGCCCGCCCCGCGCGTAATTCCGGCAACGGCACACAAAAACCTGGAGAGGCTCTCATGTCGGACACATTTCATCGGATCGAGGCGGCGCTGGCGCGCCCCGTGTCACCGCTGTCGCTGGCGGTGTTCCGCATCGCTGTCGGTGCGCTGCTCGTCTGGGATTGCTGGCGCTTCATCCGGCACGATCGCATCTTTCGATATTACGTCGAACCGGAGTTCCATTTCACCTATGCCGGGTTCGGATGGGTGACCCCCTTGCCCGAGCCGTGGATTCACTGGGCCTGGCTGCTGGTCGGGGTGTCCGCGCTGTTCGTGATGCTGGGGCTTTTCTATCGCGTCGCCATCGTGGTGCTGACAGTGTCGTTCAGTTATTTCTTCCTGCTCGACAAGGCCGAATATCTCAACCACTTCTATCTCGTCATCCTGTTCCTGATGCTGTTGTGCGTGCTGCCCGCACATCGGGCGCTGTCGCTGGACGCGCGCCGCCGACCGTCGATCGCGACAGGAAGCATTCCCTATGCCGCCGTCTTCGTTTTGCGGGCGCAGATTGAAATCATGCTGATCTTCGCAGGACTGGTAAAGCTGACGCCCGACTGGCTGGCCGGAGAGCCACTGGGGCTGTGGCTACGCTCGCAAGCCGACGACTTCGTCTTCGGTGGCCTCTTCGCACATGACTGGGTGATCATCGCGGGCACATGGGGGACCGTCGCGCTGCACATCCTCGGGGCCCCCCTGTTGCTGTGGCGACGGACGCGATTTGCAGTTTTCTGCATCTATTGCATCTTTCACGGGGTCAATGCGGCGTTCTTCAACATTGGAATCTTTCCGTGGCTGACCATTGCCGCCACGACGATTTTTTTCGCCCCCGACTGGCCACGACGGTGCCTCTCGGGCATGGGCCTCCGGCAAGACGACGGTACAAGCGCCGTTCCGGTGCACCGGACCCTGCCCTCATCAATCCTGCTAGCCATGGCTTGCTGGCTTGCGGTGCAGATCGTCCTGCCCTTGCGCGCGGCCGCCTTTGATAGCGACGTCCGTTGGAGCGGCGACGGTCACCGCTTCTCGTGGCGGATGCGCATCTACGACCGACAAGCCGAAGGAATATTCATCGTCGCGGCCGGTGATCGCGAGTGGCGCATACGCCCAACCGACTACCTGAGCCCACGACAAGCCGGCAAGATGATGGTTCGGAGCGATATGGTTCACCAGTTCGCCGGTCATCTTGCCGCGATATGGCGCGAGGCAGGTCATGAAAACGTCGAGGTGCGCGCCGAGATCCTGAAATCGCTAAATGGTCGAGAGCCACAACTTTTTCTAAACCCCGAAACGAACCTGGTCACGGCACGGTATTCGCTTTTGCAAAGCGATTCCTGGGTCATGCCGCTGGTCGATCCGGTCCAAGGCGTATCTGAACAGGCCAAGCGGTAGAGTGGAAATGAACTCCGACAAGATTTCGACGTGCTAGGGTCGGATCGAACAAGCAGAGTTGGTCCGGGTCATGGGCCACTGACTTCTCGCGACTGAGAAGATCGGTCTGGGGTGATCGCTGTCGATGATACCAAAACGGGGGCTCCGTTAACGTGGATTCTGATCGTTTTCCAGGATTTGCTGATAGACCGTCGTGGCAAATCCGCGGTGACTTAGTGCCGAAGTCACCCATCCGCTTATACTCCAAGGATCGACGCTGACCCTACGGCCCGCACCCAAGATGCCCCCAGAGGCAAAGCGCAACTTTCCTAGGACATGTTGTCCACAGCCCCAGATCCGATCAAGGACCCCTGCCCGCCTTCTATCATCACTGCACAAGTAACATGATGAAGAGGTTCGACATGACCGACAGTCCCACTGCCCGCCTGATCGCAGAAGCCATCGATGCTAGCGGCAAGACCCAGCGCGAAATCGCCAACAAGATTGGCTTCGAGCGCCCGAACGTGGTCTCCATGCTTAAGTCCGGCGAGATGCGCATGCCAATAGAGCGGATCCCTGCCTTTTCCAAGGCCACCGGGATCGACCCACACCTGCTGACGCGCGCCGCGATGATGGAGTACATGCCGGAGACCTGGAGCGTGATTTCCAGCATGGCAGGCGCAACCCAAGCCTTTCCCGAGGCTCAGATCTACATGAAGGGGCCGCAGCCATTGGTCGACCGCTTCAAGCGCTTGTGCCGCTCCGAGCGCCGCACCTATCTGGAGATGCTGGAACAGCTGATGGACATCTGGGACGCGTCGATGGACGAGATCGTTCGGGACGCGTCCGGGGAGTGACGTAAATCGGAGATGAAGCTCTCCGGGCGGCATGACCGTCGGGTTGCCTTGCCCGGAGAGTGTCGCAGGCCGCTGTCATGCAGCCTTGTCCACCTTGACCGACGCCCGCATCAGTTCGAGGAACTTCTCGCCAAGTTCGGCGTCGAAACTGCCGCTGTAGACGGGAGGGATGATACAGGTACTCGACGCATGCAGTTCGAGTTTCTCGAGGGTTCCAATCGTGGCAGAACGGGTCTTGGCGGACATGCCGGGCAATGTGGCCGCGACATACGTGATGATCGGATGGTCGGCATCGTAGTCGCGAAGCAAGCGCCGCTTGAGCATGTCTTCGCTTTCGACAGAGGCGTTCCCCTTGGCGTTGAACGAAATGTCCCCGACAACGCCGGCTTGCCAAAGGATCATGGGCATGCGCGGGTCGTAGGTGCGTTCCATCAGGACATAGTCCGATGCTTCCACCATCACGCAGCCATAGACGGCGGGATCGAATTCAAGATCCGCAAACATGCAGTCTACGGCGGAAACGCCGGGCAGCATACGGGCATCAAAGCCTTCCTTGCGGGCATCCTTGATCGCCTGGAAGCCGGGGCCGACGAAGACGCCCGGGTGGCCGTAAAATGCGGCTGCCACTTCCCGGTCCGCGCGCAGCTCGGTCATGATCGCATCGACCATCTCGTCGTAGGTGTCTTGCCGGCTTTTCCCGTCACCGTAGAAGTTATACAAGTCGACGGAGGATTTGGCGTTTTCCTTGATCCATTCGACAGCCAGCGCGTGGTTGCCGACGTTGAAGAGCGTGACGTCGGCGAAACGGATCGCCTCGGCGGCTTCGAAAGTCATTTGCGAGGGAAACATGATGCCGGTTCCCAATACAGTAAGCGATGCCATTCAATGATCTCCATGATGTTGGCCAGGTGCCGGGACCTGTGTCCCGGCACCTCTTCTTCCGCCCCTGCCCCGGACCTTTCGGGCCCCGGCAAAGGCTCGGCCCTGCTCTATTGGTTGAGGTGGACGTCCATGGCGATTTTTGCCGCCGCATGGCCGGCTTCCGCGGCGGACCGGATGAGGTCCGTTCCCGTTTCGACGTTCTTCTCCATATCCACACCGCTCAGATGGTGCAGGCCCAGGTAATATTGTCCATCGGGATCGCCGCCATCGGCCGCAGCCTGTAGGTAGTCAATGGCCGTCCCGCGGTCCGGCGAGACGAACATCCCCACATGATAGAAGGACGACAGGTAGAACGCCGCCTTGGCATTGCCCTCTTCAGCTTTCGTATGCAGCGCTTCGACGGCAGCGGCGATCTGCTGCATTTCTTCTTCGACACCGGTGTCTTGTGCGAACGCGGGCAGTGTCATGACCACGAAAATCGAGGTGGCCTTTGCAAGATTCCGAAACATGGGTCCTCTCCTCAATTCGTGTAGGCCAGGCCGCGCGAAGCGACATGGGACCAGAAGTCGTTGTACCGTGCGAGCTGTACGGTCTCGTCATCCGCATCCGGAGCGGCGGCGACACCGATCAAGACCGCGACCACCATGACCGTGGTTGCCGCATGGACGGGGATGATCGTTTCATCACCGTTCAGCAGGCGGTTCTTGACATAGCCGTCGACGGCAGAGGAATCCCGGGACAGGATCAGTTTGCGCTCGTAGTCCGTCAGGTCCTGGTAGCGGGCCAAGTAGCCTTCGGGATCGGCCTCGAATGCTTGACGTTCCGCGAAAGAGGCAGCCATCTCGTTCAGAAAGTTCAACATGTGCTTGTCCTTTGATTTTTGGTCGGGTTCAGGCCGCGAGATCGCTGCTGCGTTGAGTCACATGGTCCCAGAAAAGCCGATGGCCGGTCTGCGAGGAGGCGCGGGTCATTTCGCCGGAGATGGATGGTGCCAGAACGATCACGACGATGGTTGTATCGGCGTTGACCTTGCCGGAGATGTAGGCACTGGCTTTCCGGGAATCTCCCTCGAGGAGGATCTTGCGTTCGGTGTCATCCAACTCGGGATAGCGGTCCAGAAATCCCTGTGGGTCCTTTTGAAATTCTCTGACTGATGTCAGGTCTTCTGCAAACATCTTCAATATTTTCAGCATTGGATTTCTCCATTTAATGAGCTCTTGGTTATTGAGATGAACGCATCAGCGAATAAAATGAAAACAAACCTCGCCACGCCCTAAAAGGCTAATATTGATCACCTCTTGCAAAACCCTTAAACGCAAGAGCATTACGCAGGGTAACCAAATGTAGCGGCAAATTGTATTGGTGTGTCAAGAAATAACGATCTAAGCCAGTCCCACGATGGGGCCAGAGGCAAATCCACGGGAGACAAGAATTTTCTCGCGGCGCCAAAAAATGGACGCAAACTATTGTAATTTATGAATACTTAAGAAACCTAGACCGTGCCATAAGCTAACATCAGAATAATTGGAGCAGACACCTTGAATGCGATCTGAGCAAAAAGGAATCGGCGCGCCGCCGCATTAATGTCGCATTCTTTATATTACCAACCTCAATTTGAACAAATCGGCCTCAATTTTGCCGCAATGAAATGTCTCAGAAAGAATCAGCTCAGGAGTTTTGAAGAGACCCACTGAAATGGTACACCAATCGGGACAATATTGTTCCGCAGGGATCTCGTCTTATTTCTGATAAAGTCCCTGTAAGACCTGTCGGGTTGGCATTTGGACCAAAAAGGCACTCGGCTTCGAGTGGCTCTGTTGCACAAATCCGTAAGGTGGAGTAGCCCCCTGAAAGTGGTCCACCAGCTGGGATAGTTTTGTCCTGCAATTGGAGGATCAGCGATGGCTGGAAAACGAGAGAAGCCCCAGGAAACTGTATCGAAGCTTCGGCAGGTTGAAGTTCTGCAAGGACAAGGCGCAACGATTGCCGAGGCGGTGCGTCAAATCGGTGTGACACAGCAGACGTTTTACCGCTGGCGGAGTTTCTGTGGCGGGATGCAGCGGCCTCAGCTTGCGCGCCTGAAAGAGCTCGAGAAGGAAAACCAGCGGCCGCGGCGGGTGGTGTCTGATTTGACGCTGGACAAATTGATCCTGACCGAGGCGTCAAAGGGAAACTTCTGAGCCCTTTGCGTCGCCGGAAATGCCTCGACCATGTGCGGCGAGAAGTTGGCGTATCGGAGCGCCGGGCCTGCCGCACGCTCGGGCAGCATCGGTCCACGCAGCGCAAGATGCCCCAAGGCCGAGCCGACGAGGAGCGCCTGACCGACGATATCATCGAGCTGGCCGATCAATACAGACTGGCGAACGCTGATATCTTGTTTTGGGGCGTGTCGCGCTGTCCGGGTCTCCAAAAGCGTGGACGCGATGTGAACGCCGTCAACTCGAGCGGCGCAGCTTGCCAATGCGTCCAAAAGGCAAACCGCAGGGCAATGGCCCTGCGGTTCCGGGTTTGCGTGGCGAGGCCACGCTCAGCTTGACATCTCGCCGGTGCCGCAACCCATTTCGGCCGCGCGCTCGAGATAGCTGCGGTCGACGAAGCTGCTCGCGTCCAGCGGTTCTTCGAGTTCGCCGCCATCATAGAGCAGGTCGGCCAGGCCCTGATATCCTGCTGTGTCCAGAAGCGCCGCAGGATCGGTCGGGAACATGTCGATATCGATGGCAACGTCGTAGAATTTCGAAACGGCCTCTTCGTTGGCCCCGCGGACGTTGTCCATCGTGTAGGACACGAAGTCTTCCTTGCTAGAGGTGATCCAGTGGTTAACTTCCATGTTGGCGCAGGCGATTGCGGTCGCCAGATCGCCATTGGCTTCGAGAAATTCCCGCTCGGCGAAGACGGCGCGCGAGGACAGACCCGGCACGATATCCGCAACATAGCCCAGAAGCTGCGCATTGGCGCCCTGCGCTTCGAGCGCCAGCCAGTTGTCGATGTAGACCACCGTTGCCTGAACCTGACCCGCCAGGATCGCCGCGGCGCGTTCGCTGCTGCCGCCGACCGGCACGATGGCCACGTCCTCTTCTGGTGTCAGACCGTTCTGCTTCAGGATGTAACGGAACAGCATCCCGTTGAAACCGCCGGGCCCGCTAGTGCCGATGGCCTTCCCGTCCAGGTCGGCGATGGTGTTCACGCCCGGCGTCGACACGATGGCATAATGCATCGTGGAGATCGGCGCGCCGAAGGCCACCACATCGACACCACGAGCCTGGCCGATCAGGATCTCGTCCGAGCTTCGGGACGCCACGTCGATGCGGTCCGCGATGATCGCCTCGAGGCCAGAGATTGTCGGAAGCTCCACGCGGGTGACGTCGGCGCCCCAGCCTTGCAGCATCTCGATCATGCGCAGCGTGCCGATGTTCAGAACCTGCGCCTGGGCCGTGCCGATGGTGACTTCGGTGCCGCTGAGGTCGAATGCCTGCGCCGAGGCGCTGGTGGCCGTGAGCGCTGCGAGCGCCGCGCTGGCCGTGAGGGTCTTCAAGGCAGTATTGGTAGTCATGGTGGTCTCCTCCACGTTGAAATCGGGTGCCCCGGATCGGGGTCGGGTCTGCGTCCAGGTATTCGAGCCGCCGCTGCCTCCCGGACTATTATTGGTATCGCGGCGCGTTCACATGGCCTCAGGCGCCCTTCCAGCTCTGGAACCGGCGTTCAAGCATGTCGAGTGCGGTGACGATCAACGTACCGGCCAGCGCGATGATGACGACCGCGCACAGCATCTTGGCCGGCAGCAGCTCGGAAGAGCCCTGCGTGATGACCCCGCCCAGTCCGACGATCTGAAGGAACATCTCGCCGATGATTACGCCGACAATGGCGCGTTCCGCGCCGATGCGCAGCCCGGCCAGGACGAAGGGAATGGCACCCGGGATCAGGACGTGCCGGGCCATCTGCATCCGACTGGCCTGGAACGACCGGGCCACCTCGACGAGGTCGGGCCGGGCATGGCGCACCCCCTGCGCGGTGTTGGCGCTGATCGCGATAGCCGACCAGAAGAACACCAGGAACAGCCGCGCCTCGAAGCCGATGCCGAACCACACCACGATCAACGGCACGATCACCACCCGCGGTGTGGCGAAGATAGCATAGAGATAGGGCTGCAGGATGTCGCCGAACCGGTCGAAGGCACCCATGACGATGCCGAAGGGCACACCGACGACCACGGCCATCGCGTAGCCCAGGAACAGTGCGCGCATGGTCACCTTGGAGGCTTCAATCAACACGCCACTCTGCCAGAGTTCGACGAATTGAGCCGCGACGACGCTGGGTGGCGAGAACAGCAGCGGATTGATGCTTCGGCCGACGATTTCCCAGCCGCCGAACACGATCACCATGCTCAGCAGCGGCAGATAGACGCTCGGGCGTTTCAGTCTGTCAAGCATGACGGCTCCTCAGGTCCAGTGCAGGCGTTTTTCGATGCGGCCGATCAGCGACACGATGGCGATCCCCAGCAGCGACAAAGGCAGGATCGCGGCGAAGACATAGTCGGTCTGGAACATGGACCCGTAGGATTTGATCAGACCGCCGATGCCGCCCAGCCGCAGGTAGGTTTCGGCGACGGCCATGCCGACCACGCCGCGCCCCGCGGCCAGTCGCAGGCCCGCCAGCAGAACCGGCAGCGCCGCGCGCACCCGGACACGGTAGAGCAACGCCAGTTCGCCCTTCACGCCGAAGGATCTGGCGACGTCGACAAGGTCCTTGGGATCATCGCGCAACCCCGATGCGACGGAAAACATGATTGGCACGACCGCCGCCAGTATCACCACGATCACCCGGCCGGGAAAGCCGAAGCCGAACCAAACCAGAACCAAGGGCACCAAGGCGATGGTCGGCGTGGCGAAAAGTGCGCTGAAATAGGGGTTGAGCATCCAGTAGGCCGTACGCGACCGCGCCACCAGCGCGCCCAGGACAAAGCCTATCACTGTCGAGATGAAGAGACCGACGATCAGCAGCCAGATGCTTTCTCCCATGGCCACCAGCAATTCGCCGCTCACCAGCAGATCCCACAGGGCCGCGAGGATCTGCGTCACCGACGGCAGCACCAGTTTGCTGCCGATGATCCAGGCAGAGACCTCCCACACCGCGAGGAAAACCGCGACACCGATCAGCTGGTCGCGGCGGATCTCGGACTTGCTGCGTCGCTTCACGTCATCTCCTCCTCGCGCTGCTGCACAAGGTCATTGCGCAGCTGGTGCCAGATATGGCCGCGCACCTTGGCAAAGTTGGCATGTCCGCGCACGTCGTAGTCGAAGCGCGGATGCGGCAGGTCGACGTCGATCAGCTCGCGCACCTTGCCGGGACCGCGAGACATCAGCAGCACCCGGTCGGCCAGCAGCACGGCCTCGTCCAGGTCGTGGGTGATGAAGATCACGGTCTTGCGCTCTTCCTCCCAGATGCGCAGCAGTTCTTCCTGCATCAGTTCGCGGGTCTGCGCGTCGATCGCGCCAAAAGGTTCGTCCATCAGCAGGATGTCCGCGCCGGTCGACAGCGCCCTGGCCAGCCCGACGCGCTGCTGCATGCCGCCCGAAAGCTGGTGCGGATAGGCATCGACAAAGCGTTCCAGCCCCACCCGCTTGATATGTTTCATCGCGGTGCGCTTTGCCTCTTCGGCGGGGAACTTGCGCACCATCAGCGGAAAGGTGACGTTGTCGAGCACCGTCTTCCACGGAAAGAGGCCAAAGGTCTGGAACACCATCGCGCGCCGGATGCCGGGTTCGTGCACCGGGGTCCCGTCGACCAGAACCTCGCCTTCATCCTGCGTTTCCAAAGAGGCGATCACCCGCAGCAGCGTGGTCTTGCCGCAACCGCTTGGCCCGATGATGGTCAGGAACTCGCCCTTGCGGATGGACAGGTCGACGCCGTCCAGGGCCAGCACGGTCTTGGCATCGCGATCCTCTGAGAGCCGGAACGTCTTGCGGATGCCCCGTAATTCGATAGCGGGCGTCTCGGGTGTCTTGTCCGTCATCAATGTCTCCAGTCGATCTCGTGTTGCAGTGCCCTGCGCCGGATGCAGGGTCGGCGCGTCCCGTAGGAAAGGCCGCAATCGTGCTGAGCCCTCGGCACCGGATACCGGTGCCAAGGGCGGGCGGGTTTCTCACCGATCCTCGAAAAGCCGGGCCGACACAGATTGAAGATGTCTGCGCATGGCCTGAAACGCGTCTTCCGGGGCATATCCCCGGATCGCCTCGGCGATGGCGTCGTGTTCGGCAAAACTGGAATGTTCCGGGCCCGGGCGCGCGGTCGTCCGGCTCACCGTGCTCCAGGCGACCTCGCGCTGAACCTGATTCAGCTTGTCGTATAGCGTAACCAGCAAGAGGTTGTCCGACGCTTCGGCGATCGCGCGGTGAAAGGCGTCGTCCTGGCGTTCGTATTCCGCCCAGCTGGCTGCGGCGCGAGCGCGTTCGATCGCCGCCGATATCTTGGCCACTGCCTCGCCGGATGCGTTTATGGCCGCTTCGCGCGCCAGGGCCGGTTCGATCGAGAGCCGCGCGCGCATCAACTTGAGCGGTGTCATCTGACGGGCGACCGCGAAAAGTTCGTCCTCGACCGGCAGTCCTCCCGCGCCCACGAAGGTGCCCTTGCCAACGTGACGCCAAATCGCCCCTTCTCTCTCGAGCGCATCGAGCGCCCGGCGAAGCGAGCCCCGTCCTACGTTCAGCAGATCAATCAACTGACGCTCCGGCGGAAGCCGGTCGCCCTCCTGGTACCGACCGTCCGAGATGAAAGTTCGCAGAAGCTGCGCCGTTTCTTCCCGCTCCAGACCATGGACGGACGTAAGCATCGGCCTCCTCCCCAGGTTTGCCCGCTGACGGAATAGATACGCGATCAATTTCGATTCGTCATGGATTATCTGATTGGTTCGTAATGGTTCGACCCAAGCGGCTCCAACAAACCCGCCAAGAAGCTCCGAAAATCGCGGGCGGCAATGGGATAAAGGGACTTAATTCAACCCGCACGGAAACGACACGACCTGGGCCGACAGTCCGGCGGATCGGGCGCAGCTGACGCCGGGCCGAAAATGCGACGAGACACGCGATCCGAGCCGTCAAATGGTTCACGCAACCGACCGCCGCAATACGCTTGGCGCCGACCTTTCGGACAACACGGTCCACAACCTGCGTGCGACATTGGCGCACCAAAGCGAATGATGGCTCAAGGACAGCGAGGTCGAAATCGAGATCGTGTTGGATCCCGATCACATCGGACACCTGTCGTCGCCCATCCGGAAGGCTCCGGGTCGCGCGGTCAAGGTCTCGCTCGGCAAAGGTTTTTGAGACACCGCCTGCACGTCACCCCGGCCGGTCATCCGTTGTTGACGCGAGAAACCGGAATGCATGATCGTCGTTGAGCTCGAGGTTCGCTGACACCATCAAACCACGTTCGGGCGACGGCTTCGCATCGCCCGAATACCTGCCGGAAACCGGATCGGGACAGCTTGCGCCTTTCGGTCACGCCCGATTGACCGCTGGATCGGCCGTCCCGTCATTCCGGAAAGCCAGACGACACAGACTAAAGCCCCCTCATTCATCAAGGTTTCTGGACGCGCCTAGCGACCTCCTGGCGGTAGGCGCGCTTGCGCACCGTGGAAAAGCGGGCAACACGGGGTGCGGGGTCGCTGGCGGATGAGTGTGCCACAACAGGATCAAGAAAGTTGGAACTCGCGCCTGTTTTAAAGCTGGCGAGTTGTCCGTCGTCAGATGATTTGGAACACGAGCGGGTGATCTCGAACGGAGGGTCTGGCTCTTTGGGACTTCAGTCTATGCGGCTGTCTGACGATGCAGCAAGCGGCGTTTTTCGATCGTCTTGG
>Ga0114903_1000896_pt1 | contig 14111 bp, 1 predicted proteins | sample MalvirDeepMed_s2_FD_87289 | JGI IMG/M metagenome (GOLD analysis project Ga0114903, IMG submission 87289) | Marine viral communities from the Global Malaspina Expedition - Malaspina viral metaG DeepMed_s2 | ecosystem: Environmental > Aquatic > Marine > Oceanic | place: Mediterranean Sea... | reverse complement strand
GACGCGGCGCTCGGCTGCCTGCTGGGTGCCGTCGGAATAAAGATAGACGGCGCTGCCCTGCCGCGCGACGTCGATGCACGAGAGTCCGGATTCGTAGCGGCAGACCGATCCGCTCGCCAGACAGACTACAACCGCCACGGCCCCTACGCCCATCGAGGATTTGAATTCTGGACTCGTGTCCCGCAGCTCTGCTCTGCCGTCCGGTCCCGCCCGCACGCCGAAGACGCAGATCAATGCCGCCGCACCACAGCCGGCGAAGGTCGCGACCGACCCGACCAGCGGCAAGGTCACGAAGCCGGCGAGGATCGCGCCGAAGATCGCCCCGAGCGACCCCGCCGCCAGCACCAGGCCAAGCGACGATCCTTCGCGACCCGGTCGCGCCTCCACCGCCAGCTTGGCGAGGAAGGGCGAGGGGAAGCTGACCAGCACCGAGGCCGGGAAAAATGCCACGAACACCGCCATCAGCATCCCGCCCGTGCCGCGGGCGCCCATCGAATAGATCAGCGCAAGCACCGACGGCGACAGCGCCATAAGGATCGCCGTGGCCACCAGGGCCTTGCGCACGGTCGCGGCGGCGTCGCGGCGCTCCTTCTCGGCGGTCAGCCCGCCCAGGGCACTGCCCAGGGAGAACCCGGCGAGGATCGTCGCAATCACCGCGGTCCAGGTCAGCAGCGAGGTGCCGAAGAACGGCGCGAGCACCCGGCCCGCGGCAATCTCGTATGTCAGCCCGAGGGCCGACAGGACGGTGATCAAGGCGATCAGAACCCAGAACCGCATGAAACTCTCTCCGGCCTAGTAGGTGACGTGCCGCGCCTGCCTGCCACGAATGGCCCGCCGATGCCATGGTCCGGGCTTCCGCCGGCGATCCCCCGCGCGGCCTTACGGCACCGACCTTGGCAAAACGGCGGAAAATCGTCGGTTGGGGAAGATCCTAGTTGCCGACCGCAAGGTCGAGGAAACAGCTTTGCCCCGCGAGTATCCCGCCATCCGGGTTGGCCAGATCGAGCCTCACGCCGAAGGTACCCGTGGCCGCGTCGAGCACCGGGTCGATCACCCGCACGACCGCTTCGTGCGTGCCGCCGGTTTCAAGCGTCACGGTGGCGGTCTGACCGACTGTCAGTTCGGCGCGTCGGGAGGCGGGCAGGTAGGCGTCGACGTGCAGCGGGTCGATGCGCGCCACGGTGACGATGGTGCCCTGTTCGTTGTAAAGCTCGCCCGCCGAGATCGCGCGATCCGTCACCACGCCATCGAACGGTGCGCGCACGCGCTTGCGCTCCCGTGCCGCAAGGGCGGCCTGCAATTGCACCTCTGCCACCTCCATCTGGTAAAGCGCATCCTCTTCCTCGAGCCGCGCGGACCGCGCTTCGAGAGCCGCGGCCTCCTGTTCCGATTTCGGCACGAGCTTGCGTTTGACCAGCGTCGTCAGGCGCTCGGCGTTCAGCTCGGCGGTTTCTGCGCGCGCGCGCGCGAGGCGCACGGCCACGTCCGATCCGACGCGCAGACGCGCCAGATCGACCTGCATGTCTTCCTCGGACGCTTCGAGTTCCACCAGCACCTGATCGCGCGTCACGCGGTCGGCGCGGTCGACATGGACCTGCGCCACCACGCCCCGCCCGGCGGCGCCGACCTGGGCGACCTCGCTCGCCTGCACGAGGCATTCGGAGACCTCTTGCGCTGCAACCAAAGCGGGTATCGAAATGGCAATTCCCGCCAAAGCTGTGCGAAAATGATGGAGAGTCAGGGGCATTGTGTAATTTCGGTCCATTATGTCGCAAAACATTGCCCGAACCTTAGCAACGATGCTAGCTTGACCAAAGAATTAAAGATGTAGGGTGGAATCGGTTTCCAGCAAGCATTTTGAGTCCGGAATTATTGGGCGTTGCGCGAACCGGCTTCGGGTTTGAAATCGTGGGGATAATATGCGCGGACGCGTAATTTCCTTTGGCGCCTGTTTCGGGCGTCCTCCCGACAGGTGACGGGTTTGTTCCCCCGCCGGGTTCACGAAGCTCCGGACACGGTCCGAAGCCAGTCCGCTGCGCGACCGGCGGCCGTCCTGCCGACCCATCTGAAATCTTCCGTTTCTCGCCGCGTTCTGATGGAAACCTTCGAGCCGCGGCTGCTGCTGTCGGCGGATCTCTTTCCCATTGCCGGCACGATTTCCGCTCCGGGCGAAGAAGACAGCTACCAGATCACCTTTTCCGAACCCGCGCGGGTCAGCTTCGATTCGCTGACACCGTCCGAACTGGAATGGCGGCTGCAAGGTCCGGGCGGGATCAATATCGGCGGTCCCCTGGATCGGGCCGACGGCGCCAACCGCAGCGTTCCGCCATTTGCCGATCTGGCCCGCGGCACCTACACCCTGACCATCGGCGGCGCGGCGTCGCAGACCGGCGACTACGAATTCCGGATCAACGACCTTGATGACGATCCGGAGCTGGCGATCGGCGTGGCCACGCCGGTCAGCATGCCGCGTGGCACCGAAGGTTACGCCTACACCTTCGACGCAAGTGCCGGGCAATACGTGAATTTCAGCCTGACCGATGTGTCGAACGCCTTTGACGGCACGCTGTCGCTGGTGTCGCCCACCGGCGATGTGCTGACCACGCGGAGCATAAGCAATTTCGGCCTGAGGCTGGCGCAGACCGGCACCTTCACGCTGCTGGCAGATGGCCGGCTGGACCGTCCCGATCCCTTGTCCTTCACGGTCACCGCGTCGCTGAGCACGCAGGAGGATCGCACCTACGTTCCCGGCACGACCGCAAACGACACGTTCGACACGGCGGGGGATGTGCATGTGCACGCCTTCAGCCTTGCGACCGATACGCAGGTCACGCTGACCGGCAGCGGCCTCTTCGGCACGCCGGAATGGGAATTGCGCAACGCCTCGGGTCGGGTCGCCGGGAACACGCGCCTGCCCGCGTCCGACGCGCCCATGACCTTCGATCTCGAAGCCGGAGATTACTGGTTCGTTGCGAAAAGCCGCGACGGCGGCACCGGTGATTACAGCTTCAACATCCGGGCCAGCGGCGCCTTTGCCGGAACGCCTGCCGCCGTCACCGATTTCACCGCCGATGTGGGTGACGAGATCAGCGGCACCTTCACCGCCGAAGGCCAGGTACACCGCCACAAGATCGCGCCTGCCGCCGACCTGTCGGTGACGTTCGAGATGCTGTCGCGCAACAGCGACATCGAGGTCGGACTCGAAACGCCGTCCGGGCAGCTTTTCTTCATCAACATCTTCTCCTATTCGGCCTTTCAGCGCAACGTTGCGGCGCTGACCGGCGGCGGCGATCACTGGCTCGTGGTGCGGGCGCAGACCGCAAGTGCCGGCACATACCGTATGCGCCTGAGCGACACGGCCGACGCCCCGGCGGTCGCCCCGGCCACGTCCTTTACCGTGTCGCTTGGCGAAGACGATGCCGTGGTCGCGCGCAGCATCGACCTGACCGCCGGCGAACGGATCTTCTTCGACATGACGGACGTGGCTGCCAGTGTCGGCGGGCTGTTCGGCCTGAGGGTTGTGCTCTATGGGCCGGATGGGCGGCTGATCGAGGACCTGACGGACTCGCCCTCCAGCGGAGAGGCGCTCTACGTGCCGGTGGACGGCACCTATCGCATCGAATTCCGGCGCGACGACAATGCCCGGCTGGAGACGATCACCGCCACGATCCATCGCGGCACGGTCACCGAAACGGTGCAGTCCCTGGACACCGTCTTTCCGGTGGCTGTAACCACACCCGGCCAATTGACCGATTATGCCATCGAGGTGACGGCGCCCGACCGCGTCAGCTTCGACGTGGTCGAGGCGACAGACAACATCAACAACATGCGCGCCGAGCTGATTGCCGAAGACGGCACCTCGGTCTTTGCGCAGTATCTCGGCCAGGACCTGCGGTTCTTCCGCGGCGAGGTGATGCCGGGCCGCTACACATTGCGGTTCTACGGCTACGAGGACGAAACCGGCAGCGCCCGGATCGCGCTCCGCACCGATGCATCGGCCACGCCGCTCACGCGCGATGTGGAGGTCGCGGGCACGCTCGATACGCCGCAGGCGCTCAAGCTGTGGTCGCTGGATGCGGTGGCGGGAGAGCGCATGACGCTCGATTTCGACGCGTTCGAGGGCCGGACGGTCGGGTCGCTGAGCCTGCGCGTCTTCGCTCCGGACGGCACGCAGATGCAGAGCATCGGCTTTACCGGTCAGGACGTGTTCTTCGATCCGCCGCGCGACGGCAGATACATCATCACGATCGACGCGCCGCCGGGGCAGGCGGACCCCATAACCTACCGATTTACCGCCCGCACCGCGCCGCTGACCGAAACCGCCCTGACGCTGGGCACGCGCGTCGACGGGTCGTTCACCGTGCCGTTCTCCCGCAACGTTCACACCTTCAGCCTGACCGAAGAGACGACGCTCTATTTCAACGCGCTCACCGCGTCGCCCGCGCAGCTTAGCCTGTTTTCCGCGACCGGCGACGCACCGGCGCAGGCGCCCGTCGCCGATTTCGACCGCTTCTACAACGGCGGGCGGACCTTCACCCTGCCGCCCGGCGACTACCGCCTGCAGGTCACCCCGGACGGGGCCGGCATCTTCGATTATGCCTTCATCCTGCGCGACCTTGGCAGCGGCGGTTCGACGGTGACGCTGGGCGAGGAGGTCACCCAGGTCATCGGCAACGAGGCCACAGTCCACTATATCGACGTGTCCGCGCCGGGGCGGGTAACGGTCGACCGCACCGCCCATACCGGCGACGGGCATTGGGTGGTCATCGACCCCTATGGCCGCGAGGTCGCGGGCAGCGCGAGTATCGGCAACGATCTGGGCTTCGACGCGACCCTTCCGGGACGCTACACGCTGGTGATCGAAGAGAGGGTCGACCGGGCCGACGGCGGCGAGGTGACCTTCCGCGTGACCCAGCCGCGCCGCGTGTCCGAGCCGATGGTGCCGGGAACGAATGTCACCGGGACCATCGAAAACCCCGGCGACCGGGTCCGCCACACCTTCACGCTCGAGGCCGCCGGCCGTTTCCTCTTCGACACGCATGCGAACGTCCCGGACTTCCACTGGTGGGTCGAACGTGACGGCCGCGCGATCAGCCCGCCGCTCGACATGCACAGCCATTCCGCGGAATCGGCGCATTTCGACCTTATCCCCGGCGACTATGCCATCGTGATCGAAGGGCAGGGCACACGGCTGGGCGATTACGGCTTTGCTCTGGCACCTTTCGCCGATGCGATCCCGCTGGCCGACAACGTGGCCACCGGCGTGATAGAGGTGACGCCGGCGAATGCGATGCGGGTGTTCTCCTGGGAGGGCGAGGCGGGCGATATCGTCGAGTTTGACGCGCTGCTGTCCGACACGAATTTCGCCCTTGCTCTCATGGACCAGGACGGCGGTCGGGTGTTCCAGGTCAACAGCTTCCGCGACGTGAGCGGGATCGAGCTGCGCCGGACCGGCACATATTACCTGTTCGTCGACGGCTACACGACGAATACGGCGGCCACCGGCGAATTCGCCTTCGCCATTCGCAAGACCGGCGACATCGCGCCCGTCGCGCCGACCGGCACGCCGATCGACCTTGGCGAGGTGGTCACCGGCACGCTGCCCGACAATGCCACGACGGTTAGCTATCTCCTGACCCTCGACAGCCAGACCAGGCTCGTGATGGACGGGCAGACGAACCTGTCCACCGTGACGGTTGCGCTGCGCGATGCCCTGGGCGGCATCCTGAACCCGCGCCGCATCTATGAATCGCACTTCACACCCTATGACCGGGCCGACCGGCTGACCGATACCGCGGTGCTCGACCTGCCGCCAGGGCAGTACCAGATCGACGTGAGTACCTCGGTGGCGGGCGGCAATCCCTATGCCTTCCAGTTCCTCGACGCGGGGTCGGGCACCGACCTGCCGCTGGACGAGACGAAAACGGTTCTGACAACCCCCGCCAACAGCATGAACCTGTTCCGGTTCGACGCGACAGAGGGCGACGCGGTCGCGCTCGACATGATCAATGCGGGCGACGACAAGCGCTGGTATCTCGTCGCCCCCGACGGCACCAACATCGCGCAGTCCGATTTTACCCGCGGCTATGCCTTCACGGCGACGCAGACCGGGCGTTACCTGCTGATCTTCGACGGCCACGCTAACGAAACCGTGCCCAGCAACCTGACCGTGACGCGCCGCGACAACGCGCCGGACCCGCTGACGCTCGGGTCCTTCACCACGGTCGACCTGCCCAGCACAAACATGAGCGACGCCTTCACCTTCAGCCTCGCCGACACCAAGACCCTGCTGTTCGATACCCGCTTCACGCCCAATTTCTACACCTGGTCGGTCACCGACGCAGAGGGCAGAGAGGTGGCCGGCGCGGCCCCGAGCAACGTGGCGGCGCGTCTTTTCCGCCTACCCGCGGGCGACTACACGCTGAATTTCTACAGCAACCGGGTGGTCGATGCCTTCGATATGCGGCTCCTGGACGTGAGCGCCGGCGCCACGATCGGGCTGGGCGACACGATCGAAGTGTCGGAACCGGTGGCGAGCGACCGACGCGCCTTCCGGTTCGAGGGCACGGCCGGGCAGCGGGTGATCTTCGACCTGCTCGACATCACGCAAAGCACCTTTGGCGCGACCTATCAGCTGGTGGCGCCGGACGGCAGCGTCTACGCGGCCCGCAACATCACCGATGTCGCGCCGATGCGGCTGAGCCAGACCGGCACCTGGCAGCTGATCGTCCTGCCCTTTACCGAGCGGACTGGCACCATCGACTACAGTTTCCGCTTCATCGAGTTCGCCGATACGGTCTCGCCGCTCGCCTTCGGCGAACGCCGCCGCGACACCCTTCCCGAAGTCGGCGGGCGGCTGAGCTATACCTTTGCGATGGCCACCGCGGGCGAGGTCTATTTCGACGGCAACCTGAGCGATTTCTCGGCACGCTGGACGATCCGCGATGCCTCCGGGGCCGCGGTGAGAAGCGGTGCCTTCAGCAGCGATACCGGTCCGAATTCGCGGGCGTTCCTGCCGGCGGGAGATTACCGGCTGGAACTGACCCGCACCGACGATGCGGTGACCGAACTGCCGTTTGCGCTGCTCCGGCTCGACACGGTGCCCGAGATCGTCCTGGGCGCGCCGCTGCGCACGACTCTCGATCCGGGCAACGTCACCCAGGCCTTCCGGTTCAACGCCACGGCCGGGCAGCGGCTGTCGGTGTCGGTGGGGAGTGCCGCCACGTTCCAGGCGGACCTGCGGGTCATCGGACCGGACGGGCGCGAAATCCTGGTGTCTGGCCAGGTCCGCGACGAGGGGCTGCGCATCGACGTGCCGCTCACCGGCGCCTACACGCTTCTGATCGAAGGCGATGCGGGCCGGTCCGAGGCGCAGCAGATCGCGTTGACTCTGATCGACACGCCTCGCCGCGCCCCGGTTCCCGCCAGCAGCGCCGCGCGCACGGCGCCCGATCTGGTGCCATCGGCCCTGGCGGTAAGCGCCACGGGCCCCGTTCAGGCGGGCGGGCAGGTCTCGGTCCGCTGGACCGCCACCAATTCCGGCGACGCCGCGGCAGGCTCCACCCGCGACCGGGTGCTGATCCGCCGTGCCGATACAGGCGAGATCATCGCCGTTCAGGTGACCCCGCCGCAGGCCGGGCTGGCCATCGGCGCCTCCGCCGCGCGCCAAGCGGTGCTGAGCCTGCCGTCGGGCGCGGTTGGCGCCGGGGACCTGGTGGCCGAGGTCGAACTCGACATCACCAACGCCGCCAACGAATCCGACGCCGGGCTGGCGGGCGAGCAGAACAACACCGGCACGATCGCGTTCACCGCGCTCAACGACCGGCTTCCCGATCTCGTGGTCGAGAACATCCGCACCGAACCTGCGGGCGGCGGATATGCGGCAGGCCAAAGCGTGACGGTACGCTGGACCCTGCGCAATGCCGGAGAGGCGCTCATCGACACTGCCTTCTCCGACCAGTTGCGTCTGCGCAATCTGTCCCGGTTCGGCAATACCACGCAGGAGCTGCTGACCGTCCCCTACGATCCCGCCGCCGACGGGGCCATCGCGGCCGGCGGCACCGTGGAGCGGGTCGCCGTGCTGACGTGGCCCTCGGGTCTGGACGGCACCGGCGAAATGGGCGTCGAGGTCACGACCGATGTCGGCGGCACGATCACCGAGGACAATGCCGACGACACCGGCGAGGACAACAACACCACGCTGCTGACCGTCATCAACGCACCGGACCTGGTGGCCGAGGGCTTTGCCATCGACAACGCCGATCCGCAGGCGGGCGACACGGTGACCCTGACATGGACCGTGCGCAACGACGGCAATGCCGATCTTCTGGTGCCCTTCCGCACCCTCGTGCAACTGGCCAACACCACCGAGAACCGACTTTTCTTCAACGAACGCATCGACTTCGCCGAAGCGGGCGGCGTTCTTCTGCCCGCCAGCGCCAGCCGCGACCGCAGCCTGACGCTGCAGCTTCCCGAGGGGGCTGTCGGCACCGTTACGATCCGCCTGCGGCTTTATCTCGACAACGGCTCAAGCCCGGCGGTGATTGAGGCCAATGCTGACGGCGATGCCGAGAACAACAACTTCTACGAGTTCACCTTCACCTCCCGCGAACGCACCTATCCCGATCTGACCGTGTCGGCGCCCGCCGTCACCGGCACGCCTGTCGCGGGCCGGACGGTGCGGGTCGACTGGACCGTGACCAACGAAGGCCCCGACCCCGCGGGCGCGCGCACCGACCGCCTGATCCTGTCGGCGGATGACACGCTGGGCAACGCCGACGACATCGTGCTGCAGGACGTGACGCGCGCCGCCCTGGCCGCGGGCGGCAGCGATGCCGTGTCGCTCAATGTCCGGCTGCCGAGCGACCGGATCGGAGACTTCAACCTCTTCGTCGTGACCGATGCCGACGGCGAGGTGGTCGAAGGCGATGGCGAGGCCAACAACAGCGCCGGACCGGTGGCCCTGGCCATCCGTCCCGGAGCGGCGCCCGACCTCGTGGTCGAGGCGGTGGCGGGTCCCACCGCCTCGACCTGGGGCGCCACGGTGCCGGTCACCTGGCGGGTCGGCAACGACGGCAACGAAGCGACCGACACCGGCTGGACCGACCGGGTCTACCTCAGCCTCGACGGCGTGGTCGACGACGGCGATATCCTGCTGGCCGAAGTGGCGGCGCCCACGGGGGCGCTCAACGCCGGGCAAAGCTATACACGCACCGCGAACGTGCAGATCCCGAACGGCCTGACCGGGGCGTGGCGGCTGATCGTCGTGACCGATGCCGAGGACGACCAGGACGAGGGCCTGTCCGAGGATAACAACACCGGCCTGGCGCTCGAGCCGCTGGCGATCTCGGCGGTGCCTGCCGCGGACCTCGAGGTGCGCGACGTGACCGGTCCGGCGGACGGATCGCCGGGCGATGCGATCACCGTCACCTGGCGGATCGAGAACACCGGCGAGGCGGTGGCCCGCGCGCCCTTCGTCGACCGTGTCTACCTGACTTCGACCGGGACGACCGCCGGGGCGCGCTACCTGGGCCAGTATGCGCACACCGGCAACATCGCGCCGGGCGAAGGCGTCGACGTGTCCTTCGACACCACCCTGCCGTCGCTGCCGCCGGGCAGCTGGCGCTTCCTGGTCCTGACCGATTTCAACAACGCGGTGTTCGAGGCGGGCCGCGACGACGACAATGCGGGGCTCGCGGACAGGCCGCTGGGCCTGGCGGTACCGGATTTCCAGGTCACCAACCTGTCGGCCCCCGACCGCGCCACGTCCGACGACGTGGTGACCGTGTCCTGGACCGTGACCAACGCCGGCGCGGGCAATGCCGTGGGCGGGCGCGTCGACCGCATCCTGCTGTCGCGGGACGGCATCGCCGACGGCAGCGACATCGTCCTGCACGAAACCGCCGCGCGCGGCGATCTCGCGGCGGGCGCGTCCGATCCGCAGAGCATCGACCTGCGGCTGCCCATCGATGCGCGGGGCGACTGGAAGATTCTGGTGGTCGCCGATGCCCGCGACGTCAACGAGGAACAGGCGTTCGAGGACAACAACACCGCCGAGCGCGAGCTGTTCATCGACCTCATCAGCCATGCCGACCTCGCGGTGACCGAGGTCACGGCCCCGCCGCTCACCGTCGATGATCCAGCGACGATCACCGTCGGCTGGCGGGTGTCGAACGTCGGCACCGGGCAGGGCGCCGAAACCGGCTGGACGGACCAGGTCTGGGCCTCGACCGACAGCATCCTGGGCGACGGCGACGATTTCCTGCTCGGCAGCTTCCTGCGCGACGGGGCGCTGGCGCCGGGCGAAAGCTATGTCCGCAGCGAGGCGACCTCGCTGGCAGGGGGTCTCAGCGAGCGGCTCAAGGTCTACGTGGTGGCCGATGCGGCGAGGCTGGTCTTCGAGGACGGCAAGACTGACAACAATCGTGGCTTGGTTCCCGGCAATGTCGATGTCGCGCCCAAGCCCTATGCCGACCTCAAGGTCGTGGGCATCGAGGCCGCACCGGCGGGGGTGAGCGGTACCGACCTTGCGGTGCAATGGACGGTGCGCAACGACGGCATCGGCGTGACCGACCGCACCTCCTGGGACGACACGATCTACCTGTCGCGCAACCCCGACGGCTCGGGCCGCGTCGCGCAGGTCACCTACCAGCATCTCGGCACGCTGGCGGTCGGCGACAGCTACGTGCGGTCTGCCGTGATCCGTGTGCCGGACGGCGTCAGTGGCACGCTTTACGCAACGGTCGAGACGGCGGCGGGACGCGGGCCCTACGAGTTCGTCTTCGAGGGCAACAACACCTCTGCGGCGGCGCGTACCAGGATCACCCTGGCGCCCACGCCGGACCTGCAGGTCAGCGACATCGCCACGGTGCCGACCGCCGCCGAGGGCGAATTCATCGACGTCGCCTGGCGGGTGAGCAACGCCGGTGCGGCCCCTCTCGATGGATCCTGGAGCGACCGGCTCATCCTGGTGCCCGCCGACACGTCGAAGCCGTCGATCACCGTCGGCACCTTCACCAACACCCGTGCGCTGGGGATCGGTGAAAGCTACCAGCGCACCGAACGGTTCCGCCTGCCCGAACGGATCGAGGGCGCTTATGTCCTGACAGTGGTGACCAACGTCAACCGCGGCATTTACGAAGAGGGCGCCGCCGCCGACAACAACACCCAGGCCGACGACCGGCCGCTCGAGGTCACGCTCAACCCGCGGCCGAACCTGCAGGTGGCGTCGGTCACGGTGTCGCCTTCGGTCAGCGCTGGCGGATCGCAGCAGGCCACGTTCGAGATCATCAACCAGGGCAGCGTCGCCGCTACCGGCAACTGGCTCGACAGCGTGTACCTGTCTCTGGACGACGTTCTGTCCTCGGACGACATCCTGATCTCGCGCACCGGCAACCCGATCAGCCTCGAGCCAGGCGAAAGCTACACCATGGTGTCGGACGTGGGCACGGTGCCGCTGCGCTGGTCCGGCGACGCATATGTCATCGTCTCCACCGACAGCAGCGCGCAGCTTGACGAATACCCGCTCGAGGACGACAACCGCAGATCGGCGGCCTTCGATGTGTCGGCCCTCCCGCGGCCGGACCTCGTGACCGGCAGCGTGGTGGCTCCGGCGCAGGCGGTCTACGGCTCCGAGATCGAACTGCGCTATACCGTCACCAACCGCGGGGCGGGCGCCACCCTGGAAGACCGCTGGCGCGACACGATCTGGATCGCGCGCGATCCGCGGCGGCCCAACACGGCGGCCTTCGCCGACGTGGACGGCGCGGATTTCCTCAAGGGCAACTCGGCGCGGCTGCTGGCCACGGTGACCCATGTCGGCACGCTCGAGGTCGACGAAAGCTACGAGATGACGGTGCGGGTCACGATCCCCGCCGACCTGCCGTCAGGGCAGTATTTCATCACTCCCTGGTCCGACAGCTACGACGTGGTGGCCGAGGACACGCTGGCGGTCAACGTCAACGCCGACGATCCCAACGAGCTGGACAACAACAACTACAAGGGCCGGGCGATCGACATCTTGGGCTACACCCCGGTCCGGCCCGACCTCGAAATCTCCGATGTCACGACCGACGGCGCCGTGGCCGCCGGCACCGATCAGCTGACGGTCAACTGGCGCGTGACCAACACCGGCCTGACCGGCACGCCCGACAGCTGGATCGACCGCGTCTACCTGAGCGACAGCCCGGAATTGGGCGCTCCGGGCGAAACGCTCTGGACGCTGGGCGACGTGCGGCGCGACGGCGCGCTCGAGGTCGGCGACAGCTACCTCGGTACCGCGACCTTCGACCTGCCGCCCGCGGCCACGGGCCGTTACGTGCATGTGGTGACCGACGCCTCGGTGCGCGGGCGGGCGTCTGTCGCGGAAGAGGACGAAACCAACAACCTCGCCAGCGGCGACGCCGATGTGACCGCCGCTGCCGCGGACCTGCGGGTGATCGCGGTCGCCGCCGCCCCGGGCGCCACGTCCGGAGAGCCGCTCGACGTGACCTGGACCGTGCGCAACGACGGTGCTGCGGCGGTGTGGGAGGGGACGCAATACTGGCGCGACGCGGTCTGGCTGTCCCGCGACCCGGTGTTCGACCGCAGCCGCGCGACGCTGCTGACCAGCGTGATCCACCAGAACGAAGACGGCCTTGCCGCCGGCGGCAGCTATACCGAAACCGCGCGGGTGATCCTGCCGCCGGGCACCGACGGCGACTACTTCCTGCACGTTGCAACCGACGTCGGCCCGTTCATCCCGGTGCCACGCGGCGAACAGCTGAGCGGAAGCGCCCCCGACGCGCGCGGTTACTACGCCACATCGGTCTTCGAGACGACCGAAGACCCCACCGGCAATTTCGGGCGCGGCAGCCTGGACATCGCCTATGCCGAACCGGACCTGCGCGTCACCGCCTTCGAGGTGCCGGAGGACGGCACCAGCGGCGGGCCGATCACGGTGACCTATACGGTCACCAACGACGGCACCCGCGCGACACGGGAGTCCCGCTGGGCCGACCGGTTCTTCCTGTCGGTCGACGGATCGCTCGATCCGCAGGATTACATGCTGGGCGAAGTGATCCGGCGCGCGCCGCTGGGGATCGGCGAAAGCTATACCGAGACGGTGACGCTCGATCTGCCGCTCGGGATCGCCGGCAGCTTTACCATCCTGATGGAGACCGACGCCACCTCGGCCGAGGGCGGCAGCTATACGCAATCGACGGTGCGCACCGGCCTGCGCGGACTCAGTCTGCGGCCCGACGAGGTGCCCGAATTCGCGGGCGAGGGCAACAACCGGGCCAGCGCCGGGATCACCGTCGAGGCGGCAGAGACCGCGGACCTCACCGTCAGCGCGATCACGCTGCCACAGCGCACGATCACCGGCCAGCCGCTCACCGTCAGCTATGCTGTCACCAACAGCGGCGTGCGCGCGACCGGCGGCGGCTGGCGCGACCTGGTCTATCTCAGCCGCGATGAATCGCTCGATCCGCGCACCGATTTCTTCCTTGGCTTTCACGATCACCTGACCGGGCTTGGCGCCGGAGAACTGCGCGAAGTGGACCTGGTCACGAAGCTGCCCAAGGGCCTGTCCGGCAGCTATTTCGTCTTCGTCCTCAGCGATCCGGTCACGCCGCAGCGCCCCACCGGAGCCGTGTTCGAGGACGGGCAGGAGACGAACCTGCGTGCCGCGGCGCAACCGCTGCTGATCGACGACGTGCCGCCCGCCGACCTGGTGGCCGAGAACGTCGCCATCGCCGGCGGCAGCGCGCCGGGCGACAGCGTCACCGTCACCTGGGACGTGACCAACCAGGCCGATGCCGCGGCCGCGGGCCGGTGGAGCGATGCGGTCTACCTGTCGCGCGATGGCGACTGGGACATCGGCGACATCTTCCTCGGGCGTTTCAACCATGACGGCGGCCTTGCGGCGGGGGCGTCCTATGCGGGCAGCCTCACCGCCGACCTGCCGGTTCTGGGGGACGGCGCCTGGCGGGTGATCGTGCGCACCGACGCGCGCGACGAGGTGAACGAGGGCGCCTTCGAGGTCAACAACGACACCACCGGCCAGTCGCCCTTCACCGTCGAAAGCCCGCTCATTCCGCTGGGTATCGACCGCGCCGTGACGCTCAGCGGCG
>Ga0114903_1000894_pt1 | contig 14114 bp, 17 predicted proteins | sample MalvirDeepMed_s2_FD_87289 | JGI IMG/M metagenome (GOLD analysis project Ga0114903, IMG submission 87289) | Marine viral communities from the Global Malaspina Expedition - Malaspina viral metaG DeepMed_s2 | ecosystem: Environmental > Aquatic > Marine > Oceanic | place: Mediterranean Sea... | reverse complement strand
GACCATGATCACGACTCTGAAATTCATGCTGATCGGCCTCTTGCTCGGGCTTGCGCTGCCGGCGGAGGCGCAGGTGCGGATCAAGGATATCGTCACGGTCGAAGGGGTCCGGTCCAACCAGCTTGTCGGCTATGGCCTCGTGGTGGGGCTGAACGGTACCGGGGATTCGCTGCGCAATGCGCCCTTCACGCAACGCGCCATCGAAGGCATGCTGGAACGGCTCGGCATTGGCAACCTCACCGAGGACCAGATGCGGACCGCCAACACCGCCGCGGTGATGGTCACGGCATCGCTGCCGCCGTTCGCCCGCGCCGGCAGCACGATCGACGTCGTCGTCTCCTCGCTCGGCGATGCCTCGTCCCTGCGGGGCGGAACGCTGATCGTGACCTCTCTGTCCGCCGCTGACGGGGAAATCTACGCCGTGGCGCAAGGGCCGATCGCCGTCGCCGGATACGCCGCGCAGGGGCTGAACGCCTCTATCGTAGAAGGCGTGCCCACCGGGGCGCGGATCGAGAACGGCGCCATCGTCGAACGCGAGGTCGAATTCGACTTTAGGGAATTGAACCGCATTCTCCTGGCTTTGCGGAATCCGGATTTCGTGACGGCGCGCCGGGTCGAAGAAGCCATCAACAACGCCTTCGGCATGCGGGTCGCCACGGCGCTGGACCCGCGCACCATCGCCATCGAAGAGAGTGGCAAGACATCCATCCTCGACATGATCGCCGATATCGAAACGCTGGTGGTGGAGCCGGACCAGGTGGCGAAGGTGGTCATTGATGCCCGCTCCGGAACCATTGTCATCGGGGCGAACGTGCGGATCGACCGGGTCGCGGTGAGCCAGGGCGGGCTGACGGTGTCCGTCCGCGACGATTTCAACGTCAGCCAGCCGGAATCGCTGTCGATTGGCGGCACCACGGTCGTGGTGCCCGAAAGCTCAATCGAGGTCACCAAGCGTGACGCCAAGTTCGCCGTCATCGACGGATCGGTCAGCCTGCAACGGCTGGTCGACGGTCTGAACGCGATCGGCGTAGGCGCGACGGAAACCATTTCGATCCTGCAGGCCATCAAGGCCGCCGGCGCGTTGCACGCCGATCTTGAAATCATATAGGGCGCAACCGGCATGCAGATCCCTCCCGTTCAAACGACGCCCGTCGCAGCTTCGTCCACTTCCCCCGCCGGGCAATCAGCCGCCGAGTCGGCAAAGGAATTCGAAGCCATGTTCCTGGGCCAGATGGTCGATGAGATGTTATCGACCGTGAATATCGGAAACTTCGGCGGCGGCCATGCCGAAGAGACCTGGCGCAGTTTTCTTTCGGACGCCATCGGGCGGAGTATTGCCGAGCAGAATTCGACGGGAATTGCCAAGGGAATTGAAGCGGCGATCCGGAATTATCAGACGGGCCAGGATCTATGAGCGATCAACGCAGAGCCCTTGCCGTGGTCGACGCCCTGGCCGCCGTGCTGCGCAAGGAGATCTCCGCGGTCGAAAGCGGGCAATTCGAGGCGCTTGTGGCCTTCGCCGGTGAAAAGGCGCGACTGACCTCGGCCCTCGAGAAATACCTGCAGGACGATCCGGCAGCGGTGAGCAAGCCGCGTCTGGCCGAGCTTAAGGACTTGATCCTGCGAGATAAAAGGAACCTGGAGCTTGCGCAGACCGCAACCGCCGACATGATCCGGGAGATCAGGACCCTTCGCGAACGTCACAGTGTCGCGGGACTTTACGGGACCACCGGCGCGAGACGTGACATACATGCAACAAACGGTGGGGCCGTCGACAAAACAGTCTGAATTGCCTCATTGTTGACAACTTTTCGAATAAAACTCGAAACAAGCGGGAAATTCTCGCAGTCGTCAGAAGGACGACAAAAACATACTAAGAATAGTCTGGAAATACGATGTCTTCCATCCTCACCAACAACTCCGCAATGAACGCACTGCAGACCCTGCGGAGCGTCAATAACAACCTCGGCGAAACCCAAAACCGGATCTCGACCGGTATGAAGGTCAATTCCGCCAAGGACAACGCCGCCTATTTCGCCATCTCCGAAACGATGAAGGGCGACAGCGGCATGACAAAGGCGATCAACGAAAGCCTGACCCTGACCAAGAACTCGCTGGCCACGGCCCATGTGGGTGCCGAATCCTTCAAGGACCTCGCGCGCCAGTTTTCCGAGCGTGTCGCCTTCGCCCAGGGTGGTGATGGCAGCATTGACGACGTCAAGGACGAGCTTGACGAGATCGTCAAGCAGATGAACGCGTCGATCAAGCAGGCGACCTTCAACGGCGACGACCTGATCGGGTCCGGCAACACCGTCGCCACGGCAACGGTCGTTGCGGCAGACGGCACCATCGGCACCGCCGCAACCACCACCGAAAGCTCGCGGTCCATGTCCGTCGTGACGGGTCTGACCCGAAGCGCGACCGGCATTGCCGCAACGACGATGACCGTCGACGGTGTTGATCTGACCCGGACCTACACGGACTTCGCCGCCATCGCGACGGCCTTCAAGACCGGTTTCGACACCGCGGCGGGCACCAGCGAAGCGGCCGGTCAGACCTACCTCGCCAACACCCTGACGGCGGTGGAAGGCCTGCTCGACGAGGCGATCTCTTCTTCGACCACGCTGGGCGTCGGCATGAAATCCGTCGAGAACCAGCAGGAGTTCCTGACCAAGCTGACGGACAACCTCGACAGCGGCGTCGGCGCGATGGTCGATGCCAACATGGAAGAGGAAGCCGCGCGCCTGCAGGCGCTTCAGGTGCAGCAGCAGCTGGCCTCGCAGTCGCTTTCGATTGCCAATCAGGCACCGCAGAACATCCTGAGCTTGTTCCGCTAAGACCTTCCAGAACGGGGGCGGGGCCCAGGAAGGTCCCGTCCCCAATTCGGACACAGCAGAATCTGCGTTCGAATATGGCAAAAAAATTAAGGAAGAATTCCTATGGGGCTGGCAGCTTACAAACGAACAATTCGCGAAAGCGAAACTCCGCGGCAGATCGAGCGCCGCATTCTCTCGCGCGTCACGCACGACCTGACCGAAAAGGGGCAGGGGTTCGATGCAACGGACGACAAGACACAACGCCTTTCGATCCTCGCCGGGGGCCTGCGGGACGCCCTGAGCGAAAATCAACGCTTCTGGGCGGCTCTGCGCTTTGACCTGGCCGAACCGGGCAACGCGATGCCCGACGCACTGAAGGCGTCGCTGATTTCCATCGCGCTCTGGGTCGACCGCCAGACCGCCGCGGTCATGGCCGGCGAAGGGCGTCTTGCCGGGCTGGTCGAAATCAACGGCAACATCGCTGCGGGCCTCGCCGGTCAGGCCGCCTCGCCGCTTCGGGGGGTCTGAGATGCTGAAATTGACGCTGAGACCGCGCGAACGGGTCGTGGTCAACGGATGTGTCATCCGCAACGGCGACCGCCGGCAATCCCTGACAGTCGAGAACCGCGCCGATATCGTGCGCGAATCCGACCTGTTGAAGGCGGACGCCCAGGCAACACCGGTGTCGAAGGTCTATTTCCTCGTGCAGACCGCGCTGCTTCAGGCCGACAAGCGCGATGTCATCGTGCCGATCATCCAGAGGGAACTGGCCGACCTGGTCTGCTGCTTCGGTCAGGAGACCCAGGACCGCATCATGATCACCGCGAACTACGTCAGCATGGGCGATTACTACAAGGCCATGAGCGAGTTGCGGTCGGTGCTCAAATACGAGGCCGAGTTGCTGCAGTTGCGGCCGGCTGTCCGCGTGGAACCGCAGGAAATGGCCCGCGCATGATCTCTCTCTCCGGGATGGGCACGCGACTTGCGCTCAACCTGTTCGACGCGACCAGGGACAAGCAACTGGACCTGGTCGCGCGCGACCGCCTGAATGCCCGCCAGATCGAAGCCTTCAGCGACAGGATCGCCACGATCCGCTCTCCGAAAGAGCTGATCGCCGATACCGAGGTCTACACCTTCGTCATGCGCGCCTTCGATCTGGAGGACCAGATCTTCGGCAAGGCATTGATCCGGAAAACGCTCGAGAGCGATGTCAGCGATCGCAGCGCGCTGGTGAACCGCCTGACCGATCCCAATATCCGCAGCATGTACAAGGAACTGGGCTTTGCGCCCGGCGGCGGCGCCAGCGCGAATTTCGCCGATGCCGACTGGCAGGCCGACATGATCAGGCGCTTCAAGGAACGCCTGGTCCTCAACACGGCGGCAGAGGGCAACACCGGGGCCGGGCTGGCGCTGGAATTCCGGTCCAAGGCGCCGCAGGTGGAGACCTGGTTCGACGTCTTGAAGGACAAGGACCTGGGCCGGTTCATGCGCCGCGCGCTCGGGGTGCCCGACGAGATCGTCCAGATGGATATCGACCGGCAGGCCAAACTTTTCGAGCAGAAGTTCGACATTGAAAAGCTCAAGGATCCGGCCGAGATCGAAAAATTGGTGCAACGGTTCTCGGCTGTCTACGACGCGGTCGAGGGGATTGCGACGCAGTCCAACGTGGCGGTGTCGCTGATGCAGGGCGCGGTGTCGATCGGGCAGGGCAGGAACTTCACGCCCATCACGCTCGACATTCCGTCGATCGTGCGCGGCTACGGCGCCTATCGCTAAAGCAGCTCGTCGTCCTCGTCGTTGGCCGAGGGCAATTCGATGACGCCGCTGTCGGCCAGCTCCTTGGCGTAGTCCACCATCGCCGCCTGCGCCGCGCGGACATCGCGGCCCTTGACCGGTCCGGTCGCTTCCATTTCATCCATGAGCATCTGGCGCGACCGCTGAGGCAGGCATTCCAACAGGTGATCGCGCAGCGGCTTCTGCGCCCCGCGCATGGCCAGCGGCAGCGTGTTGCCGTCCAGCCCCCGCATGACCTGGGCCAGGTCCTGTGCGCTGAGCCTGATGAGGTCGTCAAAGACGAACATGCGTTTCTTGATGGCCTCGAAAGCTTCGGGGATGCGCGCGTCCAGCGCCTCGGACAGCTGTTCGAAGGCCTGCACGTCGAGCCTGTTGAACAGGTCGGCCATGCGCTGATGATTTTCGGCCGCGCTCGTATGGACGGCGTCGGACATGATGTCCTGCTTCAGCGTTTCCTCGATCTGCTGCATCATGTGGATCGGCACGGCCTCCATGGCGATCATGCGCTCCGCGACGTTCTGCATCCGCTCCGCCCCCAGAAGCGGCAGAACCTTCGCGGCGACCGACGGGTCGACGTTGTTGAGGATCGCGGCCGCGGTCTGGTTGTGCTCGCCCTTGAGGTAGTTGGCGATCACCATTTCGTTCAACGCGCCGAACCCGCGCCACAGGGCTTCCTCGCGGCGGTTGGTCCGGACGTTTTCAAGAATGTTGGCAACCTGGTCGTCGGGGAGGAACTTGCGCAGCATGGTTTCCGCCGAGGTAAGCGAGCCGTTCACCGAGCCCGACCCGCTGACCATGTTTTGGGTGAATTCCCGCAGCACGTCCTCGACCACCCGGGCCGGGATCGGTCCCAGGGCGCTCATCGCGGCGGTGATCCGCTCGATCTCGGTCCGGCCGAGCCGCTGCATCAGCTCGGAGCCCACCTTTTCACCGAGGCAGAGGAAGGTGATCGCAGCCTTTGCAGGACCGCTCAGTTTCCTGGCGGCCGCCGAACTTTTCCGGGGTTCGTTAAGCGTATCGGTCAACATCGGGAGTCCTTCGCAAAATCAGTCTATCCGCCGGCCAGCGGCGCGTAGCTTTCGATCAGGGAGCCGGCGAGCATGTACCAGCCGTCGATCAGGACGAAAAAGATCACCTTGAACGGCAGCGAGATCATCACGGGCGGCAACATCATCATGCCGGCGCTCATCAGGACGGAGGCGACGATCAGGTCGATCGCCACGAACGGCAGGTAGATCAGGAAACCGATGGTGAAGGCGCGGCGCAGCTCGGAGATCATGAAGGCCGGGACGAGATGCCGGAACGACGCCTCTGACGCGTCTTCGGGCAGGGGCGTTTCCTCGGCGGCGTCGTCTGTCTGTGACAGGTCGAGGAACAGGGCATAGTCCTCGGGGCGGGTGTTGACGAACATGAAGGCCCGGAAAGGGTCCGCGATCCGCTGGATCGCCTGTTCTTCGGACAGGGTGTTTTCGAGCAGGGGGACCACCCCGCCTTCGTAGGCGTCCTCGAACACGGGCTGCATCACGAAGAAGGTCATGAACAGCGCCAGCGAGGTCAGCACGATGTTGGGCGGGGTCTGGTTCAGGCCCAGGGCCGAGCGCAGCATCGAAAGCACGATGACAAAACGGGTAAAGCTGGTCATCACCACCAGCAGACCCGGTGCGATGCTGAGCACCGTCACCAGGGCGATGAACTGGACGATTCGCCCGGACAGGCTCGCGTTTTCGTCGGTGCCCGGTGCGGCGTCGCCGACGAGGTCCGAAAGCGTGCCGAGAAAGCCGCCGCCGTCCTGCGCGCTGGCCGCCGCCGCCGAAAGCAGCAGCAGCGTTCCGGCCAGGACGGCCGGCCGCGCAAATCCGCGCCGGAGGGCAGGGGTCTCAGTCAGCGACATAGTCCTTGACGATCTGTGTCAGGGAGACGCCCAGCCGATCCTCGCCGACCTTGACCAGGTCGCCGCGCGCGATCAGGCGGTCGCTGACCATCAGGTCGACAGGCGCGCCGATCTTGCGGTTGAGTTCGACGATGGACCCCCGCGTGAGCTCCAGCAGGCGCGAGATCGGCATGCGCGCCTGACCCAGCACGATCTGCACGTCGAGACCCACGTTCAGCATCGCGTTGATGCCCGTGCCGGCGCCTTCGGGCTGCAAGGCGGTCAGTGCATTCAGCGTCTCTTCGGTGTCGAGTTGCGGGAAGACGGCGCTTTTGCCGTCGGGCGCGGCATCCGGGATTGCCTCGGGGGCGGGCTGCGGCGCCTCGGCCTTTGCATCGTTTGCCGTGCCGGTCTCGGCCTTGGCGTCAGGTGTCCTGTCGGCGTCGGTCTTCGGGGTGTCGGGCTTGTCCATGTCAGTCCTTCTCCTTCTGAGCAGCAAGCGCGCGGGCGTGCGTGTCACGCAGTTCGCCAAGCAGGCGGTCGCAGATCTTGTTGAAGCCGTAGTCGAGTTTGCCGTGGTCCCAGGCCATCCGGGCATCCCCGGCCCGCAATGCAGGGTCCGCCGTCAGCCGGAGCGCGTGGTCGCATTTGTAATAGGCCGCGCGCCTCTGCAGTTCGGGGCCGATCTGGTCGAGCGTCGCCGGGGAGAGGCGCAGGTCGATCCGGGTCGACCCGATGGCCATCTTCAGCGATTGGGTCGCCATTTTCCGGACCCGTTCGGTCGACAGGCGTTCGACCAGTTCGGGGAACAGGATCTCGCAGGTCTGCAAGGTGAACCCCACGACCTGCGCCGCAAGGGCGTCGTTCTGCGCCTGCATCGACGCCGCCAGGTTCGCCAGTTCGCGGGTCAGCCCGTCGACCATCTCGGCCTGGGCGGCTTCCATCGTCTTGCGCATCTCCGCCCGGCCCGCATCGGCGCCGGCCAGATACCCTTCGACGCTGCCCTGCTTGAACGCCTTGGCGATCTGCGCGTCGATCTCTTCGCGTGACGGCAGATCGGGGTCGTGGGACGGCGCGCTGCCGTCCTCGTCGAAGTTGCGTAGCTTCAGGGGCGCGTTCATCGTCACTCCTTCTCTGCCAGCCAGTCACCGAGCACCCGCAGGGCATCGTCCGCGTTCGCCTGTGCCAGTTCGGTCGCGGCCTTTATCTGGTTGTGACGCACCGCGCCGTCGACCGAGGCCAGGTGGACCATCTCGCGGGACGGTTCGGTGTACGGGGCCAGCGCCCCGGCATAGCCTTCGGTGGATGCCGGGAGCTGTGCCTGGGGTTTCTGAGCGGTGAGGGCGCGCGGCGCGTCGTCCGGGTCGTCGAGCAACGCCGCATCCGCACCGGCTCCGGCCAGGGCGGGGGTCGACTGGTCCAGGATCAGGCGCAGCGGCTTGGCGCCGAGCACCATGATGATGGCCACCAGCGCCAGGCCGAAAAGCCCGCGCAGGATCGACATGGCATTATCGGCGAGGACGGCGCCCAGGCCGCGGCCCGCCGGGTTGTTGAACTCGGAATCGAAATCGAGGAACTGGAGGTTGTCGACCTGCACCTGGTCGCCGCGCTCCGCATCGAATCCGATGGCGGTGCTGACAAGCTGCGTCAGGCGCTCCATCTCTTCGGCGCTGCGTTCGATGTAGCCTTCGCTGCCGTCGGGCAGGGCGCCGTAGCTGCCGTTGACCAGCACCGCGACCGAGATGCGTTCGATGTCGCCGGGCTCGCGCACCAGTTCGCTCTGCACCGATCCGATCTCGTAGTTGATGATCTCGTCATTCTCGCTGCGCTCGGATTGCGCGCCGCCCGCGGCGTTGTCGTCGCGCAGTTCGTCGGGGATGTTGTTGGCCACGTCCACGGTGCCCGCGGCCGGGTCCGTCTCGTTCGAATTGCGGATGCGGGTTTCAACAGAGCGCGCGACCTGCTGGTTGGGATCGAAGCTGCGGGACACCCGCACCTCGCGTTCTGTGGTCAGATCGACGCTGACCCGGACGCGCGAATTGCCCGGCCCGACGCGGGCGTTGAGGATGGATTCGACCTTCTGCGCCAGCTGCTCCTCGATGAGGCTGCGCCGCCCCTGAAGCGAGAAATCCGCGCCGACCACGTCTTCCTTGGCCAGGATCGTTTCGCCCGTGGACGACACGATGGTGACGTTCTGGGGGTCGAGGTCGGCGACCGCCGATGCGACCAGCGCCTGGATCGACTGGGCCTGGTTGCGCGACATGCTGGTGTTGGGGGCCGCCCGGACCACCACGGAGGCGCTGGCTTCGGCGCGCACCCGGGAAAAGGCCGCCCGCTCGGGCAAGACCAGGTGCACCCGGGCCGCCTTGATCCCGTTGATCGTCTGGATCGACCGGGCCAGTTCGCCTTCGAGGGCGCGCAGACGGTTCACGTTCTGCATGAAGGAGTTCATGCCCATGCCGGACATGTCGTCGAACAGCTCCCAGCCCGGCACGCCCTCGCCGGGCAGGCCCGCGTCGGCCAGCGCCATGCGCGCGCGCGCGATGTCGTTCTCGGCGACCGAGATGGTGTCGCCGTTGCGCGACAGGTCGACCGACAGCCCCGCCTGTTCGAGCGTTTGCATCATCTGCGACGCCGTCCCGGGGCTGAGCTGGCTGTAGACCGGCACATAGGTCGGCGCGAAGATCGTACGCGCCCCGATCAGGACGACCGCGAGGACGGCGACCCCGACACCGCCCAGCAGTGCGAGCCGCTTCGGGCCCAGATCCCTGAGGTTATCGACAATCTGACGCACGTGGCCTCGCTAAGTTGACTGACGCCCAAGGTTCCCGGTCCACCGCCTTGATGCAAGCATACATTAATTTATCCTTGCTACTCATGTAAATCATTAGATTACTGTTGCAAAATTGACCGTTTGGACCTCTATTTAACCTTGTGAATGGCGTCCTGTACAATCGCGAATTAAGATGAAACCATGAAAAAATTGCTTTCTATCCTTGCGGTCTTCGTGCTGTGCGTCTTCGCGGCCTTCGGTGGGGTCGCCCTCGCGATCGGCAGCGATGCGGCGCTGGCGCTCCTCGGGATCAAGGGCGCGCCGGCGGAACACGCCGCGGAGGACGGGCAGGGCGACGCGCAGGACCCGGCCGAAACCGCCGAGGATCACGCGGCGGGCGCACCGGCGGCGGGCGACGACAAGGCGGGCAAGATGCCGGTCATGCCCTTCCCCGAGATCATCGTGAACGTGACCGACACCAGTCTGGAAGGGCGGCAATCCAGCCGCTTCCTGAAGCTCAACATGCTGCTGGTCTTCGACGACACCCAGGACGGTGCCGACCGCCTCGTGGCGCGCGAGATCTACCTGCGCGACTCGTTTCAGGACTTCCTGCGGCAGCTTCACGTCAGCGACCTGAGGGGTAGCCACGGGCTGGTGATGCTGAAGACGGAACTGCTGCGGCGCGCGCGCGCCGTGGGCCACACCGATGCGCCCGTCGAGATCCTCATCGCGGACATGGTGATCCAATGAGCCATTCGTCCCTGCGCGCGCCCGAGGAACTCGAAGAGACGATGATCCGCCAGGCGCGGGAGAACTTCCAGCGCCTGCCGACCCTCGAGATCATCATCGACCGGCTGCTGCTGGCCGTGGTGCCGAAGATGAAATCCTACTGCACGGTCGCGCCGGAGATCGACCTCGTGTCGCTGGACTACATGCCCTACGAATACGCGATGGAGACGGTCAATTCCCCGTCCCTGATCGCCTTGTCATCCGCCGACCCCTGGGACAGCCAGGTCGCTTGTGTGATCGAACCGGACCTGCTGTTCTCGGTGCTGGAGATCATGCTGGGCGGCCGCCGGGCCTCGCGCGATCACTGGCAGCCGCGCAACCTGACGGCCATCGAGCAGAAGCTCGGGTTGCGGCTGGCCGAACTCTGTCTCGAGGCGCTCAGCCTCTGCTTTGCCGATATCAGCCCGGTCACGTTCACGACCCATGCGCTGGAATCCAACCCCAAGTCGCTGATGCTGGCGCCGCCTCGGACCGCCACCCTGCGGGTCCGCCTGAGCCTGAGTTTCGAAGACCGCGTCGGCCATATCACCCTGATCCTGCCGTATGGCGACCTGGACGACGTGAGCGCCAAGTGGTCCCAGCCTTTCCTCGATGCACGGTTGAGCGGCGACAGCTCGGCCCGGACCGAGATGAACACGCAACTTTCGGGGACGACCGTGACCGTGACCGGTGTCTTGCAGGAAATGTCCATTCCACTGCGCAAGGTGCTGAACTGGACGCCGGGCGAGGTGATCGACCTCGGCATGACGATCGACACGCCGGTGATCGGGAAGGTGAACGCGCAACCGATTTTCCAGGCGTCCTTCGGACAAAGGAGCAACGGGGCGCTGGCGCTGCGGGTCATTCGATCGCTGCTGCCGGAGACCCGGACAGAGGAGGGCAAAGATGCTTCCGACACTGATTGACTTCATCATCGTGGTGCTGCTGATCGGCACCCTGGTCTATGCCTACCTTCTGGACCGGCGCGTCCGCACCCTGATGCTCGCCCTGCGGGAGATGGAGCCGATGGTCGGCGCCTTCTCCAGCGCGGTGGACCAGTCGGCCCGCTCGATCGAGGATTTGCGCGAACTGAGCGTCGCGCCCCGCCGGGCCGAGCCGCCTTTGCAAAGACGGCGCGGCGCCGCACCTGCCGACGAACCGCGACCGACGCAGAAGACGACGGCTGCATCGCCCGACCCGAAAGGCCCGATGCGCGGCCAGACCTCGGTGCCCGGAAAGTCCGACCTTGTCCGCACCTTCTTTGACATCACGAAGGAACGTCAGAAATGAAACTGCTGTCCTTTCGCAAGGTCGTGATCCTCGGGCTCGGGACCGTGGCCGCGATCAAACTGGCGACGGTCGTTCTGCCGATGTCCGCCATCGCGGAAACCGAGGCCGGCGCCGCGCAGTCCGATATCGCGACCGCCGCACCGCCGCCGTCTTTTGCCGCCACCGCGCCCGATGCGGCCGGCATGTGCGAACCCAGCCACCTGATCGCAGAGGCCATCGCCGAGGAACGCGCCTTGCTGGAAAGCCAGCGTGAAAAGCTGGCCGACAGCGAGGCCCGGCTCGCGCTGGCCGAACAGAGCCTCAAGGCAGAGCAGGCCCGCCTGTCCGAGGTGCGTGACGAGATCGAAACCCAGCTGGACGTGATCCAGAAGGCGAACGGGCAGGACATGACCAAGCTGGTCGAGCTCTACCGCAACATGAAGCCGCAGGTCGCGGCCGAGATCATGGACGAGATGGATATCGAAACGGCGGTTCAGATGATCGGCGCCATGCAGGAACGCGACGCCGCGCAGATCATGGCAAGCCTGAGCCTCGTGCGGGCGCGGGCGATCACCAAGATCATCATGGAACGCTCGAAACTGCCCGCCGACCGCAACCTCGCCGGGTTGAAGCTGCGCTGAGCGTCAGTCTTCCCGAACGGTCGAGCCTTCGGGCGGCTTGCGCCGGATGTTGCGGCGCATGTCCATCACGAACCCGATGATTTCCGCCACCGCCTGCCAGTGTTCCACGGGAATGCGCTGGTCGACTTCGACGGACCCGTGCAAAGCTCGGGCGAGCGGTCGGTTCTCGATCATCGGAATGTCGTGTTCGCGTGCCAGTTCGCGGATCCGCTGCGCCATGACATCCGCGCCCTTGGCGACGCAGACCGGAACGTCGTCCGTCCCCTGTTCGTATCTCAGCGCCACGGCATAATGGGTCGGGTTCGTGAGGACGACGCTGGCGGTCGGGATGGCCTGCGCCATACGCTGACGCGCCCGCGCCATGCGCAATTCGGCACGACGGGAGCGGATGACGGGGTCGCCTTCGCTGTCCTTGTGTTCGTCGCGCACCTCCTTGAGGCTCATCATCTGCTTTTTCCGCCACTCGAACCGCTTCCAGATGATGTCGGCCAGCGCCACCGGCACGAGGAAGACGGTGGTGGCCAGGAAAATCCAGCTGACCTTGGCAAGGCTGACATCGGCCAGCGTTTCGGGCACGAAACTCTGGGTCTGTCCAAGCGACTGGGCAATGTCGCGCACCGCCCAGACGGTGATGGCGCCGATCACCAGCACCTTTGCGGTGTTCTTGAGAAACTCCACGAAGGCGTCGGCGGAGAACAGGCGCTTGAAGCCCGCAAGCGGGCTGATCTTGGACAGCTTCGGCTTGATCCGCTCGGCCGCGACGACCGTGTGGCCCTGCACCATGACGCCGAACAGGGCCGCCAGAACCATGATGGCCGCAATCGGCGCAAGCGACAGTCCCAGCGTGGACGCCAGCCCCTGCAGGACCCCGCCCGCGTCTGCAAGGCCCGCGCCATCGGTTCCGATGCGCGTGTCAGCGGCGTTCAGCAACGGGTTCTGCAAAGCCGAGATGATGGGCCCCGACACCGACGGCAGGACGAAGACGAAAATCATCAGCAACGCGAACACCACCATCGCGGTGCCGGTCTCTCGCGATTGTGGAACGTCGCCTTTCTTGCGCGCGTCGCGCAGTTTCTTCTCTGTCGGCTCTTCTGTCTTGGAGCTCTTGTCTTCTTCGGACATGCGATCAGAACCTGTAGGTGGAGAGCCAGTCCGCGAAGGGTTCGAGGAACCCGCGCATCATGGTGGGGATCGCCAGTACCATCAAGCCGAGCCCCAGCCCGATCAGCAGCGGCTGCGCGATGAAGAACACCTGCAGGCTCGCCATCATGCGGTTCGCCAGCCCCATGCCGACATTGAGCACGAGCCCCGTCACGTAGAACGGGGCGGCGATGGACATGCCAAGGTAAAGGCTCACCTGCACGGCACGGGCGAATTGATCGGTCAGGTCGGCCAGCATGAAGGTGCCCGGGACGAAGAGCTGGTAGGACATCAGCAGGGATTGCAGGATCAGGTGGTGCAGATCGGTGATGAAGATCAGCGCCGTGGCGCCGGCCAGCAGCATCGAGGCCATGCTGGTGGCCCCTTCGAAAGCGCCCATGTTCGGCGCCAGCGCGTTGGCAAGCCCGGCCATCATCGCGATCTGGTAGCCCGCGAATTGCAGCGCGGAGAGCAGGGTGCGGGCCACGAGCCCGATCCACAGGCCGATGGTGATCTCCGCGCCGAAGATCATCAGCAGCGCGGCGGGTCGGTCTTCGGCCACCGGCCCGAGCCCGGTCGCGGGATAGAGGGCGGCGCTCAGGATCAGGCCGAAGAACAGGCGATGGCGGACGGGCACCGAGGTTTCGCCGAAGCCGGGCATGAACATCAATGCCGACCCCAGCCGGGCGAAGATCACGAAGTAGCCCATCAGCGCCTCGGTCAGGAAAGCCGACAGGTCCACGGCTAGTTCCCGATGGTGGCGACCGTCCGCAGCGACACCTTCCGGTGGATTTCCGCGTTGGAGATGACCGGTGTCATGGGGCTGACCCGCTCCAGCATGGACCGGATGTAGGACCGCGCCTCGGGATTGACCATCAGCGCGGGCCAGGTGTCGTCGCTGGCGAAGCGCTGGATCTGCTGGCGCGCCTGCAGGACGAATTCCTGCACCCGTTTGGGCGACATCACGAAGGAGCGGTCCTCGCCCACGATCTTGACCGCTTCGATGAATTCGACCTCCCACGCGGGGGACAGGGTGATGACCG
>Ga0114903_1000893_pt1 | contig 14121 bp, 9 predicted proteins | sample MalvirDeepMed_s2_FD_87289 | JGI IMG/M metagenome (GOLD analysis project Ga0114903, IMG submission 87289) | Marine viral communities from the Global Malaspina Expedition - Malaspina viral metaG DeepMed_s2 | ecosystem: Environmental > Aquatic > Marine > Oceanic | place: Mediterranean Sea... | reverse complement strand
CGTGGTTGAAGTCGCCAAACTCCACCTCGATCATACACCTCGGTGACCACCCGGGATTACACCTTCGACGGCGCTGAAATTACACCACGTGCGTGGACGCTACCTCGGTCTGAGCGATTTCGGCGATGAGGCGGTTGAACTCTGTGCGATCGCGGGCCATCCGCTTCGCAAGGTCCGCCAAATCGTGCACGACGCGCCGTTGAGTCTCGATGCCGAGTTCGCCGCGCTCTACCCCGATTTTGCCCGCCCCTCCATCGCGCCGGAGCGCCTGATTCAGGCCAGCCTTCTCCAGATCCTGTTTGCGATACGGTCTGCGGCGGCAGCTTATGGAGCAGATGGACTACCACTTGCTGCTCGGGTGGTTCGTCCGGCTTAGCGTTGACGACGTCGTGTGGGTCCCGACTGTGCTGACCAAGAACCGCGACCGGCTGCTGACCACAAACGTGTCTCGCAGGGCGGTGGCCGAGATCCTAGCGCACCCCGAGGTGAAGCAGCTGCTGTCGGACGAGCACTTCTCGGTGGACAGCGCCTTGGTAAGGCGTTGGCCTCCATGAAGTTTCTAGCCGAAGGTCAGTCCGCCATCCGATCACGTCGACCTCCCGCCGCTATCGACCCGGGAGCCAACCACGCAAAGCCGAAATGGACTTCCGGGGCGGGAAAAGCTCGAACTTCCCCATGCCTCCGTCACGGACCCCGATGTCCGGCTCTACAAGAAGGTCCCGGCTGATGCGGGGGCGCTGTACTTCATGATATAAGCTGATGGAAAATCTCAACGGCCTTAGAGTGCAGGCAGATCTGACCGACGCTGATGGCCACGGCGAGCAAAGGGAGACGAGACGGCTAGCTTATGTCAGGGTCCGAATTTCGGGGGTAGCTCAAAATATGGCTGCGGCTTCACCCATGTCAGGATAGTAAACTACCGCGGAAGCGTCTCAGGAATGCTCGGCAGAAGTTCGTTGATGAAGCGGGTAGGGTCGGCTCCCAGAATGCGCAGAATCACGAGCAGTTCGATCACGTCGAGACGCCGCTCCGCCAGTTCGACTTTTGCCACGTATGACGGTGCGCGCCCGAGCCGGCGCGCCAAAGCAGCTTGGGATAATCCGGCGGCGCGCCGTGCATTGACCAGAGCACGAACCATGGCGCGGTATTCGTCTGAATGTGCTGTGCCGGCCATGCGTTGCCCCCTCTGGACGACGCGCCATATCCCTGATAGCGGGGCACTCCCAAAATAGGAGTGATTTCTGATGAGCATGCAGCCCGACACGCGAGAGGTCGCGCATATAGATACCCGTTTGTTGTGGGACCCTCACACCCAGTTGGTGTTCAAAGCGCACTATTTTGGGCGTCTGACTTGGGCCGACGCAAGCGCGGCGGAGGCGGGACGATTGATTGAGCGGGTAAAGACTCCCGATGGCGGGTGCTATGTCTTCCGGCTGACAGAACGTGGGCACAGGCTCCTTGATCTACCCGCCGAAGCTTGGGAAAAAACGGCCATGCTCACAATCACAGGCTTGCTGATCAGCCGATCCAGTGAGTACCTCGGTTCGAATGAGGCAGACAGCGAGATCTTTTGGACGAAAGTTGAGGATGATCCGGTTCATGAGGACCTCAACCTCGCCTTCGAGCAGGCTCGAGACTTTTGGAAAAAGAAGAAGGCGCGTACAAAAGGAGATCGGTTTTAACAGAGCGGCTTCCTGCCTGAAGCCATCTCTGACGAACAGATCGGTCCAGCTCATGCCATTAATCTGGGCTTCGATCTAACCGATATTGCGAATCGTTATCGGATCTCATGACCCATACGCCGTGCGGCAAAGATATTCTTCCCCGGAAATATCCTGATCGAAAGCATCGCGGGCAATTTCGATTGCAGATCTTGGACAGTAGTCCCTCAAGCTGGTTGCTACCGAGTCGAGCACGGAGAAACGTATATCATGTGTCAGCCAACCTCCTGTAATCGTGATGTCGGTCCCGTCAACCAGTTCTCCGATGTGACGGTAAATAGTGTCGTCCACTTCGTCAAATACAAAGTCTTTTCGATCGTATTGGATTGGCTTCCACTCTGGAAACATCTCCGGTTCTTCGTGTTCCAAGTAACGTCTTCCTAGGCAGCCACGCGCAATAGATTCGACAAGGATTTCTTCAATTGCGTCGCGGAAGTCCTCGTCCTGTTCTTTCCACCACCGATTTTCGATAACAATTATATTTCCGGACCATTCTTGTAATGTGGCCAAGATGTTCATCTGAAGAATATGAGCGATTTCATCTCCGTAGGTCTGTTCAGCGATCCAAAATAGGGTGCCGGGATATACTACAAGGAGCGTTTTGGTCGGGATCTGGTGTTCATTTGTATTGAGTTCTTCAATGAATGTGAGTTGTTTTCTAATTTTTAGTACCATTTTTTCTATAAATTAATCAAGGCGGGGTGCGATTTTATTTCCAGGATTCCCTAGATATTTACCCGGAAAATTCATTGTTGCCTTCGAGATCCTAGACTGCCTCGAGGAATGCCATGACGTGAGCGAACATATATTTTTCGTTCATTTCCGAACCACTTGGGTGGCTGTGGATCCCCGGCCTGGCCACGACACGCGATAGCGCTCGACCTGCTGGTGCATGCGGGGTTGAAAGGGGGCAGTCACTTGCAGTTATCCTTTGGTAATCTTCATGAGCAGTGTATTGCCATGGGAACGTTAATCCCGGGTTTCGAAAACCGCCGATTTGACCGGGGCCTCGCCACCGGTCGGTTGCTTTCCGGAATTTAGGCGACGAGCAGTGATGTCGCAGACGTTATCGCCGCGATCCGATATGGCTCCGGATGTCTTGCCACGCCTCGGCAGCGGCATCGCTTTCGGAAAGCGCACGATACGCGAAACCTGCCTGCCGCGTTCCGTGGCCGAGGTGACTCTGGATGACGTCCGCCGCGATCTCGGGAGACGTCCAGCGCATGTAGTCCGCGGCTAAGGTTCGCAGGTCATGTAGCGGAACCCCGATGACCTCCCGGACGATACTGCTGATCCATTTCCGCGGCCGGCAGCCCATTGAGTGAGCCAACCAGTTCTGCCCTTGCGCTGTGCGATATTTTACGTTGGCGGCGCGCAGAGGGAGGCCGCCCAGCAGCAGCTCGTCGAGGATAATGCCTGTTTCGGGCCAAAGTTCACCGGCGCCGGTCTTCATGCCGGTCTTTTCCTGCGTCCAATCCAGCCGCCAAGTACCGAGTGGATCGCGCCGCAATTCGTTGCCGAGCCGCCAGCCGCCCATGTCGCCGGACCTTGAGGGCTTGTTGATCGCGACCGCGAGGATCGCCGCCGCTTGCCGCAATCGTCGCGCTTTCGCAGTGTGATCGGCGTGGCGCTTCGCGTCTTGCGACAGGTCCCCAATCACCGAGACCAAGTGCTCGAATCCACCGCGGTCGACCAACCCGACCACTCGTGCGGTCTTCGCTTTGGGCTGCCCTCGGCTGGAGCGAGCGTAGTGATCGCGCACAGCGCCGAGGGCGTCGCGTACGTGCTGATCACCGTTGCCGTGACGCATCAGCGCTTCCAACCCGCTGAGATACGTCACGACAGTACGATCGCTGACGCCTTGCCGCTGGAAAACCTCGCCAGCGATGACCCCGAAAAAATAGCCTGGGTTCTCTGCTGCCGCAGGGTGAGGCAGTTCCAATTGTGGGATAACGCTTGCGCAGCGGCAGATCGAGGCATGGTATCGCCGCTTGGAGGTATCGCGGATCGGCGCGGCTCGCAGCATCGGCCACATTTGTCGCCATGTCTCCGGCCAGTCCTGCGACGCCGAGAGCTGCAATGAAGGGGACGATTTGATCCGGTCGATATGCGCCCCTCTGACACGGCGATAGTACTCCCGGCGCAGCTCGTAGCCCTCCGCCGTCGAGACATGCGGTGCGTACCGTGTCAGAGCACGCAGAAGCGTGTAGAGTGTGGCTTCCGACTTTGCTGCCGCACGAAACGGCGCCATACTCGGCGCATCCGGCATCTCGCCTCGCCTGCGCAGCGCGACGAAGAACCGTTTGAGCACCGGCACCATGCCCGGCTTCAGATTCCGTCGGTCGGCGAGAACGGCTGTCCTGACGTTCGCGGGCAGGGCGGTCAGCTGAAGTTCAAGATTTCGCGCCGTCATGACGTGATCCTTCGACGCATTGTTCGAAAGATTTGTGGATGTCGCGTCTGCAACGCCTCGCGGACTGCCTGTGCGGCTTGAGCTCCGGTGTCGCGACCGTAGTATCGACGGACGGTATCTTCGGTGTCTCCGAGAACCGAGGCGGCCTTGGCAAAGCCTCCGGGTTCTACGGCGAGAACGAGCGTCGCAACCGCGTGCCGCGCTTGATGCGGCGTCAGGTCCAGACCGATGAGCTCGGCGCCATCGCGCCACATCTCCGCGAGCGTCGACGGGGCGACACACCCGAGTGGAAGTGCGGTGGGATCGCGTTGCAAGCGCGGGGTTGCCCGACCGGGGAAGACATACGGCGTGTCCTCTAGGCTATGCAGTGCTATGTAGCGAGACCGCAAGTTTGTGAGCCAGTGCCATAGGATCTCTCCTTCGTCTCCCTTCAGGTGTACGGAGACCTCGACACCGTTCTTGGTCTCGCCGGGCGCGAAACGCAACTCAGCGTGTTTGCGCTTGTCCATCCATATCACGTGACCGGGCCTGTCTGGCAGGCTGCGATTTCGGAGCCGGATCAAGTTCGAGGTTCTGAGCGGTCGCGAGACCTGGATCCCGAACAGGACCGCTGCCGCGTAGAGGCGTAGCGCGGAGAGCTCGGTGGCGGAGTTTTCCGCGTATCTCGCTTCAGCGATGCGCTCCTGCGCGACCATGGCGATTTCCCGCGGCGCATGCACAAACCGCGCCGCAAGCGAGGGTGAGCGGATCAGCGCATCGCAGAGCCGCCGCGCCTCATCAGTCATCTGGTCGCCTCGCCGGCGGGCCGCTTCGGGGAAGAGCCGGCGTCGCAGGGCCACTTCGTCTGCAAGATCGTTGCGATCCAGACCACGGCGAGCGAGAGTCTCGAGAGCTGTCAAACGGTGCGCCAGCGTTTGAGATTTTCCGGCATCTTTGAAATGCCGGCTCTTGGCGGCACGTTCGATTTGTTTCTGGCACGCGTGATCCAGAAGTTCCCCGGTGAGGAGATTGGCCAACGTGGATAGGGTCGCGCGCGGCTCTCCGAGGTCCTCTCGAGCACGGACGAGCCATGTGATCGCCCCTTGCCAGCCCGCGCGGGCTGTAGCGGCGTTTCTTGGAACCCGGGTCCACCTCGCCGCTTCTTTGTCGAGCTGTTGGAGAACGCTCTGTGCGTCTTCGCCAGCTTCGATCCGCGTGCGGGCAGTTGCGATGCGATCTTCCGGGCGGACGAGTGCCCCGCGCATGACGTCCTCAGCGTCAACGCGAAACGCTGGTGGCAGAGAGCTCCAGACGATCCGCGAAACGTTAGTGCTGCTGGTACAGGGGACGGCCAGAGGGCACGGTGGAAGAAAACGGGCGATCTTTTCATCGCCCCTGAATTCTTTGACGAGGCGGTTGAGCAGGGTGATGGAGCGGCGGAACGTCTTTCGCTTGGCTGCGCTGAGTTCTTCTGCGATGCGCTCAAGCTCTGCAGTCGATAAATCGCTTGGAGTGTCCCGGCTCCGCGCGCGCAGAATAGTGAGGCTTCGCGATGCGCCGGTGCTGAAGAGCGCATCGCGTTCCACGAACCCCTCGTTCGCCTGGACGAACGCGATGAGCGCATCCCAGCCGGCGCGTACGCTATGATCGACATTACCGACCCTGCTGTGGTGAAAACGCCGCAAGAGCGCGCGAACCCGCGCATTTCCCCGCTGTCGCGCCGCTTTGAGATCACGCGCGCGAGAGACGATGCCGTAGCTCGACGGCACCACGACCTCCTCGAAGTGCGAAAGGTCGGCTGGCAAAAGACCGAGATCACCGTCGCACAGGCCGAGACGCGCGGGGATTTTCTCGAGCTCGCGGATCGCGTCGTATGGTGCTTCGGTTTCCCGAGCCCAGGCTGAGACATCAGCGAGGGTGGCCGGGACAGAGAGTACATCGGATACGTTCGAAGAGGTCATTGGTCACCTCCCGACGCACTGATGGATCGGCAATCAATCGAGTGTCGCGCTTGCACAGCACGTGTCGAGGTTGCTGCAAGTTTCGCAAAAAGGTCCCCGAACATGACGCCGATTAATGTTCGGGGACCATTGTGCAAATGTCGGTTGGATAGAGCGTGTGTCTGTACGAGGGTGGTGGTGTCGCCGAAATTGCTCATGCCAAGCCTTCCGATACGAAGCCGTGGGGTAGGGTGGGATCGTGACGCCGGCGCAGCCACTCCTCGGCATCCACAGGATTGAAGCGGACCATGCCAAAGACTTTCCGCGTTGGCAGGCCGTCCGCGATCCAGCGGTCAACGGTTCGATTGCTGATCGCCAATCGAGAGGCCAGCTCGGCTTTTGTCATTAAGGGCAGACGATAGCGCGCCTCGGTCTGTGGTGTCGGTTTCGTACCGTCTTCGCAGGCCCAGATCTTCGCCCAGCTCATGCGATGGGCGCGGCCAATGCGATAGCTTTGCAGTTTGCCGTCTTGAATCCACATCCGGATTGTTCGTGGGCGGACCCGGAAATGGTCAGCCGCGGCCACAGGGTCCAATGGGTATGGGGGGCTGGGCAGGTGGTCGTCGTTAGAAAATCTCATAAAAATGCTCTTGGTAAGTGCAAATACAAATCTAGCTCATCTTGTTTAATGCGGAGTTTCGACGGCCCTCAGGGAGACCCGGTCAGTGCGGGGGACCGCGACGTGTAGAAGCGGCCAAGACCTCTCCCAAACAGGCCAGATAGGTGCGCATTTCGGACGCCGGCCTGCACGGCGTCAGTCCGCTCCTACTCTCAAGCCGACGACATCCGCCGCATCAGTGCATTCTGGATTAAGACCCGCGTGGAAATGCCATATTGAAGGCACGGATCAGTATGCACGAACGAGCTATCTCGACTGAGGATCTATTGAGTGGTGTGTTCGAAATCGCTCAGAGAGAGGTGGTTCGGTTTATTTGAACGGGTTCCGGGCGTTTTCTAAGTGGTTTTCCGCCTCGGTTACGCCGCTGCCAGATCGTCTACGGAGCGCGTGGAGACCCCGTGGACGTAAGCCTCCTGGATCACCGCCACCAGCGCTTTCTCAGCCGTCCGTCGCGGCTCCAGGAAACTGGGCAAGTAGCTCCCCTTTCTCAGCCGCGGGATTTCCAGCGTGATCCGCCCGGCACGAGTGTCCCAGTCGCGGTCCCGGTAACCGTTCCGCTGAACCTTCCGCAGGGGAGAGCGAACGCCCTTCCCGGCACCGGTTCGCGCCTCGACCTCCACTTCCATGATCCGCTCGGCCGCGAAGGCCAGCATCTCGCGCACGAGATCGCCATCAGCCTGCTTCTCAACCAGCTCAATCAGCGTCATTCTGTCGTCGGTCATCGTCATCTCCGTTCTTGGTTCAAGGTCTCGCAACCCGAACCTTCTCGAAGATCGGCGGTGGCCGCCAGCGTCACACCCGGCCACGCGCTGCTCTACGCCGGCGGCTCCGCGCGCGGCCTCCTACACCAAGCGTTGGGACACTACTACCCCTCGTTTGGCTCCCCAGCACACCGGCGTCACGCATGCCGGACCTTCCGCCCTGGAATTGGCAGCCATCAGAGCATCGACGCGCAGCATGACCGCGGCCTACGCCGGATGCTTACGATCACGCGGTCTTATGGCGTTTTGCGAGTCGGCGGGGTTTCAGGACCTCTACTTGTGCGCGGAACCGCACGCCCGGGGTGCCGAAGGCCGACTAATCCCGCAGAAGGGAGGGCAGGGGGAGAAGTAGGTCGGGGAAAGATATCTGTCGGGGCAACCAAGAACGCTTGCCCGCATGCGAATGAGGCAGGGCAGAACGGGGAAAATCAGGGAGCAGGAAGGTCTGCGCCGACCGGGAGGCCGGCGCAGAGTCGGTTGCCTGTCCGGCGATCAGAGCAGGATCATGTCGTCGGTGATGTCGGCGAGTTGAGTGTTCTGGAATGTGATCTCGACGCCCTGATCGGAGAACAGCACGTCTCTGCCGGACTGGCTCATATGGTCAAGCGCGGCGCTGGCCGAGCCGTAATCGAACCCGTCGAGCCCGACGTAGTCCCAGGCCTCGAGATCGAGCACCAGGTGGCTGCCGCTGTCCTCTTGCTCGAAGGCGAACACGTCGGCAAACAGGCCGCCGGCAAGCGCGTTGTCGCCGGTCTCGCCGCTCAGCCAGTCGTGGAAGGGGTCATCGGTGCCATGGTCGAGGCCGCGCATCCAGTCCTTGAAGTCCTCGGCGGTGGCGGCGACGAACTCGGCGCTTTGGGAGAAGCCGCGCACCACTTCGGCCCGGCTGGTGCCGGTCGCAAGCTGCTGCGTCCAGACTCTGAGCCCGCCGGCATCGGCCTCGCGGTCCAGAACGTTCTGGTAGAGCAGCTCGACGAAGGCCGTGTCATCGAGCGCCCCGTAGGTGGCCTGGAACTCGGTGCTGTCCACGAAGCCATTGATCACCGCATCGAGCGTGCGGCCGCCGGCAAGCTGGCCGCTCCAGTTGCTGAACCCGGTGATGTCGGGTGCGCGGTCGAGCGTGGCCTGATAGACCCGGTAGACATCGTCGCCCCAGCCCGCCTGCGAACTGGCATTGGCGAAGGCGCGGGCATCGGCGGCGGTGGAGTCGGTGAACTCGGCGCTCTGCGAGAAGCCCAGCACTACTTCGGCCCGGCTGGTGCCGTCGCCGAGTTGTCCGGTCCAGTTGGCGAGACCGCCGGCATCGGCGGCGCGACCCAGCACGTTCTGATAGAGCAGCTCGACGAAGCCTTCGTCATCGAGAGCTCCGTAGGTTGCCTGGAACTCAGTGCTGTTGACGAAGCCGGTGGCGACCTGCTGCAGGCCGCTCTCGCCGGTGAACAACCGCTCGCTCCAGTTGGTCAGACCCCTGAGATCGGGAGCGCGGTCGAGCGTGGCCTGGTAGAGCCGGTAGACGGATGCCGCCTCGTCCATGGCGTAGGTCGGGTCGAACCCGTCACCGAAGATCGCGTCGTCACCGCCGCGGCCGAAGAAGCTCTCGGAGGCGCCGCTGCCCGACAGCTTGTCGCCATACTCGCGGGTGCCGCGCAGCTCCTCAATGCCGGAGATGGTCTGCCGGAAGCCGGTGCCCTGCCAGCTGCCCATGGCGGTGCCGTCTTCGAGATCGACGGCGACCGCGCCGGTCATGCCGCTCTGGTCGAAGCGCAGCATATCCCAGCCGTCACCGCCGCTCACCGTGTCGTTGCCGCCCAGGGTGATGAAGCGTTCGTCGCGGGCGCTGCCGGTCATGCTGTCCGCATGGGCGGTGCCGCGGATCTCGATCCTGCCGGGGAAGTAGAGCTCCCCGGTCACATCGTCGGCATAAGGGGCGGCGGTGGCGATCGTGTCGCGACCGCCGAAACCGTCCTCCGACACGATGCCGGTGCTCATGTCGATGACGATGCCACGAGTCGGGGTGTTGCCGGAGTTGTCGGTCTTGTAGTCGAGCCGCACGGTGCCATCGGACTCGCCCAGTACGAAACTGTCATTGCCCTGACCGCCTTTCAGCGCCAGCCAGCCATCATTGCTGACCGTGGCGTTGAAGGTGTCGTCCGAGGCGGTGCCCGAAAGCGCCAGTCCGTCGGCCTCCATGGCGTTCATGACGTCGTAGATTGTGGTGGTGCCGTTGCCGCCGGTCTTGGTGATCAGCGCGGTGTTGGCGTGGCCGTCGATGTCGAAACGCATTCCATGGCCGGACTCCACCATCTCGGCGTGGTCGATATAGAGAAAGCCGTCGTCCATGTTGTAAGCATCGACGGTGTCGTCGCCTAGCCCGGGATCGACCGTGTCCTCGCCATAGCTGTCGCCGGGATCGATGTAATCGTCGCCGTCGCCGGTCTCGATCCAGTCCATGCCGTCGCCGGTGGCGGCCTCGTCATCCGCACCGCCGCCGATGAAGGTGACCGGCACATCAAGATTGTCGAGATAGAGATCGGTCCGGCCGGTGGCAGCGGTGGCATCGACCGTGACCTCGCCATTCTGACCGACCAGCGCCATGAGCGCGTCGTCATCCCCGTCCGTGAGCGCCTCGTCCAGCGCCGTGATCAGGGCGCGCAGCTCCCAGCTGATGCCGGTCATGGTGACGACCAAGTCGCCACCGGCATCGTAGTATTCCAGCGCGCTCAGGGTACCGCGAATGTCGTCGTCGTTGTTCGACGCCACGAGCCCGCTTCCGATAAAAGCAGTGACGGCGCCGGTTGAGGGGTTTTCGACCTCCACGCGGCTCGAACTGGACGAGACCAGATCGACGTCGAAATCTTCCGTATCGAGATTATAAAATGCGTTGTCGAAGAATCCGTAGGAGTCACCGGACAAAGTGATAAGCATATTTGGTCCCCTTGGTCGTCTGTATACGTTTGCCGTTTCTCGGAAGGTCAGCTCGCATTTCGGCGCACTGTTGCCATGCAGCGTGGCAGCGTTCCAATCCGGGATTGAAGCCGAATCTGCCATGCTCTCAAAGAGGAACTTTGTATCCTGCGGGCGTTCTCAACCCGGCGTTACCAATTTGCCCCAGTCTTCCTGCAGGATTTCTCTACGAACGACATTGCCAGCCTGAGGGGAATCTGCTTCCCTCCGTGCAATATTTTACATCAGCCGCCTCGGCGCGGCATCTCACGGCTCCGCATTCAGTCAGACTGAATTTTTCAGAGGGGAATTTCCATGCCGATCGTTTCCGTCAGTCCTGCCACCGCCGATGAAGGCGACGCACTCACATTCACCATCACCATGGACGAGCCGGGCGTCGATCCGGTCACGCTGTCCTATCAGCCCCGTCTTGGTACCGCGCAGAACGAGGATCTCGATTACGGCCTGAACCACAGCCGGAACACCGGCACCGTGACCTTTGCGCCGGGCGAGCTGACCAAAACGGTGTCGATCAGCACGGAGTATTACGACTCGGCCGACGAGTGGGACGAAAGCATCGAGCTGCTGCTGACCGCTCTGTCGTCGAACGCGAGCTTTCTGGGGGGCGCGGATCACCTGACCGCGACCGGGGTGATCCTCGACGATGACGGCGTCGGCAGCAACCTGGCCCTTTTCGTCTCTGATCCGGCGGTTGTCGAGGGCGACGGCGGCAGCAATTACGCCGAGTTCGAGCTGCGTCTGTCGCGCCCGGCGACCGATAGCTTCACCGTCAACTACCGCACCCGAGACATCTCGGCCACCGCCGGAGAGGATTACGGCGAGACGATCGGCAGCCACACCTTTGCCGTCGGAGACCAGGTCGCCACCGTTCGGGTGCCGATCTATGGCGACACCGAGGCCGAGGCCAGCGAGCAGTTCTCGCTGGTGGTCGACCCGCCGCTCTCCCCCTATATCGACCCTGCCGCGCTGGCCGGAGAGGCTACGATCCGTGACGATGACACCGCGCCGCAACCCTCGGTCACGATCAGCGCGGCCCACGGCACCGAAGGTTACGGGCTGGTGTTCGACGTGACGCTCTCCGAGTCGACCTTCGACGCGGTGAGCCTGTCCTACCGGACCTTCCTCGGCACCGCCGAGGCCGCCGATCTCGATTACGCGCTCACCCACAGCTACAACAGTGGCACGCTGACCTTCGCCCCGGGCGAGACCCACAAGACCATCGTCATCGCCACGGAGTATTACGACTCGATCGACGAGCGCGACGAGAGCATCTCGGTCCGGCTGAGCGACTTGAGCCAGAATGCCAGCTTCGCCGGTGGCGAAACCCAGTTGAGCGCGACCGGGTTGATCCTCGACAATGACGGCGACGGAAGCAATCTGGCGCTGCTGGTCTCGGACGTGACGCTGGCAGAGGGCGACAGCGGCGAGAAGGCGGCGGTGTTCGAGCTGCGCCTGTCGCGACCGGCGCCCGAGAGTTTCACCGTCAGCTACCGCACCCGCGATATCTCAGCCACCGCCGGGGACGATTACACCGAGACCACCGGGACTGTGAGCTTTGCCGCGGGCGAGCTGGTCAAGACCGTCTCGGTGCCGGTGCTCGGCGACACACTGGCGGAGATGACCGAGCGCTTCGCCCTCGTGGTCGATGAGCCGAACGCGCTCGATGTCGGGGTTGAGGGACTAACCGGCGAGGCCGTGCTGCTCGACGACGATACCGCGCCGCAGCCTTCGGTCTCGGTGTCTGCCGCCACCGCGACCGAAGGCGATGCGCTACTGTTCGAAGTCAGCCTGTCGCAGAGCTCGTTCCAGGTGGTGACGGTGGATTACCAGACCCTGCTGGGCACGGCGCAGAGTGCCGATCTCGATTACGCGCTGGAGCACAGCTACAACACCGGTACGCTGACCTTCGCGCCGGGCGAGACCCGCAAGATGGTTACCATCAACACCGAGTATTACGACAGCGTCGATGAGCGCGACGAGAGCGTCGTGCTGCGGCTGACCGGGGTGTCGGACAATGCCAGCCTCGCCGGTGGTGAGACGCAGGTGCGGGCCACCGGGGTGATCCTCGACGATGACGGCGTCGGCAACAACCTCGCGCTGCTGGTCTCGGACGTGGTGCTGACCGAGGGCGATGATGGCACCAAATATGCCGAGTTCGAGCTGCGCCTGTCGCGTCCGGCGGAAGACGCGATGCTTCTGTCCTACGAGACCTTCGACATCACCGCCCGGGCGGGCGAGGATTACGAGGCGCAGACCGGTAGCGTGAGCTTTGCCGTGGGTGAAGAGACCAAGGTGGTCTCGGTGCCGATCGAGGGCGACACGGCCGCTGAATTTTCCGAACGCTTCGGTTTGCGGGTGGACACCTCTTCGGTGTCTGATCTCGACGGCGTCGCGGTGGAAGGCGAGGCGCTGATCCTCGACGATGACACCGCGCCGCTGCCCTCGATCACCCTGACCTCGGCCAGCACCGTGGAGGGCGGCGCGCTGCTCTTCGACGTGTTCCTCTCCGAAGCGGCAACCCGCGACGTGACAATGGATTACCAGACCATCCTGGGCACCGCCCAGGAGGACGATCTCGATTACCGTCTGGACAACGGCTACAACACCGGCACGCTGACCTTTGCGCCGGGGGAGACCCACAAGCGCGTGGCGATCCACACCGAGTATTACGACAGCGAGGACGAGCGCGACGAGACGGTGTTTCTCGAGCTGTCGAACGTCAGCAATGCCAGCCTGGCGGACGGGGCGCCCTCGGTCCGGGCCCTGGGCACCATCCTCGACGATGACGGGGTCGGGTTGAACCGCATCGCCAGCATCGAGCCGGTGATCCTGCGCGAGCAGGGGGTGTCCTTCTTCACCTACGAGATCCCCATCGTGCTGTCCGTACCGGCCACCGCGGCGCTGGATTTCAATGTCAGCACCAGCAACCAGACGGCGATGCTTGGCAGCGATTTCCGGCTGCTCGACACGCAGGTTAGCTTTGGCGTGGGTGAGAGCGTGGCGACGGTCGGGATCGAAGTGCTGGGAGACTCGGTGGAAGAGGGCACAGAGGCCTTCACCCTGTCGCTTTCCCCGGTTGCCGGCACGCCCTATGCCGGCTCTGTTGCAGATCAGACCATCTATATCCGGCCCGGGCCGCTGATGCCCAGCACCGGCGACGACGTGCTGGTCGGCACGGTGGGCAATGACAGCATCAACCTGCTGGCCGGGGCTGACCAGTACCGCGGGCTCGAGGGCAATGACACGGTGCTCGGCGGCGCGGGCGACGACACCGTCATCGGCGGCCCCGGGGCGGACGAGATCAACGGCGGCCCCGGCGCCGACCTGCTGCTCGGCGACGAGGTCGAGGATGTCTCGGACGCCACCGGGGCAAGGATCTTCCGGGTGTTCCAAGCCACGCTGGACCGAGCGCCCGACAGCACCGGCTACAACAACTGGAGCAGCGAGCTCGCCAGCGGCGAGACCAACCTGCTCGAGGTCATCGAGGGCTTCGTCAACAGCGCCGAATTCCAGCAAACTTACGGCGCGCTCGGCAATGCCGCCTTCGTCAACCTGCTCTATCAGAACGTGCTGGGCCGCGAGGCCGATGCCACCGGGCTCAACACCTGGGTGGCGCAGCTCGAGACCGGCACCTCGCGGGCCGTGGTGGTGCGTGGCTTCTCGG
>Ga0114903_1000889_pt1 | contig 14170 bp, 23 predicted proteins | sample MalvirDeepMed_s2_FD_87289 | JGI IMG/M metagenome (GOLD analysis project Ga0114903, IMG submission 87289) | Marine viral communities from the Global Malaspina Expedition - Malaspina viral metaG DeepMed_s2 | ecosystem: Environmental > Aquatic > Marine > Oceanic | place: Mediterranean Sea... | reverse complement strand
TAATCACGCAGGCGACCGTGTCCTTCTCTCCAGGCTCACCCAAGACAGCCAGTTCCCTCCTGGGTTTGCGAGTCTCCAGCGGCCCTCCTGGCTGGCGTTGTTCCTCCATGCGATCCTTGTTCACGCTGTTCTCTAGGTCTCCGGGGACAGGCACTTTCGCCTTGACGCCATTCGCATCTTCAGGGCGCTCCCAGCTTGGGAGGAGAAACGTCTTTAATAGGTAGTATTTCACGGCCTGCGTAGTTGCCTTCCCGACCCCGAAGTCCCGAGAATCGGCTGCGTGGGAGGCCCATTGCGATGAAATGATTTCTCCGCTCTCGCCGTCGCGTATGTGAAACATGAGCCTGAGCGTCACAAACTGTCCGTCTTTTGTAATGTCGGTTATTTCTGGAAAAATCATGATGTGGCGCGAGGCAAGTTCTATTCGCAACGCTTCAAGAACCTGCTGCTCTTCAACGTACGGAAATTTAAAATGCCCCATGTCCGCGACGGCGGTTTTTTCGAGGTGGTCGAGGGAGGCTTGGACCTCGGCCAGCTTGCTCACGAGTGATGGTTTCTTTGATGTGCGGGGCTTCTTGCTGGTCTGATCGGTCGTGGGAGCTTGGGTCTCAGTCATTCTTTCCTCCTCGGAAAAAAAGAAACTAGCGCCACCTGACGCGGTGACGCTAGTAGTTTAGCACGGTGGGACTTAGGAGGTAAGGCTGGTGGTGGTGAAATATCTCAGCAGCAGGTTTGCCACTGGCACCCAGGCGTATGTGTCAGGGACCGCGTCGAGGAAGACCGTGGCACCAGCCAGTGCGATGTTGAAGTACAGCGTTTTGCTTTTATACCAACTCTTCGTTCCTGTCTCAGGCATTCTGCTCTCCTTTGGCTCCGCCGGGAGCCATTCGTTTGTTGATGCATTTGATCGTGACGCTTCCCTTTTCGGAAAGGTAGCGGTCCTTTACTAGCTCTGCTCCCGCCTCTTCAGATGTGGCAAAGACCAGATGGTAGACCGTGCGGTCGTAGGGAACCTTTGCGTTCTTTCTGATTGTCACAGCGTAGTGTTGTTGCCAAACATTACTAGCTCGTTTTTTCATGGTAGCTCCTAAGCCTGTGGCAATCCCGCGCTCTCCCATAAGGTGCTAAAGACGCCTTGGATGAGCTTGGGTTGGAGGGTTTTTGGCGCGTGTGAGATTGTAATAGCCGTCAGCGACACCAACACATTCAGGGCTTCGCTCGGATGGACATTATGCTCGTCAAATGTATCGCCGATGCTCTCACACAGGTCCACGGTGCGCCGGAGTTCTTCAGGGCTACGCCCCGTTTCTTTGCTGATCTTGTCAAGCTCCTCGTCGCTCGGTTTCCCTGGCAGGCTGACAAATACGGCGTCTTTGTTTTTATTGGCCTTGGGCATTTGGTGTTTTCCTCTGTCTGGTATCGTGCTCCAGATGAATATGATTGTGATGTGATGGCTTACGCCAAACCAGATCCCAAGCTGAGCCTGGGAGTGTCTCACGAAGATACCTCACGAGTCTGTCCATCTCGGCCTTCCAAACGGTCCCGTCCTTTTTGAGGATTTGCATGTCTACAGCAAGATCTTCCTTGTGCAAACTTGTGGCCGAGTGCCGGTGGTCGTTCATACTTGTTATCCTCACCGTGATGCCCTTTTTTGCCGCGTATGAGGCAATCATCTTGAGCGCAAAGATCATCTCATCCCGAGGGTATTCCCATCGGATGCCTTCTCGGAGGCCTCGAAATTCAATCATCGTTGCCTCGAAACCCCACGGCGGGGATTGCCACCCCACGGGCAAGATGCTGCTCGATCAGCTCGATGGCTGCGAGTTGCTCGGACTGCTCGCTCGTCACTTGCAGCAGTGCGCTATTTAACATCCGCTCGTTCTGGGCCACAAGCGCATAGACCAGCCCAGCGATAAGCAGGTATGGGGCTAGCTGAAGTGCCAGCCCCTTGATCTCAAGATAGATGCTCTGCATGTCGTTCCTCCTAGAATAGCCCTTGTTCAAAGGGCAGACGATTCTCGTTCACGTAGGTCCAGACGACCTGTCCACCCCGCCGCACGCCGCTGTCGCGCAGGACGCCTTCTCGGGTCAGGTCAGACCGGCGCTTGCGCCACGATTCTACTCGCTCGTAGACGTTCTCGGGACACTGCGCTCGCAGTTCCTTGTCAGTCAGTCCTGCCGGCCACAGGCTCCAGTACACCTCGCGCACCTTCAGCTTATCGCTGCGCTTGATTCGCTGTTCGCCCTCTCTGGAAGTCTCCGGCCCCATCGCTCTGGCGTTTAGTCCCATCTATGGTTCCTCCCTCTCCTCGCGCTCGTCGGGGTCATCAGACGGCTCGCAGATGAAGTCCTCTTCTGCGTAGGTCAACTCGGTTGGTGCATTCGGGTGATCCTCTGTTCTGACATTCTCCGGATCATGAGTCGGATCGGGGTGACTCATCGTGCGCCTCCCGTGTTAGCTCGCAGTATCGCGTCCATGCGTCCATTGCCTTCTGTGACCCATGACAGAGTTCCGGCGTGGCGAACCGAAAGAGTTGCGCCCACTCGCGCAGCAGTTTCCCGTTTGTGTCGTCGGCTCTCGTCGCTGCGTCGAAGAGGCTATCTGTAATCACCGCTCGCAGGAACCCTCCGGGCGGTATCCCGTCAAGCACCCAACGTAGGAGTGGGCCTAACATCGAGGCCGGAAGTTTGTCGTACGGTTCTCTGGCGAGGGATTCCAGCAGGTGCGCTTCACGCTCGGCTCGCTCGCGTCCCCAAAACGCACCGAAGCCCCGGTTCAACATCCAAGCAGGCAGGTCGTACTTCTCAGTCATATGTTCCTCCAAGCACAGTATACAGGAGGGAGCTTCCGCTTGTGGAGTCTCGATAATCGGGGGTGCTAGGGTATGCCGGAGGGTGTGATCGTTGCTCTGAGAGGCTGTGAGAGTGTCAGAATGTGGGTAGATCGGGTGAATCGTGGGAAGGATGGCGATGGCCCCCATGGAGGGGACCACCGCCGATGGAGCTTAGGCAGTAGGCAGTGCTTGAGGCTGTCCGTAATAAACGAAATCACCACGCTGCGCCTGCGCTTTGAAATGCCGACCGATACGCTGGGCGCAATCATACGATCCCTTCGGAGACAGCTTCCCGAGGCTGCGGGTGCAGGCGTTATTCAAGGACCAGACCGTCCGGCCCTGACAGTCAGTCCAGCCCTTCTCGGGTTCGAAGTAGGCTCGTGAGACATCTTGCATGAGATGCTTGGGCATGGTGCTCGTCTTAATCGACAGGTCAAACATTCGGACCTTTGCCTGCCAGTCCTTGAGGTCTGTTTGCTGCATCTCGATAATGTCATCCTTCAACACTTTGCACTCGTGCGTGAACCGGTCAAGGCCACCGTTGACCAGTGCGGGGAGGTCAAGATAGCGAGTGTGCTTATGCCGGAAGGCGAACTCGGAACCCGAGAGGCACAGATTATCGCAGCAAAAAACCCGTGCACCCGCCACGCCGCGCACCGCCAGCGTCTTGTCGGTGGACGACCTGAACCCAATTGTCGTCCCCGTCTGGTCATCCGGAGACTCAAGGCTCTCCCCCCGCACGTCAATGGTTCCAAACAACTGCTTCCCCTTCGCGCTAGTTCCCAGCTGTAGCTTCGTCACCTGCCAAGAGCGTTCAGCGCACTGGTCGAGCAACGCTCCCACCAAGGCTGAATGAGACACGGGAAAATGTCTCGGTCCCTGAGGTGCAGGTGTGGGAAGTTGACGTAACTCGTCGAGTGTTACGATCCGGGAGCCAGGCATGTGAATCATTAGTGTGCTAGTCATTCGATGTTCCTCCAAAAACGGGGCGGAATGCCCCTAGCCTTCGTCGAGTGTCAGGTCGACTGGCAGCGGGAACTCCAGCCCCACTGCCTCCAGAACCTCAAGGAAACTACTCGGATGCTTCCACGACTGCCTTGAGTCGAACAGGTCGATAAATTCCTTGGCCTCTTCTGCGTAGTAGAGAGTAGAAGGTCTGCCTTCCTCTCGGACTGTGACCGTCACTGAACCGGGAACTTCGTCGGTTGAGACGCTGACAGAGGCTCCGGGAGTCGCTCGCTTCACAGCCATCGCGATGGGGCAGTGGCTGTCGCGTGCTATTTCGGCCTGCTCGCCGTTGCGCCGCCGCGTCAGTTGCTGCTCGATCCACGCAATCGAGGCTGCGACATCGTCAGCTGTGACCTCGACCTCTGCGACACCCCCGGCTTTCTCGAAACTCGACATGATCTGTCTTTTAGTCATTCTTTCCTCCTGGTTAGAGACACGCGAGAACATAGCCCTCAGAGCTACGCTCCCGTGTATCGCTAATCAATAATCTTCCGGTTCCATGACCTCACCTGCGTCCATGGGGTCAAACCGGGCCGAAGGGTCGGTGGCGTCCCGGTAGCCGCTCCCCTTCCAACAGCGGTCGTTGCAATACCGGCCTGCCGGTAGCCCGAAGCTGTAGTACTCTTCCATATCACACATGGGCCTTTCCTTCCCGCAGGTACCGCACCGCGCTACCGGCTCGCTCGCTCGCTCGTCCTCGTCCGGCTCGCTCGGATCAGGGAGCCAAGTGCACTCGATTAATCGTTCAGTCATTATTTTTCCTCCTAGTTAGAGACACGCGAGAACATAGCCCCGCAGAGCTACGCTCCCGTGTATCGCTAATCATCCTCCCCACTACCAACCCGGACCTCGCGGGAATATCCAAACAGCGATCATGTCGTTGTTATTGCTGCGTCTCTGGTGATGGTAGACACTGTGCATCCCGCCACCGGTCAGTCGACGCGCTCTCCGGATATCCTCCACGCGCTCGTCGCGCTCCTCGATGTACCCATCACGCGCACCCCAAGACTGCGGGAAATTCTCAAGAGCTTCCTCGGCAGACTCGTACGCGCCGATAGACACATCCTCAATGTCCGACCTGTTACGCCAGCCGCGCACCGCGCACCGCACCACATGAAACCCAGTGACGCGCTCGCTCGCTTCGATGATTGATTGGACCCGAGTCCCTCGCGCCAACGCTCGCTCGGCTCGCTCGCTCGCTCGCCGCCTGCTCGTCTCAGTCATTATTTTTCCTCCGGGGAAAGAATACTCCACCTCGGCATCTCCGGACAAAAAAAAGGGTAGACCCGAAGGCCTACCCTTTTTTTCTAGTGCCAGTACTCCGCGATGTTCTTGCGCTTGTCTGTTTGACCGTGCTTACCGTCGCACAGTAGGCACCGAGCACACTGCACTCTAGGATAGGGGCACAGTATCTCACCTGCTAGGAGCGGCTCACCTTGGCGTATCGTTCGGAAGGTTCGCCACCCTTTAGCGGCTGCTGTGGCCTGCTGTCCTTCACTGTGTACGCTGGCCATGAGGATTAGCCTGTAGGGCTGTGTATCGGCTCTAGACCATTGCTGGGTATATCCAGTGTGCCTACCTCCGGCGCGTTTAATGAGAGCATGCCATACGTCGATATCCTTCACTGCGGTAGGCTCACCATAGGAGCCTAGCCGGACAGGCACGCCACGACTAGCTACCGTATCGATAGGGACCACTGGCGTGTTGCGGTGTGACTTCCAGATCGCGTTAACGTCATTCGCTACGACCACGTAACAGGCAGCACCGACAGCGCGTCCTAACGCTTTCCTGGCGCGTTCAAAGATCGGGCGGAGTTTACACAGCCCACACACTGCCATGTCGAACCCCATCTTTACCGCGTCAATAGGTGACAGCGTATCCCCAGACAAAACAACGTATGTTTGCCACATATCGCCGGTTTTCCTGTTAGCACTAGGTCTCACAATCCCAGACACTAGCACCTGAATCTGATCGCCTGTAAAGCGAGACAGACCTTCAAATATTTTCATAGTCGGTTCACTCCTGTTAGAGGTTAGGCCTACAGCCTGACTGGCGGCTATGAGCCACCAGCCAGATCTAGGTCTATTCCCCTTGGTAGTCTTCAAGAATGGTGAGCAGGTTCGCCCGGAGTGACGGCTTATGTTGCGTGGCCGCGATCACCCGGCTGATCACGTCAAGATACTCACTAGTGCGAGCCGTGACATCGACGAGCGGATCCATGTCACCAGGGAGTATCGGATCCATGACATCGTAGCGTGGATCTGGACTACTCATTAGACTCATCCACCGCCGCCTTGAGTGTTGCCACCTCGGACTTCAGCGCCGCAATCTCTTCCTGGCCTTGGTGGTAATCTTGGAGTGCTCTATTCAGCTGAGCGGTTAGTTCTGCAGCTACTGCAGACCACGCGGTGCTGATATCTTGAGCGATCATTGTCCTTCTGTAACTTGGCAACTCTGGCATAGTCATTTGCTCCTTCTGGTTAGTGTTGCGTTAGTGGTTCACGGTAGACCGGAACAACTGCGCTCCGGCCTACTAGAACAACTAACTAGTGAAGTAGCTTGCGTTATGTTTCTCCATACACTTGCGAGAGCAGTAGCGGCCGTGGACAGTCCATCCTCCGTCAAGGTCTTCTCTTTCCCATGGTCCGTTGCCGCGAGAGTCACCAAACCACAGCCCCGCTCGGTTCATGCGTTCCATTGTCTCGCGGCCTTGCACATAGAACTCCCATAGACAGACAAGACTCCCTCCGTCTCTGTGGTTCCTTGGCCTTCGATTACATCCTTGACAGCGGTAGTCCCGCGATTGGGTGTAGTCGTCGCCGTCGTTCTCTGTTACGCGGTTTGCAAGGAATGTTCTCTTATTCTTCATAGTCATTTACTCCTATCGGTAGGCTTAGGTGGCTACGGAATGCAGCAACCGCCCGTCGATAGCTTCTTGTATCACAGTATTGCCGATACACCTAAGTATTAATCCTACGGCTACGTAGGCCTATGAATACAGCCAGCTGTCGACAAAACCACAGGCACAGAAAAGCCTATAAATAGCGCCTTTATTAATGGGTGGAAAAGCGCCACCCCTGACTATGAATAGGTGGAAAACCGCCCGTCCTTCTCCCAGTGACCGTCCATTTACCCCAATAAATACGGGCTTGTTCTCTCTTAATAGGTGGAAAACAGGGGGGGGAGGGGGGTAATAGGTGGAAAGCCGGGCCTCCGGCCTATCCCACTTACAATCGTGTGGATGATTGACTTACGTAGTGACACCATTTAGGATGGGGAGCATGTGAGGTACCTGGTGGTGGCGACCTGGCATTTTTCCTAAGGATTTTCGAGATTCTTAAAGGGGGCGCGGATGAGTCGCGGGTTATTTCGGGTAGGTCGTCCAGCGGGGGAGGGACCGGAGACGGAGGTTTTGACCTATCCTGGGATTGTGGAGGAGGGGGAGTTTTCGCGGTTATTGCAGGAGATGCGGTTGCGGTCGGGACTGACGTTTCGGGCATTGGCGCGGAAGATGGGGGTGTCGGAGTCCTCGGTGCATCAGTATTTTTACCGGCAGCGTGGGGGTACGGGGTCGAGTACGGTGCGGTGGCTGGTGCGGTGTGCGGAGGCGTGCGGGTGCGAGGTGGTGGTGCGGTTTCCGCCCTCGACGCGGCGTGGTCGTCGGGCGGTGATGCGGCACCCGAGGACATTGGCGGAGGTATTGACGGATGACGACATCCACGACGAGACACAATCGGACGCCTGACGGGGGGCTAGCCTGTGTGTTTGGCACGCCCTGGCTGGACCATTTTACCGATGTGGGCTGTGCGGCGTGTGACGAGGAGACAGATGCGGACACTGACGAAGAAGGAAGCGGAACAGTTTGTGCTGATGGTGCTGTCTGGTGCGCCGGTCCCTGAGGTGGTGCGCTATTTTTGCGATCCGTCGCTGACGGATGCGGAGTTGGTGCAGTATGAGGAGCAGTGGCCGATTCAGCCGGAGGTCTTGGCGGTGATGGAGCGGATGACCGGCGGGACATGGCACCGGATGAGCGACGAGGAGCGGCTGGATACGTCCCTGGCGAAGCATTACAACGAGATGGCGTATTTTCTGTGGACGACCAATTATGCCGAGATTGGCGGGTCGGATAAGCTGAAGGCCGATACGTGTCGGCAGGCGATTGAGGCCAAGGTGGCGGGGATGGCCGGACGCGAGTCCCCACTGGCGCAGTTCTATCACGATCTCCTGAGTCGCTACGACCAGCAGGGGAAAGCGGTCAACTAGCGTGATACATGCCCGCTAAACAGGTACCAGCGGCCCTCAGAGACCGTCTCATGACCGAGTTCCGGGCGTTTGTGTGCGAGAAGGTTGAGTTTGTCCCCTTTGAGCATCAGGCGCGGTGGTGGGCGACGACTGACGGCTATGAACTCAGCGAGGTGCCGGGAAATCCCGAGGGACACTCGATGCAGGTCCGACTTCCGGATGGAACGCTGGCTCAGCGAGAGCTTCGACCCCGTCCTCTGGGACGTGCCAAGGTCGTGGCGGAGTTGGGAGCCTATAAATCCGGCAAATCGGCGGGGGCTGGGATCTGGGCGGCAGGATTTGCAGCGGTCCCCCGAGCAACGGTGTATCTGGTGGGCAATGAGTACGATATGTGCGCCCCGGAGTTCGATTACATTCTCGAAGCTCTCTGTTCCGAGCGGGGGCTAAATCAGAAGTATCATTCGCTGCAAAATCGTCCGAAAGATGGCCGGATGTGGCTGGAGATGGAAAATGGAGCCAGATTTGAGGCCAGAAGCTGGGAACGCTCAGAATCCCTCAAAGGGAAAGAGGTCGATGCCTATGTCTACTGCGAAGCCTACCAGCTGCCTGGGATTGAGTGCTTTACATCCGTGTCCCAGAATTTGCGCGTGCGTGAGGGCTATGCGGTCTTTCCCACGACGCCTGATCGCCCGTGGGTCCAGATTTTTCACGATAACGGTCATGGACATCACGACTTTCCGGCGTGGGTGTGTCAGTGCGGGATTCCGGCGACGGTAAACCCCTATAGTTTTGATCAGGCGGCGATGGACCGCGATCAGCAGCTGCTGACCCGCGAACAGTTCTCGATTGCGTATCTCGGGAAAATTGGCGACTTTGTGGGTCGCGTATATCACTATCAGCGCGGAGAACGCACGTTTGGGCTGACGAGCCACCCCCAGCTATGGCATACTACGACGAAGCCTCCGAGTAAGGAGAATTTTCGGTTGCCAGCAGACTGGCAGATCGAGATTGGTGCGGATACCGGCACGTATTGTGCTGCGCTTGTCGTCGGCATGGCTCCAGACGGCACAGCGTATGTGTTGGACGAGTTAACCAATTATCGGTATGTGGCAAATACGCCGGAACTCGACGATGAAAGTTCGATGATTCGCTGGACTGACGAGTTCAAACGGATGGCTGCGCTCTGGAAGACGCGCCCCACGGCCTGGGTCGATTCTAATAGCCAGTTCAAAATGGAGTGTTTGCATCATGGGGTTCATCTGCTTGGTAACAAGCGTGGACGCGAGGTGCGAACAGAAGCGGCCCGTCAGTATTTTCAGCATGGAAAGATTTTTCTTGCGCCGTGGCTCTCGATGCTCCCCTATGAGGTGGAATGGGCGCAGTGGCCTGACAAAACCACGGCAGCGGGAAAGTATGAACGAGTCAAGACGAACGATCACGTTCTAGATTGTCTGGAACATGTGCTCTCGCGCCATCCGCGAGCAAGGCAACCCAGATCAGAACCCACGATTCAGATGGCCTTTGGAAGTGTGCAGTGGATGGGTTCTCCTATTCGTAAACGCGCAAAACGCGCCCCATCTGACAGTCATTTAGGAGGCCAGTAGTGTCTAACGATCAGCGATTACACTTGCTTGAACAGAAGGTGACGTTTATTATGAAAATGCTGTCTCTGACGGCACAGAAAAACGGGAAAGCGGAGTCACGGAGTCTCCTGAACCTTTTTGAGGAGTTTCAAAAACATGATGGAACGACTGCGACAACGCTTAAAGAGGTGGCTGAACGGTCCTTTGCCAAGCCATCCGAATCAACTCAGTCTGCTCCAGGACCGGATGGATTTTCTGGAGAAGAGAATGAACCAGCTATCAGTCCCATCTAGTCTTGAGTCTGACGAGGGACTGCTACAGGGTGTCGATGATCGAAGGCTTGAGAGTCTACCAGATGCCCATTTAGGAGCGCAATAATGCCGTTAATGGTTATTGATTTTCCGTATACTCCCGAAGGCATGCAGTTAGCACAAGTCGTGCAGCAGGGAGTTTCACAAGCAATGCCGGATGCAAAGATTCAGGTCATTGATCAGGAGGGTGCGGCTGGTGGACCTCCCGGTCCCCCGCCTGGTTCTCCTTTGCCTGGTGGTGGTCCTGGTTTGCCGGGTGGTGGACCTCCTCAGATGGGTGGACCACCTCCAATGGGTGAAGGACGACCTTCTATGGGCGGACCACCTCCAATGGGACCAGGTGCAGGTCGTGAAGTAAGAAGAAAACGATTACCGACAAATGCCTGAAAAAGAGAAGGATCTCACCGACTATACAACTGACTACAACCGGCTCCGCGCCCAGAAAGCGCGAAATGTCGGATCGGTCGAACTGAGGATTCTGACAAATCTCGCGTTTGTGTCAGGAGAACACTGGGTGGGATCACAGAATCGGGTGCTGTTTACCCGGAAGCGCGATCCGAACAAGCTCTATCTCGTGTTTAATCTCGCCGCCCAGATGCTCTACAAGATGATGGGGCGTCTCAGCAGCGTGGCTCCCGTCTTTCGCGCTCGTCCAGATAAGCAGGATCCAAAATCTATCGGGAAAACCGAAGTTGTAAACAAGCTGATTAAGGCGCTGGACGAAAAGCTCGATCAGCCTTCCAGAACGTGGGAAATTCTTTGGTGGATGTCGATTGGCGGAGTCGCGTTTGAGTATATCCCATGGGTGAAAGATGCCACGATGGAACCACTCCCGCAGTTTGATGAGGAAACCAACGAACTGATGTGGACGGATACCCAGTCGCAGGAGATTGTTCCAGAATCACAGCGACAAGAACGTCTGATGCAGGGCGCTCCTGTCGAGCAATTTGTTGTGGTCGAAGAAATGGTCCTCGCGGGGGATGTTGGCAGCGAAGTCCTGAGTCCCTTACAGGTCTTTATTGATGCCTCGGTACGATCTGTAGATGACTTATCACCGGATCAAGCCGTCTATATCGCAAAGATTCGCACGTTGGGCTGGATTGAAGCCAATTACGACGTGAGCGACGATACGATTCAGAATATCAAAGATGCGACAGAAGTGAGGATTCTCAGCACGGATCTCAAGCAATTTGGCGATCCGACCGGTTCTGTTCATCTTCAGGACTTGATTCCACGGATTCAGGGGACCGTCACATCTAATGACCCGGACATGGCAGTGGTGGTTGAACGCTATCAGCCGATTTCCGAAAAACATCCGCGTGGACGCTATTCCGCCTTTGTTCCCGGCGAACAGATGCTCCATGACGGCGATAATCCCTATGAATCCATTCCTCTGGTCGATTTTCATTGGTCTCCAACCACGACAAGTTTCTGGGGCGATGATTACATCTCTGACTTGATTGCCCCACAGCGATTCCTGAATAAACGTCTTTCCCAGCTGGGCGAACAGGCCAATGCCTCAATTTACGGCGATGAACTCCTTGGTCCCACGGTGAAGAGAGAGGACATCCCGTCTGATTATCCAGCCCCTATTGAGGGTGGACTCAATGAGGCGGGAATTAAGATGGTGCAGAGGAGAGACCCCCCAGAACTGCCTTCGTGGTTTATGCAGTCTGTGGATCTCACCCTGAAACTAATGCGTGAAATCGCGGGTGGCGTGGATCTGTTCTCTGAACAGAAGTTTCCAGGGCAATTGAGAGGCCCGATGGCCGTCCCAATGCTCCAGGAGATTATTGATACCCAGTGGGGAAACCTCTATCAGCATATCGGGCAACGGATGGCGAAAGTCAAAGATATGCGGATTAACAGAGTCAAAGAGTACTATCCACCTTACCGCACGATGCACTATACCGACCGAAGCATGAAGGATGAGGTATTCATCTTCCAAACGTCTGATATTCTCCGTGCTGGGACGGATTACTCTATTACGGTGGAACGCGGAAGTCTCGTTCCTGAGCTTCGGGCGTTGAGAGAAGCCAGGATTCGAGAACATCTCCAATCTCCTTTGAGCGTGCTCTATGTGGACGAGCGCACGGGACGGATTGACAAGGAAAAGATTGCCTCTGATCTCGAAATGGGCGATGTTGGTCGGGAAGCGAACGAATCCCAGTACCGGAAGCTTGGGATGTCCCTTGTCGAGCGTCTTTGGCAGGGGCAGCAGCTTCCAGACCATATTCCGATGCCATTCTGGAATCTTCGGGTGATCATGGACGAGCTTGAAAGTGAGATGGCGACGACAGAATTTTTATCAGCCAGCACACAGATTCAGGCCTTATTTATCGAGTTTTGGAATAAGTGTCGCCAGTATTTGATAGAAGCCTCTCAGCGTCAGCAGGAAGGCGCACAGCAGCAACAGATTCAGGGTGCAGTCGCTCAGGCGGCTCAACAAGCGGCTGCGAAAGCCGCTGCCGAGGCGATTGATTCCGCAATGGAACAAATGAAAGCCAGTGAGCGACTTTCTGGTCAGGCTCCAGAAGCCTTAGCTCAGGCCATGATGCAGCAGCAGGGCGGACGACCACAGTAGGACGGATATGCCATTCCGCAGGGTCTCCACAAACACATACAAAAGCCCTAGCGGTCGTACCTTCACAAAAAAGCAGGTCGCCCTCTATCACGCCAGCGACGGATTTCAGAATGTCCGTCGAAATAAAAAGGCCTCTAAGTCCCAGACCACGCAACGGAAATCTTGACAGGCTTTTCGTTCGTTCTTATACTGCCAGTACTGCCCCGTCCATAGACGACGAATACGGCACGCGAATACGTTGAAGGGATTCTCTGGCAAGGGAATATCCCGGCTAACACTCGCAATCCACTCGACCGAGGAGGATCGATGGCAGACGACGAAACACTTAATGCTCCAGACGAAGGAGCGGAGAACCAAACCGAACCCACAGGGGGTGACGCAGAAGACTCCGGATCCTGGCCGAAAGAGGCTCAGGCAGAGTTTACCAAGAAAACACAAGCACTTGCCGATGAGCGCAAGCAGTGGGATTCTCAGCGTGCTCAGCAAACGCAGCAGTTGCAGCAATATGCCCAGCAGTTGCAGCAGCAACAGTACGCACATAAAGCGGCACAGCAATATGCTCCACAGCAAAGCCAGCAACCACAATCATCGATGCTGGATCAATTGCGACAGATGCCGTATTTGGATGGAAATACCGCTGCTCAGTTGATGGAACGTATCGTGAATGAGGGGATAAATCCTCTTCACCAAACGATCAAGCAACGCGATCAGGCACTTGGGCAGGCCTATAAAGACTTAAAAGACCTGCGTGATGTGGTTGGCAGAGGCCAAGGCAAGCAAGCGGAAAAAGACTTGGAATCTCGATTTGTGCAGCTTCGTCAAGATAACGGACTCCCGGATGAAGAGGCTGTTAATGAGTTCTTGCGAGATGTGTATTATTCGCATGAGGGCGACGATCTAAACGAGAAGTATCCCGAAATGGCCCGTAACCGCATTGATGGATTACGGAAAGTTTTTCGGGAGATGGATCGAAAGGAAGCGTTAAAAGCCAAGACATCGGCCTTCCCGTCAAAGGGGGGCCAGTCATCATTAACGAGCGGAAAGACGGGCGGCTACAAAAGTCCGGCTGACCGTGCCGACGAACTCTGGCCGATGATGAATCCGGGACAGTCTGAATAGTGTCACCGCCGTAGGGTCGAAGGAGTAATAGCCTTATGGCAAGCACCACAGATGTTATTGAAGCCCTGAAATACACCTATGGGGTGGATCAGGTGCTGTATCTCGTCAACCAGGAAGTCGTCTGCTGGAATATGTTCCAGAAGATGAAAAAACCGATGGCTGGTCGAGGACAGTTCTTGATGCCCATCATGGTGAAAAACCCCGGTGCGTGGAGTGGATTGGCGGAAGGCGGCGCATTGCCATCCAACATCGATCCCGATACGACCGAGGCGTCCTTCAGCCTCCAGGAATTTGCGGGGCTGTACAACATGTCGTGGAAGCTCATTCAGGACGCGAGGAACTCGAAGTTTGCGTTCCAGACAGCCCTGAAGATGATGGAAGGCGGCTTCCGCCGACGTATCCTGAAGCTCATCAATGCCGATCTGATTTCTGATGGACTCGGCAAGCTGGCGATCATGCCAGCGGCAGACAACCAGACCACTATTACCG
>Ga0114903_1000877_pt1 | contig 14326 bp, 13 predicted proteins | sample MalvirDeepMed_s2_FD_87289 | JGI IMG/M metagenome (GOLD analysis project Ga0114903, IMG submission 87289) | Marine viral communities from the Global Malaspina Expedition - Malaspina viral metaG DeepMed_s2 | ecosystem: Environmental > Aquatic > Marine > Oceanic | place: Mediterranean Sea... | reverse complement strand
GGGACCGCCGGGGCGGCGGGTCGCCCCCCCTTGAGCGCGGAAGAAAGGCGACGCCGTCGCGCCATCGTCCTGCGGCAAGCGTGCCTCCGGCAAGGCCCGCCCCATCGGGCCGGCGATTGGGTGACATCAGTGCCGCGTGCTGAGGTCCTTCGGCCTCGGCATGGATCAAGCGAGAGGCTCGTCGGTCATGTCGCCATCCCGCGGGCCGGCGATGGCGCGGCGGCGGCCCGAGCTTGCACGTGGATTTTCCGGGGCGCTGGCGAGAGAGATGGCGTTGGGGCTAGCTCACGCGGGATCGAAGACAGCCCGATCCCTACGGCGCGCGGGCTCTTGCCCGGCTGGAGGGGCTGGTCGTCTCGCCCCCCTCAATGCCCCGTGGTCGCGGAGAACAGGTTGATCACGACGATCCCCGCAAGGATCAGCGCGATGCCGATGATCGCCGGCCAGTCGAGCCGCTGCCCGAAGACCACCAGCCCGATGATCGCGATGAACACGATGCCGAGCCCGGACCAAAGCGCATAGGCGATGCCGACCGGGAAACTGCGCAGCACGATCGACAGGAGCCAGAAGGCCAGCGCGTAGGAGATCACCACCAGCACCGAGGGCAGGGGGCGGGTGAATTGCTGGCTGGCCTGCAGCGCGGCGGTGCCGATGGTCTCGGCGAGCACCGCAAAGGCGAGGATCACGTAGGTCATGGCGAAACTCCGGGGATGATGTGCCCCTCATGGACCGGATCGGGCCCGAGGGCCAGCCCCGCCGGAACCCGCCTGCTCCGAACGCTGCACGCGCGGGCGCTTCGGGCTGGGCGACGTAGGGTCAATGTCGCCCATAGGTGGATCCACCCATTGCCAGTTGTCATCGGCTTGTTACAACTTCATCACAGCTATGAATGCGAACCGGATGAACCGGCGATCCGTCCGGGCCGAAAGCGCCCGCGATTTCCAACAGAAGGACTACTGACATGAAGATCACGCGTCGTTCCGCGATGAAGATGACCGCGACCGCGGTGGCCGCTCCGGTCGTGCTGCGCGCGCAAGATGCGCTGGCACAGTCCGGCACGGTGAAGGTGCTGGTCTGGCAGGATTACATCCAGCCCAACATCGCCGAGAAGTTCGAAGCCGACACCGGCATCACCCTCGAGATCACCACCTTTGGCTCGAATGACGAGGCCCAGTCCATCGTGCGGTCCTCCAATGGCGGCGATTTCGACGTGGTGTTCCCCACGATCGATACCGCGGTGAACTATCTCGACGAGGATGGCGAGAGCTACTTCGCGCCGGTGCCCGCCGACGTCAATGTCGACGCGATCTATCCCAGCTTCATGCGCGACAGCGTGGCGCTCGGGGCCTCGCACAATGGCGAGCAGATCCTGCTGCCGCATGACTGGGGCACCGAGGGCATCACGCTCAACCGTGCTGCGCTACCGATCTCGGACGCGGATCTGTCCTATGGCGATCTGTTCCTGCAGGACGCCGCCAAGGGCGCCGCCGCGTTCCGCCAGAAATCGGTGATCATCGGCGCCGGGCTCTATCTCGACGCCACCGGCGAGGTGCCCTCGAACCGCATGCTCGACGTCTACAAGTCGGAAGAGGACGCCCACCGCGTCTGGAAGGCCGTGACCGAGTGGATCCTGTCCAACAAGGAAAACTTCAGCGCCTTCTGGAACAACGCCACCGAGGCGACCGCCGCCTTCAAGGATGCCGGCTGCGTCATCGGCCAGACATGGGACACGACGGGCCTGCTGCTCAACCGCGAGAACCCCGATTACGTCTACCGCGCGCCCAAGGAAGGCATCATCACCTGGATGGACACCATGGGCATGTTGCGCAACGCGCCCAACCCGGAGCAGGCGGTGGCCTTCATGAACTTCATGCTGCAGCCGGAAGTGGGCGGCATGTTCGCCAACAACACCGGCTACAACTCGGCGGTGATCGGCGCGGCGGATTATGCCAGCGAGGAATTCAAGCGCCAGTTCAACGAGGTCTACACCGACGAGGTGCTGGGCAACATGTGGTGGTGGCAGGCCTCGACGCCGTTCTTCGACCCGATCCGCAACGAGTATGTCGAGATCATCACCAACGCCTGACCGGCCTTCGTGATTCAGACCGACAGGGAGGGCGGGCCGCAGGGTCCGCTCTTCGCACGCATCCAGGGCCCTTCGCGGGGCCCTCGGCGAAAGACCCCACGGAGCAGGCCATGCGCGGCAAGGACGTGACGCTCGACAGCGTCTCCATCACCTATCCCAACGGCTTTACCGCCGTCGAACCCACCGATCTGGTGATCGAGGCGGGCGAGTTCTTCTCGATCCTCGGGCCCTCCGGCTGCGGCAAGACCACAATCCTGCGCGTGGTCTCGGGCTTCATCGAGCCAAGCGCGGGCCGGGTGCTGATCGGCGGCGAGGACATGGCCGGCAGTGGCCCCAACGCGCGGCCCACGGCGCTGATCTTCCAGAACCTCGCGCTGTTTCCGCTGATGCCGGTCTGGGAGAACGTGGCCTTCGGGCTCGAGGCGCGCGGCATCGGCAAAAAGGCCCGGCGCGAAAAGGCGCAGGAGCTGCTCGATCTGGTGGCGCTTGGCGATCAGGGCGACAAGCTGCCCTCCGAACTGTCGGGCGGCCAGCGTCAGCGTGTCGCCATCGCCCGCGCGCTCGCGGTGGAGCCGGCGGTGCTGCTTCTCGATGAGCCGCTCTCGGCGCTCGACCTCAAGCTGCGCCAACACATGCGCGCCGAGCTGCGTGCCATTCAGAAAAAGACCGGCGTCACCTTCATCTACATCACCCACGATCAGGGCGAGGCGCTGACCATGTCCGACCGCATCGCCGTGATGAACAACGGCGTGATCGAGCAGGTCGGCACCGGTGACGAGATATATTCCCACCCGCGCACCGCCTTTGCCGCGAGCTTCGTCGGCGAGACCAACCGCCTCGATGGCCGGATTGCCGCGGTCGAGGGCGCCATGGCGCAGATCGAGACGCCGATGGGCCGCTTCCGCGCCCGCAACCCCGAGCAGCTGGCGCCGGGCGCCGAGGCCATGCTCTTCGTGCGCCCCGAGGCGATGCGGATCGGCGCCGCCGAAAACCGGTTCGAGGCGCATCTGGTGCGGCGCGATCTCGAGGGGGCGTTTCTCAACCTTTTCTTCGATGCGCAGGGCACCGAGATCGCTGTGCACGTGACCAATGACGGACACGCGCCCGAGCTGCGCGACGCGGCGCCGATGCGGCTTGGCTTCGCCTCCGAGCAGGCGGTGATCCTGCCGCGCGGCGCGCTGGCGCGCACCGGGCAGGAGCTTGCGGCGCAATGAGCGGGCTGCTGCAGGGCTATGGCCGGGGTCTGACGCTGGTCTTCTTCCTTGCCGCCGCGGCGTGGGGGCTGATGCTGATCGTTCTGCCGCAGCTGACGATGGTTGAGCGCGCTCTGACCGCGCCGTCCCGCGCGCTCGACAGCTCGGTGGCGCAGGGGCTGGCGCGGGATGCGCGCACCTGCATCTCGGTGCTGCAGACCTACGTGACCGACGACGCCCCGGCGGCGCCGTCGGGTGGGCTGGCGGTCCCGTCGATGACCGGCGGGGCGCCGTCGTCGGGCGGAATGGCTGTTCCCTCGATGTCAGGCGATGCGTCGGAGCCTGCGCCGTCCGGCGGCCTCGCGATCCCGTCGATGAGCGGCGGGGCAGGTGGCGCCGAGAGCGCCGCGCCGACGCGCCCCTACATCCTGCAATGCGAGCGCGCGACCACCCACAAACCACGCAGCGGCGGCGAGAGCTGGCTTGACGAGGTCTACGACCTGCCGCGGCTCGGCGTCTCTGACACCGCCCCGATCGCGGACCAGATCGCCTCTGCCGAAGAGATCGAAACGCTGGCCCGCGAGGCCTCGCTGCGCATCCGCGAGGCTGAGGCCAGCGCCTCACCCTACACGCTGTCGAACTTCGCCACGCTGTTCGAGGCCCGCCTGATCCCGCAATCCGACGCCCAGCGTGCCATTGAGGACGCCAGGCTCTCGAACAGGCTCATGAGCCTCACGGGCCTGCGCTTCGAGCGCGACGGCGAGACCTACAGCCGCATCGGTCTGGTGACGCTGACGCGGACCTTGATCCAGGCGGTGATCGCGACCGCCTTGGCGCTGCTGCTGTGCTATCCCATCGCCTACAAGGTGGCGCTGGCCAGCCCGCCACGGCAGGCGGTCTGGCTGTTCCTCGGGCTGATCATCCCCTATGCGATCGTCGAGCTGATGCGGATCTACGCCTGGACCACGATCATCGACAATTCAGGTCTGATCAACGGGCTGCTGCACTGGCTCGGGCTGATCGACGTGCCGATCCAGTTCAAGCGCTTTCCGGGCACCGTCTTCCTCGTCATCGTCTACACCTACGTGCTGTTCATGGTGTTCCCGATCTACAACGTAATGAGCACGCTCGACCGCAACCAGATCGAGGCGGCGCGCGATCTCGGGGCGAGCCCGTGGCGGGTGCACCGGCGCATCATCATTCCGCATTCCAAGCCGGGCATCGCCGTCGGCACCATCGCCACCTTCATGCTCGCCGCCGGCGCCTTCTCGGTGCCGCGCATCATCAGCCGCGGGCTGCAGGCGGAATGGTTCAGCCAGACGATCTACAACAAGTTCTTCGAGAGCCCCAACGCCAATGTGGGAGCGGCATACAGCTTTGCCTACACCATTGTATGCTTCCTTCTGGTGGCGCTTTTCATGTGGCTGATGCGGACGCGCCTCAAGGATTTCGCGAGAGTGCAATGACCGATCTTTCCCACACCCCGCCACGCCGCCGCCGGCGCCTGCTGACCGCAGACGGGCTGCTCAGCGCCTACACATGGGCCTTCCTGGTGTTCATGTTCCTGCCGCTGCTGCTGATGATCCTGTCGTCCTTCAACGACACCTCGCCGCCCTCGGTCACCGAGTGGCAGGGTTTCACGACCAAGTGGTACGCGTTCTTCTGGATGCCCGAGGAGGCGCTGCGCGCCGATCCGGTGCTGCGCGCGCTCGACCGCGGCCGCTTCGTGAGCTGCTTTGGCAATTCGCTCTACGTCGCCGCCATGGTGGTGCCGCTGTCGCTGATGCTGGGGCTCGCGGGCGCGGTGCTGCTGACCCGCTGGCGCTCGCGCGCCAACAGCGCGCTGTGGTGGGTGCTGCTCTCGCCGATGCTGGCGCCGGGCATCGTGCTGGGCCTCTCGGCGCTGGTCTTCTGGAGCCGCATGGGCGTGGATGCGGGCCTCTTCACCATCGTGATGGCGCAGACCACCTTCATCGCGGGCTACCCGATGCTGATCCTGATGGCGCGGCTGCAGCGCCAGCCGGTCGAGCTCGAGGAGGCGGCACTGGATCTCGGCGCCACGCCGTTCCGCGTCTTCCGGCGCCTGACGCTGCCCTATCTGGCCCCGGCGCTGGCCTCGGCGGCGGTGATCGCGCTGATGGCGAGCATGGAGAACTACAACACCACGATGTTCGCCAAGGGCGGCGCCTGCACCTTCGCCACCGAGATCGGCGCCATGGCGCGCAACCCCAACGGCCACCCGCCGGTGATCAACGCGGTGGGCACGGTGATCATCGCGCTGACCGTGGCAGGGGCGCTGCTGCACACCTTTCTGAGCCGGCGCGAGCAGGGGCGGTAGAGGGGGCGTTCACGCTCGCCACGGGGAGTTGGACCGCACGCGGCGATCCGTGGGCGGAGCCCCATGCGCGGAATCTAGGCCGCAGGCCGCCGCGCCATCGGTCATGCTGAAAGCATGCCTCCGGCATGACCCGCCCCCCGGGCCGGCGATTTGGTGGAGCCTAGCGCACAGCTTCGAGGTCCTTCGGACGTGGCTGCGATAAATCGAGGGATTCCGAAGTAAGATCGCCGCCCCGCGCACCGGTAATGCGCGGCGGCGTCTTAGGGTTTCTGATGGCATCTTGGGGAGATGGTACGCTCAATGCGCCACCAAGCCCTCAATACCCGCGCCAGATCCAGCCGCCGCCGAAGATCCGGCTGCTCTCGGGATCGTAGAACACGCAGGCCTGACCCGGCGAGACGCCTTCCTCGGCGACCACCAGTTCGACCTCGGCCTCGGTCTCGGAGATCGGACGCACGATGGCCTCCCGCGGGGGCCGCGTCGAGCGCACCTTGACCGAGAGATGCCACTCCTCGCGCGAGGTGAACGGCGCGTCGCCCAGCCAGTTGATCTCGCGGACCGGCACCTTGCGGGTGGCCAGCATCTCTTTCGGGCCGACGATCACCTGCTTGTTGTCGACGTCGAGCTTGACCACATAGAGCGGCTCCGTCAGGCCGCCGATCCCGAGGCCCCGGCGCTGGCCGATGGTGTAGTGGATCACGCCGCGATGCTCGCCCAGCACCCGGCCATCCGCGTGCACGATCTGGCCGGGCTCGGCGGCGCCCGGGCGCAGCTTCTCGATCACGCTCGCGTAGTTGCCGTCGGGCACGAAACAGATGTCCTGGCTGTCGGGCTTGTCGGCCACGCTCAGCCCGTATTTCGCCGCCAGCTCGCGGGTCTCGGCCTTGCTCTTGAGGTGGCCCAGAGGGAAGCGCAGGTAGTCGAGCTGCTCGGGCGTGGTCGAGAACAGGAAATAGCTCTGGTCGCGGTTGGCATCCGCCGCCGAGTGCAGCTCTGCGCCGTGGTCTCCGACCATGCGCTGGATGTAATGCCCGGTCGCCATGCAGTCGGCGTCGAGGTCCTTGGCGGTCTCGAGCAGGTCCTTGAACTTCACCCGCTCGTTGCAGCGGATGCAGGGCACCGGCGTGGCGCCGCCAAGATAGCTCTCGGCGAACTCGTCGATCACCGCGTCGCGGAAGATGTTCTCGTAATCGAGCACGTAATGCGGAAAGCCCATCTGCTCGGCCACGCGGCGGGCATCGTGGATGTCGATGCCGGCGCAGCAGGCGCCCTTCTTGGCCAGCGCCGCGCCGTGATCATAGAGCTGCAGGGTGACGCCCACGACGTCATAGCCTTCCTCGGCCAGCATCGCGGCGACCACCGAGCTGTCGACGCCGCCGGACATGGCGACCACGACACGCGTCTCGGACGGCGGCTTGGGCAGGCCGAGCGAATTGAGGGACGGGGCATCGAGGGGCATGGCGGTCTCCTGGGAACAGGTCGCGAATATAGGAAAATGCTTTGTACTCTCAAGGGGCGGTTTTTAGACCGCGTTAAATCCACCGCGCTCAAATAGCGTCCAGCCGGCAAGAGCGGGACAGAACAGAGCGGAACGGAAACGGGATGTACCTCAAGAAGATCAAAGGCCCGCGCGCAGTGACGCTCCCTGACGGCACCATCATGACCCGCGCCGATTTGCCCCCGGCCGAAACGCGCCGCTGGGTCGCCTCGCGCAAGGCCGCAGTGGTCAAGGCGGTAACCTACGGTCTGCTCTCGGAAAATCAGGCGATGGATCGCTACGGGCTGAGCGCGGAGGAGCTTGAGGAATGGGTGCGCGCGGTGACCGATCACGGCGAAGAGGCGCTGAAGGCCACGCTGGTGCAGCGCTTTCGCGCGCCGGGGCCAGAACCGTCGAAGCCCTGACAGCGCCCTGCCGGTGCGGCAACCGATGATTGAAAAGAAAATCCGGATGTCTACAGTAAAGAAGCATTAACTTATTTGCATCAGGGTCGGACCGACAGGACAGAACAAGCGGAGAACTTTCAATGCGAATCCTCCTTGTGGAAGATGATCCGACCACCTCGAAGAGCATCGAGCTGATGCTGACCCATGCCAATCTGAACGTTTACGCCACCGATCTCGGGGAAGAGGGGATCGATCTGGCGAAGCTCTACGATTACGACCTGATCCTGCTCGATCTCAACCTGCCCGACATCAACGGTCACGAGGTGCTGCGACAGCTGCGCATGGCTCGGATCAGCACACCGATCCTGATCCTGTCCGGGGCCGACGATACCGAAAGCAAGATCAAGGGTTTCGGCTTCGGCGCCGACGATTACCTCACCAAGCCGTTCCATCGCGACGAACTGGTGGCGCGCATCCACGCCATCATTCGCCGCTCAAAGGGGCATTCGCAGTCGGTGATCCGCACCGGAAAGATCTCGGTCAATCTCGACGCCAAAACCGTCGAGGTGGGCGGCAAGTCGGTGCATCTCACCGGCAAGGAATACCAGATGCTCGAGTTGCTTTCGCTGCGCAAGGGCACCACGCTCACCAAGGAGATGTTCCTCAATCACCTCTATGGCGGCATGGACGAGCCCGAGCTCAAGATCATCGATGTGTTCATATGCAAACTGCGCAAGAAGCTGAGCGAAGCGACGGGCGACGAGAACTACATCGAAACCGTCTGGGGCCGGGGCTACGTGCTGCGCGACCCCGAGCCTCGATCGGACGAACCGCCCGCGATGGCGGCCTCTGCCTGAGCCGTCTGGACGCCGCCGCTCCCGCGCCCTAAACCTTCCGCCAGACGGCTGAAAGACGAGGGCCCCCAGATGGCAGAGCAGGCGACAGGCGAAACCGCGGGCGAGATTGACGTCGAGGCCCTGAGCGAAGAACAGGCGAAGGCCGAGCTTGAGCGGCTGGCGGCACGTCTGGCACAGGCAAACCTCGCCTATCATACCGAGGACGCGCCCGAGATCAGCGATGCCGACTACGATGCGCTGAAGCGTCGAAACCTCGCGATTGAAGAGCGATTCCCCGACCTCAAGCGCGAAGACAGCCCAAGCGAGCAGGTCGGCGCCGCGCTGGCCGAGGGGTTCGGCAAGATCCGTCACGCGCAGCGCATGATGTCGCTGTCGAACGCCTTTGATGACGACGAGGTGCGCGATTTTGATCGCGGGATCCGCCGCTATCTCGGGCTTGCCGAGGACGCGCCGCTGCCCTTCACCGCCGAGCCCAAGATTGATGGCCTGTCGCTGTCGCTGCGCTACGAGAACGGTACCCTGATCCAGGCCGCGACACGGGGCGACGGGGCCACGGGCGAGAACGTCACCGCCAATGCCCGCACCATCGACGACATTCCGCAACGGATCGAGGGCGCGCCCGAGCTGCTCGAGGTGCGCGGCGAGGTCTACATGAGCCACGCCGATTTCGAGGCACTGAACGAACGGCAGGAGGCGCGCGGCGGCAAACCCTTTGCCAACCCGCGCAACGCCGCTGCCGGCTCGCTGCGCCAGCTCGATCCCGAGATCACCCGCGCGCGCCCGCTGAAATTCTTCGCCTATGCCTGGGGGGAGCTTTCGGCGCCGCTGGCCGAGACCCAGATGGGCGCCATCGAGCGGCTGGCCGCGCTCGGCTTCCAGACCAACCCGCTGACCCGGCTTTGCGATGGCCCGCAGGACATGCTGGATCATTACGCCGGCATCGAGGAACAGCGCGCGACGCTGGGCTATGACATCGACGGCGTGGTCTACAAGGTCAACGATCTTGCGCTGCAGGCGCGGCTCGGCTTCCGCTCGACCACGCCCCGCTGGGCCATCGCCCACAAGTTCCCCGCCGAGCTCGCATGGACCCGGCTCGAGGCCATCGACATCCAGGTCGGCCGCACCGGCGCGCTCTCGCCAGTGGCGCGGCTCACGCCGGTGACAGTGGGCGGGGTCGTGGTGTCGAACGCCACGTTGCACAACGAGGATTACATCGCCGGGCGCGACGCCAGCGGCACCCCGATCCGCGACGGCAAGGATATCCGCGTCGGCGACTGGGTGCAGGTCTACCGCGCTGGGGACGTGATCCCCAAGATCGCCGATGTCGACCTGTCGAAACGCCCCGACGGGGCCGAGCCCTACGCTTTCCCCGAGACCTGCCCGGAATGCGGCTCCGAGGCGATCCGCGAGGAGGGCGACGCCGTGCGCCGCTGCTCGGGCGGTCTGATCTGCCCCGCGCAGGCGGTCGAAAAGCTGAAGCATTTCGTGTCTCGATCCGCCTTCGACATCGAGGGGCTGGGGGCCAAGCAGGTCGAGCAGTTCTACCGCGACGGCTGGATCGCGGAACCGGCGGAAATCTTCAGCTTGCGCGAGCGTTACGGCGCGGGGTTGCAGCAGCTCAAGAACCGTGAGGGCTGGGGGGAGAAGAGCGCGAACAACCTCTTTGATGCGATTGATGAGAAACGGAACATCGAGCTTGGTCGCGTGCTGTTCTCGCTCGGGATCCGGCATGTCGGCGAGGTTGTCGCCAACGATCTTGCGCGCCACTACCTGAGCTGGTCCGCGCTGATCGCCGCCATCGATGCCGCACGCCCCGCCGCCGAGCGCTATCGGCATGCCGAGCAGGCGGTCGCGGCCGAGCGCGTGGCGGCCAAGGCCGAGGGCCGTCGCGCCCGTCTCAAGGAGATCCGTGAGGCCGCCTGGGCCGAAGAGCCGGCGGTCTCGCCCGAGGCGCGCGCCGCGTGGGAGGACCTTGTCGGTGTCGATGGCATCGGCCAAACGGTCGCGGTGTCGCTGGTCACCTCGATGGGCCAGCCCACCGAACGCGCCTCGATCGACCGGCTGGTGGCGCAGCTCGACATTCAGGATGCCGAGCGACCGGCCACCGACGGCAGCCCGGTCGCCGGCAAGACCGTGGTCTTTACCGGCAGCCTCGAGAAGATGACCCGTGCCGAGGCCAAGGCGCGGGCCGAGGCGCTCGGCGCAAAGGTCTCGGGCTCGGTGAGCAAGAAGACCGACATCGTCGTCGCGGGCCCGGGTGCGGGCTCCAAGGAGGCCAAGGCGCGCGAGCTGGGGGTCGAGCTGATGGACGAGGACGCCTGGCTGGCGCTGATCGGGGGCTGATCCGATGAGCCAGAGGCCCGAAGCCCTCTGGGCGCTCTTCGCCGAGCCCAAGACGCTGGACGGGGTCGGACCGAAGACCGCGCAGGCGCTCGAGGGGCTCGATATCGTCGCGCCGCGTGATCTGCTCTTCACCCTGCCGCACGGCGTGATCGATCGCCGCCCGCGCGACAGCGTGCAGGAGGCGACCCTCCCGGGGGTGGTGACGGTCGAGGTGACGGTTGGTCGACACATGCCGCCGGCGCAGAAGGGGCGGCCCTATCGCATCCATGTCGAGGATGCGCAGACCGGTTTCCAACTGGTGTTCTTTCACGGCCGCTCGGACTATCTCGGACGGGTGCTGCCGGAAGGATCGCGGCGCATCGTGTCGGGGCGGGTCGAACTGTTCGACGGCATGGCGCAGATGGTCCACCCGGACCACATCCTGCCGCCCGACGAGGCCGCGAGCCTGCCCGCCTTCGAGCCGGTCTATCCACTCACCGGCGGGGTGACGCAGAAGCTCATGGCGCGGGCCAGCGCGGATGCACTGGCCAAGGCGCCGGAGCTCGACGAATGGATCGACGGGCCATTGAAGGCGCGCGAAGGCTGGCCGGACTGGCGCGCGGCGCTGCAGGCGGCGCACGCCCCGGATGGTGCCGATGCGCTGTCCCCGGCGGCGCCGGCGCGGGCGCGGCTGGCCTTTGACGAGCTTCTGGCGCATCAGCTCACCCTCGGGCTGGCGCGGGTGCATCGCCGCAAGGGCAAGGGGCGGGCCACGCAAGGTGACGGGGCGCTGCGGCGCAAGGTGCTGGCGGCGTTGCCATTCCGGCCGACAGGCGCGCAGATGCGGGCGATGGACGAGATCGCCGAGGACATGGCGCGCGGCGAGCGCATGAACCGGCTGCTGCAGGGCGATGTGGGTGCCGGCAAGACGCTGGTGGCCTTCATGGCGCTGCTGGTTGCGGTCGAGGCCGGCGGGCAGGGGGTGATGATGGCCCCCACCGAGATCCTCGCGCGACAGCATCTCGAGGGGCTTCGGCCCTTGGCCGAAAGCGCCGGCGTGGTGGTCGAGATCCTCACCGGGCGCGACAAGGGCAGTGAGCGTAAGGCCAAGCTGGCGGCGCTGGAGCGCGGCGACATCCAGATCCTCGTGGGCACGCACGCGGTCTTTCAGGCCGATGTGGCGTTCCGTGACCTGCGGCTCGCCATCGTCGACGAACAGCACCGCTTCGGCGTGCGGCAGCGGCTCGAGCTGGGCCGCAAGGGGGCCGGCGCGGATGTTCTGGTGATGACCGCGACGCCGATCCCGCGCAGCCTCGCGCTGGCGCAATACGGCGACATGGACATCTCGGTGCTCGACGAAAAGCCGCCGGGGCGCAAGCCGATCCGCACCGCGCTGGTCTCGGCCGAGCGCATGCAGGAGGTGGTCGAGCATCTCGTGCAGGCGGTGGCCGAGGGGCGGCAGGCCTATTGGGTCTGTCCGCTGGTCGAGGAGAGCGAGGCGGTCGACCTGACCGCCGCCGAAGAGCGGTTCAAGCGGCTGCGCGCGGTGCTGGGCGAGAGCGTGGTCGGCCTTGTTCACGGACAGATGCCACCGGCGGAGAAGGATGCCGCCATGGCACGCTTCGTTGCTGGCGAGACCCAGGTGCTGGTGGCGACCACGGTGATCGAGGTCGGCGTCAACGTGCCCAACGCCACGATCATGGTGATCGAGCGGGCCGAATGGTTCGGACTGGCGCAGCTGCACCAGCTGCGCGGGCGCGTGGGCCGGGGAGAAGGCGACAGCACCTGCCTGCTGATGTACCAACCCCCCTTGGGCGAGGCGGGCATGAAGCGGCTCAAGACCCTGCGTGAGACCGAGGACGGGTTCCGCATCTCGGAGGTCGACCTCGAGATGCGTGGTGCGGGCGACCTGATCGGCACGGCGCAATCGGGCCTGCCGCGCTTCAAGGTGGCCGATCTCGAGCATCAATCCGGCCTGATGGCGATGGCGCAGAGCGACGCGCGCAAGCTTCTGGCCGACGATCCAACCCTTGAGAGCCCGCGCGGGCGGGCCGCGAAGATGCTCCTCTGGCTGATGCGTCAGGACGAGGCCATCCGACTGATCTCGGTCGGGTGATGGCATTTTGTTCGCGAATGTTCTCAATCCATACATGCCTGATGTCTGCCTTTTCTCAGAGTGTTAGCCGATAACTGGGCCCCTGATCCCAGCGGCGTTCACAAATGTTCTCAAAAAGTTCTTTACAGAACGTTCCGTCTATGAGAACAAAGTGGCAACACGATTGAGAACAGGGATCGACACCATGATTGAAACGCTTCGCAAGGTTCTTTCGCGCAACGACAACACGCTGGTCCACGACATGATCGGCGGCATGTCTCTGGTCGTCATCCTGATCGGGGCACTGCACCTGCCCGCGTTCTGACAGTTTCTGCCTGCGGTCTTTCCGGTCGGTCCGGTCCGCGCGTCATCTGTCCCCGATGCGCGGCGGCTGTCCCCGCCTGATGCTCTACTGCCTGGGAGCGAAGGCCGGGCCGACCTTTGATAAGACACGCCACTGACCGCCGCCTCCATGTCCCCTGGAGCGCGGCGGTTTTTTTATGTGCGAAGATATGTGCGAAGAGGGGATCGCCCGCGGCGCGGACGAAGGACCGCCCGGGAGGGCTCAGGCGCTTTGCGCCTCGGCGGCCTCGCTCGCGGCTTCGGTGGCCGCGTCGAGCGCCAGCAGGATCGAGGCGTGGCGGTTCTTGTAGGCCTGCGCAGGGCGCAGCACCTCGAGTTCCTCGAACGGCGTCGGCGGGGTCGGGCCGTCTTCTTTCAGCATGGCGCGAAGCGCATCGCGCGCGGCGGCGATCTGCTCCGGGCTGCGCCCGATGATGGCATCGCCCACCACCGCCGCCGAGGCCTGTCCAAGCGCGCAGGCCTTCACGTCCTGCGCGTAATCCGACACCACCCCGTCGCGCATGGTCAGGTCGACCGTGACCGTCGAGCCGCAGAGCGGTGAGCGTTTCTTGACGCTGGCATCGGGCGCTTCGAGCCGGCCGGTGCGCGGGATGTCCGCCGCGAGGGCGAGGATGCGCTGCGAATAGAGCTTGATGAGGTCGGTCTCGGCGGACATGGCTTTCCCTTTCCGGTCTTGTCTCCTAAATAGGGGCGGATTTCCCGGCTGCAAAAGGATTTTTGCCCCATGAGCTTCGATCCCGAGACTTTGGTCTACGACGCCAAGGGCCTGATCCCCTGCATCGCGCAGGAGGCCGAGACCGGCGAGGTGCTGATGATGGCGTGGATGAACCCCGACGCGGTGGCACGCACGCTCGAGACCGGCCGGGTGACCTATTCGTCGCGCTCGCGGGCCGCGTTCTGGGTCAAGGGCGAGAGCTCGGGCCACGTGCAGGAGCTGGTGGAACTGCGCGTCGATTGCGACCGCGACTGCCTGCTGGCGCTGGTGCGCCAGACTGGACCGGCCTGCCACACCAACCGCCGCTCGTGCTTCTACACCGCGCTGCGCGACGGCGACGAGGTCGAGATCATGGCGCCGATGGTCGAGTGATCCGGGTGCGTTGTCTGCCCGCCGGTTGCGGGGGATGATGACGGTGGCTTAGGGGCGTTGCCCCCGTCGCGGCCATGCCGCGACTCCCCCGAGGTATTTTT
>Ga0114903_1000872_pt1 | contig 14360 bp, 16 predicted proteins | sample MalvirDeepMed_s2_FD_87289 | JGI IMG/M metagenome (GOLD analysis project Ga0114903, IMG submission 87289) | Marine viral communities from the Global Malaspina Expedition - Malaspina viral metaG DeepMed_s2 | ecosystem: Environmental > Aquatic > Marine > Oceanic | place: Mediterranean Sea... | reverse complement strand
GCGGTCTTTGGCGCGCTGGCGGGCAACCATGCGGGCTTTCACCGGGCGGATGGCGCGGGCTACGACCTGCTGGCCGACTGGCTGATCAAGCTCGATGCCAAGAACCCGCAGACCGCCGCGCGGATGTGCAGCGCCTTCCAGACCTGGCGGCGCTACGACGCCGACCGTCAGGCCAGGATGCGCGCCGCACTCACCCGCATCGCCGACACGCCCGGCCTGAGCCGCGACAGCACCGAGATGGTGACGCGGATGCTCGGGTGATCCGCGCCGGCCTGCGCCGGGCCCTGACGCACCGGCGATACCATGCGTCTTGATTACGCGTCCCCCGCCCGCAGCCCGCGCGCCGTGCTTGGCCTCGTGTCCGCCTGGGCCATTCTGGCCGGCGGGTGGCTGTGGCTCGATGCCGAAACCTGGATCGTCGCGGGGCTGGGTCTGTTCACCCTGCCCCTGCTCTGGGAGCTGATCACCGGCAAGGTCGCGCGCCTCGTGCTCGACGACACCGGGCTGACCTGGCAGAGCGGCACTTCGACGGGCCACATCGCGCTCACGCGGATCGATCACCTGCGGCTGGACCGGCGCTTTGACGGCAGCCTGCGGCTGTTGGTGCAGCTCGATGACGGCAGCAGGCAACGCCTGCCGCCCGACTGCGTGCCGCCCGGCCCAAAGCTCGAAGAAGCGGCGACCCGGGCTGGGCTGCGGCTCGAACGCCATCCCTTCTCACCTTTCTGAACCGTGACTTTTTTCGGGAACCGGCGGCGGATCGCGCGCGTTAACCAGATCGTAAGCCAGTTTGTGCCGCTGGTGACGGGCCGCGAAAAATGCCTTGATGTCAGGGCCTCCGCGCGTCACCTGTCACGCACGTGTCGCAGAACCCTGATTTGAGACTGCCATGCAAGACCGTATCGACCCGCTGATCCAGGAACGCGCCCCGTGGCTCTTTGCCAGCCGTCCCGGCACTCGGGTCGCGCGGTCCGCGCTCAACCGGGTGTTGGGGTATGACCGGACCGTCGCGCTGGCCGAGACGTTCCGGGACAGGCCGAGTGACGAGATCATGTCGGCCATGGCGCAGCTGTTGGCGCGCGACGTCGAGGTCGCGGGGCTGGGTCACATACCGAAACACGGGGCGGCGCTGATCGTCGCCAACCACCCCACCGGCATCGCCGACGGGATCATGCTGCATCACCTGATCGCCGCGCACCGGCCCGATGCCTATTACTTCGCAAACCACGACATCCTGCGCGTCCTGCCACAGATGCAGGACATGATCGCGCCGGTGGAATGGCGCACCGAAAAGCGCAGCCACGCCAAGACCCGCGAAACCATGCAATACACCCGCAAGGCGACCGCCGAAGGCCGCCTGGGCGTGATTTTTCCCGCCGGGCGTCTGGCGAAGCGGCGCGGGCTCAGCCTGCACGAACGTCCCTGGATGTCTTCGGCAGCGATGATCGCCCGCAAGTTCGACCTGCCGATCATTCCGATCCACATCCGCGCGCGCAATTCGTTGCTGTTCTATCTCTTCGACCTGATCCACCCGACGCTGCGCGACATCACCCTCTTTCACGAGACGCTCAACAAGCACCGTCAGCCCTATCGCGTGACGGTCGGAGAGCCGATCTCGGCCAGTGCCCTGCCCGCGCGGTCCGAAGACGGGATCGAGATGCTGCGCCGCGCCACCCTGGCGCTCGGCGGTCCCAGCGCTCCGGCGGTGTCGCTGCTGCACAGCACCCGCCGCCCGTTTTGGCTCAAGGCCTGAGCAGGCCGTCCGGTCATCGGTCGGGCCGTCTCTTTTTTTTTCCAAATCGGATGCCGCGGTGCGGTTTAACCTGCCGGACGCGCCCGCGGCCGGACAGACGAGATCGGTTTGCAATAGGTCTGCGCCCGCGTCCAGGCCATCATGTCGCGCCGCTTCGACCGGCTGTGGAACGGGCCCCAGTCGGCGGCGACGCCGCGCATGCCCTGTGACACCACGCCGTCCCGCTGCACCGTGCGCGCCATGATCCGCAGCGCGCAGCTCAGGTTTGCCGGAGCGTTCTGCAGCGCGGGTCCGGTGCGCGCGCGGCAGCCATAGCCCCGCGCCGTGCCGGGCAGGATCTGCAGCAGCCCGTGCCAGCGCCCGCCGCCGCCGACGGCTCTGGGGCGATAGGTGCTTTCGTGCTTGGCCAGCGCCGAAATCAGCCCGACCCAGAACGCCTCGCGTTCGCGCAAACCGGCGGTGCGATAGGCCGGGCACCAGTCGTCGATGTCGCGCGGCACGGTGCGCGGCAGGGCGTTGGCGTGGCTGCGCAGCGCCGAGATCGCCGACCGCGTCCAGATCGCCCCGCGCCCCGCGTTGGACCAGCGCGCCCGCGGCAGGAAGGTGCTGCGCGCCTTCGGCCGCACCGACGTGCCGACCGCCTGCGCGGACACAGGCGCCTCCGCCACGGCCTCGGGAAGCGCCGCATTGTCGGGCGTCTCGACCACCATGGCGGCGGGTTCCGGCGCGTGGTCGCCCGGCCATCCGGCGGAGGGCAGAAACGACAGTAGAAAGGCAAAGGCAGACAGGCGCATGGCGCACAGGGTGCCCAGATTCCAGCAGTTTGCGCAAGCTTTGTGCACGCTGTGCGCGGGAAGGCTCCGACCGGATCCCGTTTCCGGTATTTAAACAGATTATCGCCTATCCTGCGACACCCCTCAGGAAAGCCGGGAAGAAAGCCCGACCGCTCCATGTTCGCGCCTTTATTGAGCCAGATTGCACGCGCAATTTCGGCCCCATGACACTGCCTGAAAAGCTGCCCCCGATGCGTTCATTCACCGCCCGCCTGTCCCCGGTCCTGCAGGCCCTGCGCCCCGTCGCGTCGCCGGCCGCACCGACCCGCCGTCCGCGGCCCGAACCCGGCCCCGCCAATATCGAGATCGCGGTGCGCGACCTCACCCGAGACGAGCTTGAAGCGACGCGGGTCTTCGCGCAGGGCCAGCACCTGGCCCGGCAGGAAAACTGGGTCGAGCTCGGTCGCCTGGTGCGGACCTTCGACACCCAGCGGCGGCGCACCTCCGGAGGGCGGTCGCTGGCCGATCTTTTGGCCGCCGGCGCCCGCGCCGACGCGGTCGAGGCCGGGCGCGACGCGGTGCGCCGCGGCGACGTACGCGCCGCGAACGACCCGATCGAGGCCCTGGAGGAGGTGCTGCGCGAACTGTGCGAGGATCACGGCGTCGCCACAGTGGTGGCGCGGGCCCATATGGACATCGGCCAGGCCTGGCTGGGCGACAGCCCGCGCGACGCGGTGCCCGCGGCGCGCAAGGCGGCTTTCCTCGGGCATTACCGCGCCGCCGCACGCATCGTCGACCGCTTCGACCCCTTCCTTCTGGATGCGCCCGGCCTCGCTGCGCTGCGCTGCGGGCTGCTCGACGCCGACAGCCGCCCCAGCCTGCGCATGGCCGACGATTACGAGGACCTCATCGACCTCGATCCGCAGAACGACGGCGCACTGCGGCAATTCGGCCGCCACCTTCTGCCGCGCTGGTACGGCAGCTACGAGGCGCTGGATGCAGAGGCGCGCCGCACCGCCGCCCGCACCGGCGAAGTCTGGGGCGCCGGGGCCTATACCTGGATCTATTTCGACGCGGTGGCGCTCGATCCCATGGCCTTTCGCCGCCTCGATGCAGAGTTTTTCGTGGAGGGCCTGCACGACATCCTCGACCGCCGCGACGACCAGCACACCGCCAACGTCATGGCCGCCTATACCGGGCTGACGCTGTCGGGCATGGCCGCGCCCGGCAGCGCCCGCGGAAGGATCGCCGGCTGCTTCGACTGGATCCTGCGCGACCATCTGCGCGAAATCCACCCGCTGGTCTGGGCCGCGGCCCCCGCCGCCAGCCATGAAAAGCCGGTCAAGGGCACCGAGGACGGGACCCGTCGCGGACGGGTACGGGCCCTGTCGGCCATCGCCGAACACTTCGCCGCCGACATCCTGGCCGGAGGCCGCGTGGTCTTTTCCGACGACGGGCCTCAGGTCACCCCATAACCGGCGGACGGCCCGGACCGGGCCTGCCCCTTGCCCTGACCGGGGCGCTGTCCTAAAGCGGATGGAACAGCCCGGAAAGGACGACAGCCATGCTTGATCTGATTTTTGAAGCGCCCAAACCCAAGGTAATCGCCGGGGCGAAACACGACTGGGAACTGGTGATCGGGATGGAAGTTCACGCCCAGATCGCCAGCAAGGCCAAGCTCTTTTCCGGCGCCTCGACCGGCTTTGGCGCCGAACCCAATTCGCATGTCGCCTTCGTCGACGCGGCGATGCCGGGGATGCTGCCGGTGATCAACGAATTCTGCGTCGAACAGGCGGTGCGCACGGGCTTGGGCCTCAAGGCGCAGATCAACCTGAAGTCCGCCTTCGACCGCAAGAACTACTTCTATCCGGACCTGCCGCAAGGCTACCAGATCAGCCAGCTGTACCACCCCATCGTCGGCGAGGGCGAGGTGATCGTGGACATGGAACCGGGCATCGCCCGCCGCGTCCGGATCGAGCGCATCCATATCGAGCAGGACGCCGGCAAGTCGATCCACGACATGGACCCGAACATGTCCTTCGTGGACCTCAACCGCACCGGCGTGGCGCTGATGGAGATCGTGTCGCGCCCCGACATCCGCGGCCCCGAAGAGGCCGCCGCCTACGTGGTCAAGCTGCGCCAGATCCTGCGCTACCTCGGCACCTGCGACGGCAACATGCAGAACGGCAACCTGCGCGCCGACGTGAACGTCAGCGTCTGCCGTCCCGGCCAGTACGAGAAATACCAGGAGACGCAGGATTTCAGCCACCTCGGCACGCGTTGCGAGATCAAGAACATGAACTCCATGCGCTTCATCCAGGCCGCCATCGACTACGAGGCGCGGCGCCAGATCGCGCTTCTGGAATCGGGTGGCTCCGTGGTTCAGGAAACCCGGCTCTACGATCCCGACAAGAACGAGACCCGGTCGATGCGCTCCAAGGAAGAGGCGCATGATTATCGCTACTTCCCCGACCCCGACCTGCTGCCGCTGGAAATCGAACAGGGCTGGGTCGACGGCATCCAGGCCTCCCTGCCGGAACTGCCGGACCAGAAAAAGGCGCGTTTCGTCAAGGATTTCGGCTTGTCGGAATACGATGCCTCGGTGCTGACCGCCGAGACCGCCAACGCCGCCTATTTCGAAGCGGTGGTGGACGCCTCGGGCGACGGCAAGCTATCGGCCAACTGGGTCATCAACGAACTCTTCGGCCGCCTCAAGAAAGAGGATCACAGTATCGAGGACAGCCCGGTCACGCCGGCGCAGCTTGCCGGCATCATCGCGCTGATCAAATCCGGCGACATTTCCGGCAAGATCGCCAAGGACGTGTTCGAGATCGTCTACACCGACGGCGGCGACCCCGCGCGGATCGTCGAGGAAAAGGGCCTGAAGCAGGTCACCGACACCGGCGCCATCGAAACGGCCGTGGACGAGGTCATCGCCGCCAACCCTGCGCAGGTGGAGAAGGCCAAGGAGAACCCCAAGCTGGCGGGCTGGTTCGTGGGCCAGGTGATGAAGGCCACGGGCGGCAAGGCCAACCCGGCGGCGGTCAACCAGATCGTCACGGCAAAGCTCGGCTTGTGACGGTCATTTCCGAGGCGCGTCCCCCCAGGGGCGGTGGGTTGCAAACCCACCCTACGCTTGGCCGGCCGCAGGAATCGACCGGAAATATGGGGCTGACCCCCGGACCCCGGATTGCTACCGTCCGGCCCGACAAGGGGACAGATGATGCGGTATGAGTACAAGGTGGTGCCGGCACCGGCGCGCGGCGAAAAGGCCAAGGGCGTCAAGGCGCCCGAGGCGCGGTTCGCCCTGACGGTGGAGCAGGTGCTCAATGAGATGGGCGCGGACGGCTGGGAATTCCAGCGCGCGGAGACCCTGCCCAGCGAGGAACGCCAGGGCCTCACCGGCTCGGCGAGCCACTGGCGGCACCTGCTGGTCTTTCGCCGCCCCCTGGCCCGCGAGGAACCGGTGGCGCTGCTGGAAGGCCCCGCGCGCCAACCCGCGCGCCCTGGAGCCGAACCGTCACCGCCTTCCGCCCGGCCCGGCACGGCGGGCCCGGGACCCGCGGGGCTGGGGGCCGCGGGTCTTGTGGCGGCGCGTCGTCCCGCAGAGACGCAGGCGCCGATGATCCTGACCTCGCCGACCACGCGTGCCCCTGCGACGGCGGAACCGGCAACCGAAAAAGCCGATCCGGGCGAAACTCCGAAAGCCGATGCGACCGTGCGAGAAGACGAGGCGGCGGCAGAGACCGGGGCGACCGAGGCCGAGACCGTGCCCGACGCAGACTGGCACCCGCCCAAGCCGACGCCCAGTCCGTCCGCGTCCGCCGATCCCGACGACAACGGGGTCGAAGAGACGCAGGATGTCGACAAGCCCATCGGCTTTCTCGCCGCCCGCGCCGCACGCGCCACATCGGACAAACCCTGACGGGCGGGATGCCGCCGCCATCGGGTCCTTGCCGCCATGACGATGCCTTGCGGCCGCGGAATGCGCCGGGCACCTGGACCGTCACGCGGCGTGAAACGCCTGCCCGGAACGGAATCCGGTCAGCGCCGGATCACGTCCCGAGGTCCAGCGACAGCGCGTGAATCCGGCCCATCAGGTCCTTGCCCAGCGCGTCATGCACGGCGCGGTGACGGGCGATGCGGCTCTGCCCCTCGAAAACGGCAGAGCGGATCACCACGTGAAAATGGCTTTCGCCGCCCTCCTGGTATCCGGCGTGGCCGCGATGCTTTTCCGAGTCGTCCCGCACCTCCAGCGCGCTGGGTGCCAAAGCCTCGCGCAGCCGTGTCTCGATTTCCTGAGTCCGCGTCATTTTTTCCGCCATGCCCCCTACACGTTGCTGGTGAATAGTCTAAACTCTGACGTCCGAGTCGGAAAGGTGTCCCCCATGAGCAAGTCTGATCCCTTCGGTTTCGACATGTCGGTGTCGTCGGCCAAGAAGAAGAACCCCCGCGGCCGGCGCGGCATGTCCGGCGCGTCGGAAACCTCGACCCGAATCTGCGATCACGAAGGCTGCGAGGAGCCGGGCAAGTTCCGCGCCCCCAAGGCCCCGGACGTGCTCGACGACTATTACTGGTTCTGTAAGGATCACGTGCGCGAATACAACCTCAAGTGGGACTTTTTCCACGGCAAGACCGAGGCCGAGATGAACGCGCAGGCCTCCAAGGACAAGGTCTGGGACCGCCAGACCAAGGACTGGCGCGACCCCGAGGCCCGGGCCTGGGCACGGCTGGGGATCGAGGATCCGCATCAGGTTCTGGGCGACAACGCGACCCGCAACCCGGGCCGGAACGCCACCGGCAGCACCACCCGCCGCCTGCCCCCGACCGAACGCCGCGCCATCGAGATCCTCGAGGCCAAGGACAGCTGGTCCAAGGCGGATGTGCGCAAGGCCTACAAGGCGCTGATCAAGGTGCTGCACCCCGACATCAACGGCGGCGACCGCAGCCAGGAAGAACAGTTGCAAGAGGTCGTCTGGGCCTGGGACCAGATCAAGGACAGCCGGAACTTCAAGTAAAGGTGCGGCCCGCCCGGCCCTTTGAGTTGGCGATCGGTTCTGGTCGACGTTTATCCAGGCGGCAGTACGGCTCGCTGCAACTTTCCTTTGGGCGGCGGGCTGACCCCAGAGTGTCCCGTCCGGCGTGGATCACCGTCAAATCCCTCTATGCCGCGAGAGCGGGTTCGGCGGCGCGACGCATGTCCCGCGGTTGAGAATTTCCGGCCACGGTCTAGTATCTGAAGCAACGACAGATGCGCGCGGCCAAGGCTTTGCGCCGTTGCGGCACCGCCGTCGGGCCAGGTTCTAACCTTGCTCCCTTCTGCTTCCGGGGTGCCTGCCTCGCCGTTGCCACCGCCCGAAGTGGACGCGGCGGGCCGGAACCGCCCGCAGCCGCGCGCCCGAGAGGACGCTGGAAAGGAAAGACGCCATGCACGCTCAAGTGATCGCCCTTCTGATCATGCTGCCGATCACGGCCGTTTTCGTTTACGCCGGCATCCATGAATACAAACGCTTCAAATCCGATGGCCGAGCGAATTACGGACTGGTCTACGACGAGGAAACCGGCACCACCCACGTGACCGGCATCGACGAGGACCAGGCGGCCTACGATCCCGACGACTACGATCCCAACGATTACAAGTCGCCAGAGGCCCGGACGGAGCAGGACGCCGAGGGCGAGACCGAGCAAGAAAAGACCTCCCAGTCATAGGCCCGCGGCCGGATCGCAATCGGTCGGAGGCACGCCAGAAGGACAGCCGCCTGCTGCCCTCGGCCCCTTTACCTGGTTGCGCAAAGACCGCTCTCACAGCGCCTCGGCACGCGTTTGAACAGCGTCGAGCGTGTTAGTCCGGGAAATTTTGCAGCTCACTTCCTGCCGAATGCACCTGCGCCACCCCCGGAAATTTGGGCGATCTGCACCATTATTCTACCTGCCGAGACTTGATCTTTCCGCCCGACGCTGCGTATGGTCCCCGCTCAGGGAATTATTGCAAGTTTCGGAGATTTTGCAGCAGATGATGGATGCACTCGGCCTGGCCGTCCAGCTCGTGCTTTCCGGCGACCCCGATCTGCTGGAGATCGTGCTGCTGTCCCTGCGGGTCAGCTTGACCGCGACCGTGGTGGCCTGCCTGATCGGCCTGCCCCTTGGCGCGCTGGTGGCCGTGGGACGGTTCACCGGCCGCAACGCGGTGCTGATCGTGATGAACGCGCTGATGGGGCTGCCGCCGGTCGTGGTTGGGCTGCTGGTCTACCTGCACCTGTCACGCTCCGGCCCGCTGGGATTTCTCGGCCTGCTCTACACGCCGACGGCGATGATCATCGCGCAGACGATCCTCATCGCGCCCATCGTCGCGGCGCTATCGCGGCAGGTGATCGAGGACCTGCACGCGGAATATGCCGAGCAGTTCCGCTCGCTCTGCCTGACCAAGCTGCAAACCGTGCAGGCGCTTTTGTGGGACGCACGTTATTCGCTGCTGACGGTGGGTCTTGCAGGCTTCGGCCGCGCAGTGGCCGAGGTCGGCGCGGTCATCATCGTCGGCGGCAACATCGACCACCTGACCCGCGTCATGACCACGGCCATCGCGCTTGAGACGTCGAAAGGCGACCTCGGGCTGGCGCTGGCACTTGGCATCATCCTTCTTGTCATCGCGCTTGGCGTGAATGCGGCGGTGCAGTCTGTGCGCATGACGGCGGTGCGGCAAGCCTATGTCTGACGTCTGCGCCAGCCATGTTCCGGCAGCCGCGCGGACCGCGCAGGCGGCGCCGATCCTGCCCCTGTCGGTCCGCGACCTGGCGTTGCGCTTTGACGGCGCGACGGTGCTCGACGGCCTCAGCTTCGACCTGTCGGCGACCGGCTGCACCATGGTCATGGGGCCCAACGGCGCGGGCAAGAGCCTGCTTCTGAAACTGCTGCACGGGCTGATCCGGCCGACCGCCGGCACTATCGCCTGGGGGCCGCACGACCCGTCCGCGGTGACGGCCCGGCACGCGCTGGTGTTCCAAAAACCCGTGCTGCTGCGCCGCTCGGTGGCGGCCAACATCGACTTCGTGCTCAAGGCGCGCGGCAAGGATGCGCGCCGCCGCGACCGGCTGCTCGACCACGTCGGTCTGGGACACAAGGCCCGGCAGCCCGCGCGGCTGCTGTCGGGCGGAGAAGCGCAACGGCTGGCACTGGCGCGGGCGCTGGCGACCGATCCCGAGGTGCTGTTCCTGGATGAACCGACTGCCAGCCTCGACCCGGCCTCGGTGCTTGCCATCGAAGCCATCGTCGCAGAGGCCCGCAACCGCGGCGTGCGCATCGTCTTCGTCACCCACGACACCGGCCAGGCGCGGCGCATGGCCGACGACGTGCTCTTCCTCCAGGGCGGGCGCGTCGCCGAACACAGCCGTGCCGCCGACTTCTTTCCCGCGCCCCGCAGCCAGGCGGCCCGGGACTACCTCGACGGCAGGATCGTCGTCTGACCATCCAGGAAAGGACTTCCGCTTATGCAATTCAAGACACTCGGCGCCGCCACGCTCGCCACGCTCCTGGCCGGAACCGCATGGGCACAGGACCAGTCGATCATCGTCCAGTCCACCACATCGACCGCCAATTCCGGGCTCTACGACCACCTGCTGCCGATCTTCCAGGAGGAAACCGGCATCCAGGTCAACGTCGTCGCCGTGGGCACCGGCCAGGCCATCAAGAACGCCGAGAACTGCGACGGCGACGTGCTGCTGGTCCATGCCAAGCCGTCCGAGGAAGCCTTTGTCGAGGCGGGCTACGGCACCAGCCGCACCGACCTGATGTACAACGACTTCGTCATCGTCGGCCCCGAGGCCGATCCGGCAGGCGTCAGCGGCATGACCGACGTGCAAGGCGCGCTGGCCAGGATCGCCGACCAGGGCGCGCTCTTTGCCTCGCGCGGCGATGACTCCGGCACCCACAAGAAAGAGGTGTCGCTCTGGACCGATGCGGGCGTCGACCCCGCCGCGGGGTCTGGCGACTGGTACCGCGAGACCGGCTCGGGCATGGGCGCCACGCTCAACGCCGGGATCGGCATGGGCGCCTACGTGATGACCGACCGGGCCACCTGGGTCAGCTTCGACAACAAGCAGGATTACACCATCGCGGTCGAAGGCGACGAGGACATGTTCAACCAGTACGGCGTGATCCCGGTCAGCCCCGAGCATTGCCCCAGCGTGAACGCGGAGGCCGCGCAGACCTTTGCCGACTGGCTGGTCTCGGGCGCGGGCCAGGAGGCCATCGCGGCCTACACCGTCGCCGACCAGCAGCTCTTCTTCCCCAACGCGCCGGCCCAGTGACCGACCGTCCCGGGGCGCCCCGTGCCGGGCGCCCCGGGCCCTCTTGCAGATGAGGCATGTTCCCGGCGCCGCAAATTGGGTATCCCTTGATCGCGACACTGCCCGAGGCCGTCCCGACCATGACCGACACCGCGTTTCCGGACCATGAATACCTGACCGTCAAGGAACTGGCGGCGCTGCTGCGCCTGAAAGAGCGCAAGGTCTACGACCTCGCGGCCTCGGGCGCGGTGCCGTGTTCGCGCGCCACCGGCAAACTGCTGTTCCCGGCGGACGAGATACGCGCCTGGATCGAACGTGCCAAATCCGGCGGCGAAGGCGCTGCCGCTCCCGACCAGGGTGACCGCCCGCCGATCATCCTCGGCAGCCACGATCCCCTGCTCGATTGGGCGATCCGGCAGTCGCGCTGCGGGCTGGCGACCTTCCACGACGGTTCGCTGGACGGGCTTGAACGGTTCCTGAAGGGCGAAGGCATCGCCGCCGGCCTGCACATCCACGACGCCGCGACGGACACCTGGAACGTGCCGACGGTCGCCAGGGCCGCGCCCGGCCAGAACGTCGTGCTGGTGAGCTTCGCGCGCCGCAGACGGGGCCTTGTCCTGCGTCCGGGCCTGCCCGCGCCCAAGGGTCTTTCCGACCTTGCGGGCCATCGCGTCGTGCCACGGCAGCCCGGTTCCGGCACCGACACGCTGTTCCGGTACCTGGCAGAGCGCGACGGCCTGGACCTCGCGGCCCTCGACAGGACAGAGGTGGCCCGCACCGAGGACGAGGCGGTCGAGACCGTGCGCCGTGGCGAGGCCGACGCCGCCTTCGGACTGGAGGCGATGGCGAAAAGCTACGGGCTCGATTTCGTGCCCATTCTTGACGAAGACTTCGCGCTGCTGGTGGATCGCAAGGCCTGGTTCGACCCGCCGATGCAGACCCTGATGCGCTTCTGCACATCCCAAGCGTTCAAATCGCGGGCCGAGGCGTATGGCGGATACGACATCGCCACCCTGGGCCGGATCGCCTGGAACGCCTGAAGACCGGCGCGGGCATCCGCCGGACTTGATCTCGATCATGTCGGCACGCGCCGGGCGGACGCACGATGACCGGACCCTGACCCCGGAGGCCCGCGCATGTATCGCCTGATCGTCCCTGCCCTGCTCACCCTCACTGCCTGTGCGCCGGAAAGCCCGGCGTCGGGACGAATGCTCTTTGCCGATAAGTGCGTTGTTTGCCACGGCACCACCGGCCGGGGCGACGGGCCGCTTGCCGCGCAGCTCGACCCGGCGCCGGCGGACCTCACGAAGATCGCCGAACGGCGCGGCGGGGTCTGGCCGCAGCTCGAAGTCATGGGGATCGTCGACGGCTATTCGAAACGCTATCTGCCGGGATCGGACATGCCGATCTACGACGAATTCGTCTCGGGGCCGCTGGTCAGCTTCGACACCGGCAACGGCCTTCGCAGCCGGACGCCCGCGCCCCTGCTCGGCATCGCCCGCTACCTCGAGACGCTGCAGGACCCGGCCCCGACGCGGCGGGTGCCCTGACGAAAAAGGCCGGACCCGCAGGCCCGGCAGAAATCGTTACACACGAGGGAAGTCTCCGGCGGTCCGGAGGAGCCCCCCGGCGTCACGCGGACGCGGGGGAGAAGGTCAGCGACACGCCGTTGATGCAATGGCGCTTGCCGGTGGGTTGCGGGCCATCGTCGAAGATGTGACCCAGGTGCGAGCCGCAACGGCGGCAATGGCACTCGGTGCGGGTCATGAAGAACGACCGGTCCGCCTTGGTCTCGATGGCATCGGGCTGCGCCTGCCAGAAGGACGGCCAGCCGGTGCCGCTGTCGTATTTATGCTCGGAGCTGTAGAGCGCGAGATCGCAGCCCTTGCAGTTGAACATGCCGTCGCGCTTTTCGTCGTTGAGCGGCGAGGTGAAGGCGCGTTCGGTACCTTCCTCGCGCATCACCTTATATTCCAGATCGCTCAACATCGCCTTCCATTCGGACGTGGAGCGGGTGACCTCGAACTCCTGCTGCGCGGTGGCGCTGCGGGTCAGGCCCAGCGCGGCTGCGGCGCCGCCGGCGGCGGAAAGAAACAAGCGTCTGTTCATGATATCCTCCGTTTTCCGAGCCTTATGTGGGGACCCCACCCTTGCGGGGGCAAGGGCGGGGCCTGCACTTTCACGTGACCATGGGGGATTCACATGGCCGGCAAAAGCACCCGGTCGATGACGTGGATCACGCCGTTCGATTGCTTGACGTCGGCAATGGTCACGTCGGCGCTGCGGCCCTGTTCGTCGGTCAGGGTGATGGTGCCGCCCGACATCTTGGCCTGCAGCGTGCAGCCGCCGACGGTCTCGACGGGATGGGTGCCGCCGTCATCGGCGATCATCCCAGCGATGGCGTCGGACATGGCATTGGCGGCGACCACGTGGCAGGTGAGGATCTGCGCCAGCTGCGCCTTGTGCTCGTCCATCATCAGCTGGCTGAGCGAGTCATCCGAAATCATGTCGAAAGCGGCATTGGTGGGCGCGAAGACAGTAAAGGGTCCGGGGCCCGACAGCGTCTCGACCAGGTCGGCCTGCTGGACCGCGGCGACCAAGGTCGTGTGATCGGCGGAATTCACCGCATTCTCGACGATGGTCCGGTCGGCGAACATCTCGGCGCCGCCGACCATCGGGTTGTCGTTCATGCCGCCCGACTGGGCGAAGGCTGCGGTGGACAGGCTGGCAGCGGCAATCGCTGCGATCAGGGGGGTGCGGGTCGTCATGGCTTCCTCCGTTTGGACAATCCACCCTTGCTGGGCGATTTCACAGACAGCCACGGAAGCGCGCCGCAGGAGTTTCGGCACGCGCCTTCACGGCTGCGTGAAGAGACCACGCGCGACGATCGGCCCCAAGGGCGCCGCTGGAGAAACGGTGCCCTCTGCCTCGGCCGAGACGGCGAGTCCGGCACCCGGCATTTCCGACGCCAGGTCCAGTGGCAGATCGCGCCTGAACGGACCGCTGTCGGGCATCTGTCCCAGCAGGCGCGGTGTCCCGCCCTCGGGCACGGCCCAGAGAAACAGGATCCGTCCCGGCGGTGGCGCACCGCCGGTCACCTCCGCGACAAGCTCTGCGGTCGCAGGATGGAAGGCCGCCGACAGGGACACGCCGCCGCTGTCCGACTCGAGCCGCGCGGTCAGCGGGGCGGCGTCGCGGACCGGCTCTGACATCGGCACCAGCCCGACGCCCGTCGCGACCCAGGCCAAGGCCGCCGCCGCCGCCGCGCCCAGCACGTAGGGCCAGAGCTGGCGCCAGAAGCTGGGCGGCGCCGCGCCGAAGGCGGCAATTTCGATCCGGCGCAGGACCGCGGGGGCGGGCGCGACTTCGAGAATGTCGGCGGCCAGTTCCGAAAGATGCGCCGCCCAGGCGGCGACCTCGGCCTGCAGGGCGGGGTCGCTGGCCAGCTGCGCCTCGAAGGCGTGCAGTTCCACGCCTTCGAGCAGGCCGAGCACGTATTCTCCCGCCAGTTCGCTGTCGCCTCCGGGCAAGGTGTCGGAATGGTCGACGCTC
>Ga0114903_1000868_pt1 | contig 14408 bp, 9 predicted proteins | sample MalvirDeepMed_s2_FD_87289 | JGI IMG/M metagenome (GOLD analysis project Ga0114903, IMG submission 87289) | Marine viral communities from the Global Malaspina Expedition - Malaspina viral metaG DeepMed_s2 | ecosystem: Environmental > Aquatic > Marine > Oceanic | place: Mediterranean Sea... | reverse complement strand
TTGTCGGCATTGCCGGCCTGATCGGCGGCGCGGCGGTAGAGATCCGCCAGCGGCGCGAAGCGGCGCGGCTCGCCGCCGATGATCGCCAGCGCCAGCGGCGTGCCCAGCGCGCCGGCGCGCACCATGCTCTGCGGTGTGCCGCCCGCGGCGATCCAGACCGGCAGCCGGTCGTTCACCGGGCGCGGATAGACGCCCAGCCCCGAGACCTTTGGCGTGTGCTTGCTGCCCGGCCAGTTGAGCGCTTCCCGTTCGTTGATCGCCAGCAGCATGGCGAGCTTTTCCTCGAACAGGTCGCCGTAGTCGTCGAGATCGTAGCCAAAGAGCGGGAAGCTCTCGATGAAGCTGCCCCGCCCCACCATCAGCTCCGCGCGCCCGCCGGAGAGGTTGTCGAGCGTGGCGAATTGCTGGAACACGCGGATGGGGTCGTCCGAGCTCAGCACCGAGACGGCCGAGCTCAGGCGGATGTTCTCGGTCACCGACGCGGCCGCGGCCAGCACGGTGGCGGGCGAAGAAATGGCATAGTTCGGGCGGTGATGCTCGCCCAGTCCGAAGATGTCGAGCCCGACCTCGTCGGCCAGACGGATCTCTTCGACCAGCTCCCTCAGCCGCTGCTGCGCGTCGACGGTCTCTCCGGTCACCGGGTTCTTGCCGACATCGCCGAAAGTGTAGAGTCCGAGTTCCATTGCCTGCTCCGTTGTGGTGTGCGGCAACATAGATCCTGCGCCCAACACCGAAAGCTCCGCCCCTGCACAGGGCATGTGCAAGGAACCACCGCCCAGAAAACGGGCAAAGCGCCTTTTTCGACGGCACTACCCCCATGGGTCAGCTTTACTTCGCGCCACATCGCTGCTGTTCCTGAGCCCATGAGTGCCTCCCTGTCCATCGTCGTGGTCGAACCCGACCGCGACCGCGCCCTTCTCATCGTCGACAGCCTGCGGGATGCGGGCAGCTACGACATTCACGTCATCTCCGAGCCCACAGGCCTCGCCCGCAGGATCCAGGCGCTGAGCCCGGACGTGGTGCTGATCGACGTGGAGAGCCCGTCGCGCGACACGCTCGAAGAGCTCGCGCTGGCCTCCGGCCCGCTCGACCGGCCGGTGGCGATGTTCGTCGATCGCGACGGCGAGGGGCTGACCGACACCGCCATCGAGGCCGGGGTCTCGGCCTACGTGGTCGACGGCATGAAGCCGCAGCGGGTGAAGCCGATCATGGACGCCGCCATCGCGCGCTTTCGCATGTTCCAGCGCATGCGCACCGAACTGGCCGAGACCAAGCGCGCGCTGGAAGAGCGCAAGATGATCGACCGCGCCAAGGGCATGCTGATGAAGGCCCGCGGCATCGACGAGGACGAAGCCTACGCGCTGCTGCGCAAGACCGCGATGGATCAGGGCAAGCGCGTGGCCGAGGTGGCCGCGGCGCTGGTCACGGCGGCGGGGCTTCTGGGATGATCGCCGCGACCCTGTCCGTGGGCTTTTTGCCCCTGATCGATGCTGCGCCGCTGATCGTGGCGCACGAGATGGGCTTTGCCGCCGAGGAGAGCATCGCGCTCGATCTGCGCCGGGCACCCTCCTGGTCCTCGGTCCGCGACATGCTGAGCTTCGGCCGGGTCGAGGCGGCGCACATGCTCTCGCCGGTGCCGGTGGCGGCGGCGCTGGGGCTTGGCGGAGCGGGCACGCCGCTTTCGGCGGTCTCGGTGCTGGGGGTGAACGGCACCGTGATCGGGGTGAGCAACGCGCTGGCGGCGAAGCTGAGCGCGCATGGTCACGACTTCGCCTTCAGCGATGCCCGCGCCGCCGGCGAGGCGCTGATCGCCGTGGCCGACCAGCCGTTGCGCCTGGGCGTGCCCTTCCCGTTCTCGATGCATGCCGAGCTGCTCTATTACTGGCTCTCGGCGCTGGGCCTGCCCGCCCCGCAGAGCGTGGAGATCCGCACCGTGCCGCCCTCGCTGATGGCGGACGCCATGCAGGCGGGCGAGATCGACGCTTTCTGCGTCGGCGAACCCTGGGGTTCGATCGCGGTGGAGAACGGCGTCGGCACGCTGCTGCTGCCCGGCCGCGCGATCTGGCGCTTTGCCCCCGAGAAGGTGCTGGCGGTGCGCAGCGACTGGGCCAGCGCCGAGCCGGACCTGCTTGGCCGGCTGATCCGCGCGGTCTGGCGCGCCGGGCGCTGGCTGGCCGAGCCGGGCTCGCCGACGCTTGCTGCCGAGTTGCTGAGCCGCAAGGAATATCTCGACCTGCCGGCCGAGATCCTCGACCGGGCGCTGAACGGCCGGCTGGTGATCTCTCCGCATGGCGAGGAGCGCCACGTGCCGGGCTTCGTCGAGTTCCACCACGCCGCCGCCACCTTCCCGTGGCGCAGCCAGGCGGAGTGGATCGGGATGCAGCTCGCCGCCCGCACCGGTCTCGACCGGCCCACCGCGGCGCGGGCCGCGCGCGCGGTGTTCCGCAGCGATCTCTACCGCGAGGCGCTTGCCCCGACCCGGGCCGCCCTGCCCGGCGCGTCGTCAAAGATCGAGGGCGCGCTCTCGGAGGAGACCGCCGTGGCCTCGACGGCTGGGCGTCTTTTCCTCGGGCCGGATTCGTTCTTCGATGGCCGCATTTTCGAGCCATCGGCGCACTGACGCCGCCTTTTTATGCAGATGCAGCATCGCAAACCGGACCAGCCGGTCAAACATGGCCCGGTGGTGAGATTTTTCATTGATCGCCATCGCGAGTCCCCGTCATAGAAGGGGTACGAGCAGCGCAATGGCGCGCCGCTCCCGAAATTCTTCCCAAGGTCTGGGATACCCGAGCAAAGCCGCTCGACTGCCGCGATCTCCTCGAGAGTCGCGATCAGTCGGCGGCTTTTTTGTTTTTTTCAGCCCGGGCGTGTCTCCGGGCCTCTCCAAGGGACGGAACGGACGAATGAAGACCCTTCTCCTCGCACTGACCGCCACCACGGCGCTCTCCTCTCCCCTGCTGGCGCAGGATCTCGAAAAGGACGAACTGACCTTCGGCTTCATCAAGCTGACCGACATGGCGCCGCTCGCCGTAGCCTACGAACAGGGCTACTTTCTCGATGAGGGCCTGTTCGTGACGCTCGAGGCACAGGCCAACTGGAAGGTTCTGCTCGACGGCGTGATCGGCGGCCAGCTCGACGGCGCCCACATGCTCGCCGGCCAGCCGCTCGCGGCCACCATCGGCTACGGCACCGAGGCGCATATCGTCACGCCCTTCTCGATGGACCTGAACGGCAACGGCATCACCGTCAGCAACGCCGTCTGGGAAGAGATGAAGCCCCACATCCCGACCAACGAGGACGGCCTGCCGCAGCACCCGATCTCGGCTGAGGCGCTGGCGCCGGTGGTCGAGACGTACCGCTCCGAGGGCAAGCCCTTCAACATGGGCATGGTGTTCCCGGTCTCGACCCACAATTACGAGCTGCGCTACTGGCTCGCCGCCGGCGGGCTCGAGCCCGGCTACTACTCGCCCGAGAACGTCACCGGCCAGATCGGGGCCGACGTGCTGCTCTCGGTGACCCCGCCGCCGCAGATGCCCGCCACCCTCGAGGCCGGCACGATCTATGGCTACTGCGTCGGCGAGCCGTGGAACCAGGCGGCGGTGTTCAAGGGCATCGGCGTGCCGGTGATCACCGATTACGAGCTGTGGAAGAACAACCCCGAGAAGGTCTTCGGCATCACCGCCGATTTCGCGGAAGAGAACCCCAACACCACCCGCGCCGTGGTCAAGGCGCTGATCCGCGCCGCCATGTGGCTCGACGAGAACGACAACGCCAACCGCATGGACGCGGTCGAGATCCTGTCGCAGCCCGAATATGTGGGCGCCGATGCCGAGGTGATCGCCAACTCGATGACCGGCACCTTCGAGTACGAGAAGGGCGACAAGCGCGAGGTTCCCGATTTCAACGTGTTCTTCCGCCACCACGCCACCTACCCGTTCTACTCCGACGCGGTCTGGTACCTGACCCAGATGCGCCGCTGGGGCCAGATCGCCGAGGCCAAGCCCGACAGCTGGTACGACGAGGTCGCCCGCTCGGTCTACAAGCCCGAGATCTACCTCGAGGCCGCGCGCGCGCTGGTCGACGAGGGGCTCGCCGACGAGGCCGATTTTCCATGGGACAGCGACGGCTACAAGCAGCCGACCCCGGCTGCCGACATCATCGACGGCATTCCCTATGACGGCCGCTCCCCCAACGCCTATCTCGATAGCCTGCCGATCGGCCTGAAAGGCGAACAGACCGTGGTGGGCAACGAGATCCAGGGCTGATGCCGCGTCGGGGGTACCGCCCGCAGGGCACCCCCCGAGGCCAGGCCACAAGCAGGGCGGACGCCCCTTCCGGGGGGCCTCCGCCACCTTCTCCCAAGACCGCTTCCAGACAGATTGCGGGACGGTGGGTGGGGCGATGCGCCCCCGGCGCGAGCGCCGCCCACCGGACCGATCCATCCAACCGCCGAGGACTCCTCAGATGACAACCGTCGATCCGGACTACGCCCGTGAGGCCGAGCGCGATGCCCGCCGGGCGCGCCTGTTCACCCGCATCAACAAGGCCGACGCCTGGTTCCGCGTCCTCGGCCTGTCGTGGATGACCCCGATCCTGAAAGCCGCCGCCGGCGACAACCCTAGGGCCCAGATGAAGGACATCTGGCTGCTTCTCGGCGTGCCGCTTCTGGCCATCGCGGGCTTCTTGCTGCTCTGGGGCACGCTGGCGCCCAAGGTCGAGACCTCGCTCGGCGCGGTCCCGGGCCCGGCGCAGGTCTGGCACGAGGCGGTGCTTTTGCACGAGGACGCGCAGGCCAAGGCCGCCAAGCGCGAGAAGTTCGAGACCATGGTGGCGGCGCGCAACGAAAAGCTCATCGCCGCCGGCAAGGCCGATCAGGTCAAGGACATCGCCTATACCGGCGCGCCGAGCTATTACGAGCAGATCTGGACCTCGATCAAGACGGTGTTCTTCGGCTTCCTGATCGGCTCCTGTGTGGCGATCCCGCTGGGCATCCTTGCCGGCCTTTCGCCCTATGCCAATTCGGCGATCAACCCGCTGGTGCAGATCTTCAAGCCGGTCTCGCCGCTGGCCTGGCTGCCCATCGTGACGATGATCATCTCCGCCGCCGTGGCCACCAATGACGGGCTGTTCTCCAAGTCCTTCCTGATCTCGGCGATCACCGTGACGCTGTGCTCGCTCTGGCCGACGCTGATCAACACCGCGCTTGGCGTGGCCTCGATCGACAAGGATCTGGTCAACGTCTCCAAGGTGCTCAAGATGAACACCTGGACCAAGATCACCAAGCTGGTGCTGCCCTCGGCCCTGCCGCTCATCTTCACCGGTCTGCGCCTGTCGCTCGGGGTTGGCTGGATGGTGCTGATCGCCGCCGAGATGCTGGCCCAGAACCCCGGCCTCGGCAAGTTCGTCTGGGACGAGTTCCAGAACGGCTCCTCCTCGTCGCTCGCCAAGATCATGGTCGCGGTGTTCACCATCGGCATCATCGGCTTCCTGCTCGATCGCGTGATGTTCGCGCTGCAATCGCTCTTCACCTTCTCGAACAACCGCTGAACCGGGCCCGTCGGGAGACCACCAGCGCTGAGGTAGCGAAGCGATAGCGCAAGCAAGCCAGCGCTCAAGCAGCGAAGCGATAGCGCAAGAAAACCAGCGCTCAGGCAGCAAAGCGGTAGCGCCAGAAAACCAGCGCTCAGGTCACCAAGCGATCGCGCGAAAGGACACATCCATGAGCATTCTCAAGTTCGAAAACGTCTCGAAAAGCTTCGGCGAAGGCACCCACAAGACCGACGTGCTGAAAGGCATCGACCTCGACGTGAAGGAGGGAGAATTCCTCGTGCTCCTGGGCTTCTCCGGCAGCGGCAAGACCACGCTGATCAACCTGATGGCCGGGCTCGAAAAGCCCTCGAAGGGCCGCGTCACCTTCAAGGGCGCCGAGATCGAAGGCCCCGGCCCCGAGCGCGGCGTGATCTTCCAGAACTACTCGCTGATGCCGTGGCTCACGGTGAACGGCAACGTGCAGCTCGCCCTCGACAGCGTCTTTCCCAGGATGCCCAGGGCCGAGAAGGACGCCACCGTCGCCAAGTATGTCAGCATGGTCGGGCTCAGCCACGCCACCACCCGGCGTCCGGCAGAGCTTTCGGGCGGCATGCGCCAGCGCGTCAACGTCGCCCGCGCGCTCGCCATGAACCCCGAGGTGCTGCTGCTCGACGAGCCGCTCTCGGCGCTCGATGCGCTGACCCGCGCCAATCTCGCCGACGAGATCGAGCAGATCTGGGAGCAGGACAAGAAGACCTGCGTGCTGATCACCAACGACGTGGACGAGGCCATCATGCTGGCCGACCGCATCATCGCGCTGAACCCCGACGGCACGCTCGGCACCGAGTTCCCGGTGAGCATCCCGCGCCCCCGCGATCGTGGCGAGATGAACCATGACGAGACCTTCAAGCGCCTGCGCGCCGAGGTCACCACCTACCTCATGGACGTGGGCATCGAGGCCAAGACCGAGGGCAGTCGCAACCTGCCCGACGTGACCCCGATCCACGGCATCGCGGCGGATGTGCCGGCAGCGGTCGCCAAGGCGCAGGAAGGCATGATCGAGGAGCGCTTCCTCGACTTCTCGCAGCTGCACAAGGTCTATCCCACCCCCAAGGGGCCGCTCACGGTGGTCGAGGACTTCAACCTCAAGGTCAACAAGGGCGAGTTCATCTCGCTGATCGGCCATTCGGGCTGCGGCAAGTCGACCGTGCTGACCATGGCCGCGGGCCTCAACAGCATCTCCAAGGGCGGCATCCGTCTCGATGGCCGCCATGTCGAGGGCGCCGATCCCGAGCGCGCGGTGGTGTTCCAGTCGCCCAACCTCTTCCCATGGCTCACCGCGCGCGAGAACTGCGCCATCGGCGTCGACAAGGTCTATCCCAGGGCCTCCCAGGCCGAGCGGCAGGAGGTGGTGGAATACTATCTCGAGCGCGTCGGCCTTGCCGATGCGATGGACCGCGGCGCCGCGGACATGTCCAACGGCATGAAGCAGCGCGTCGGCATCGCCCGCGCCTTTGCCCTCTCGCCCAAGCTGCTGCTGCTCGACGAGCCGTTCGGGATGCTCGACAGCCTCACCCGCTGGGAGCTGCAGGAGGTGCTGATGGAGGTCTGGTCGCGCACCAAGGTGACGGCGATCTGCGTCACCCACGATGTCGACGAGGCGATCCTGCTGGCCGACCGCGTGGTGATGATGACCAACGGCCCGCAGGCCACCATCGGCAAGATCGTCGATGTCGACCTGCCCCGCCCGCGCACCCGCAAGGCGCTGCTCGAGCACCCGGATTACTACCTCTACCGCGAGCAGGTGCTGACCTTCCTCGAAGAGTACGAGCACGGCAAGCACGGCAAATCCGAGGCCCGCGCCGACAAGACCGCCGAGAAGAAGAAAGCCGCCTGACAGGCAGGCGCCCCCGCGCGACGCGGGGCGCCACCCAACGCAAACCTCTAGGACAAGGGGGCACGATCATGGACACCGTTCTTGACGCACCCGTGAAGACCTTCATCCAGGTCACCGAGATCTGGGTGCCCGAGGGGGACCGGCTGGTCCTCGCCACCGGCAATTACGGCGCGCTTTCCGCCTTCGAGGAGGCCACCCGCGCCATCAGTTTCGGCAAGGGCGAGGGCCTGCCCGGCAAGGCCTGGGCCGAGGAGCGCCCGGTGGTGCTCAAGGGCTTCGACGGCTCGTATTTCAAGCGCATCGAGGCCGCCGCCGAGGCCGGTCTGACCTCGGCCGTGGCGCTGCCGGTGTTCAACGACGCCGAGCTCAAGGCGGTGCTCGTGGTGCTCTGCGGCGACGATGAAAACCGCACCGGCGCCATCGAGGTCTGGCACGAGGAAGACGGGCTCCTGATGCTGGATGACGGCTATTACGGTGCCGCCAGGCATTTCGAATGGGTCTCCCAGCACACGCATTTCCCGCGCGGCCAGGGCCTTCCCGGCGGCGTCTGGTCGGCCAGCACGCCGATGCTGTTCCGCGATCTCGGCTCCGGCTACCGTTTCATCCGCGCCGACAGCGCCGGCAAGGCGGGGCTGACCACCGGTCTTGGCCTGCCGATCCCGGTGCCGCAGGACAAAAGCTTCGTGCTCACCCTGCTCTCGGCCCGCGGCACGCCGATCGCGCGCCGCTTCGAGATCTGGGACGCGCGCCCGGTCAAGGTCGGCCGCGAGGTCGCCGCGATCCTCGCCGACGGCATCTGCGAGCGCGAGGGTCCGCTCTGGACCGACGACACGCAGGCACCGCCGCGCCGGGTCACCGCCAACCAGGGCAATGTCGGAAAGGTGCTCGCCACCGGCCTGCCGCTGATCGTCACCGGCAAACCGGGCCTCACCGAGGGCTACGACACCCTCGTCGCCCTGCCGATCTTTGACGCGGGCGAGATCGCCCACATCGTCGCATGGTACGTCTGAGAGGAGCCGCAGAGATGCAGAAACTCGTCGTCATCGGAGCAGGCATGGCCTCTGGCCGGTTGCTCGAACACCTTCTCGACGCCGATCCCGGCGCCTTCGAGATCACCCTTTTCAACGCCGAGCCGCGCGGCAACTACAACCGCATCATGCTCTCGCCGGTGCTCTCGGGCGAAAAGAGCTTTGCCGAGATCGTCACCCATGACGACGACTGGTACGGCGCCAACAAGGTCACCTGCCGGTTCGGCGAAAAGGTCCTGAGCGTCGACACCGCGCGAAAGGTCGTGGTCGGCGAAAAGGGCGAGGTGGCCTATGACAAGCTGGTCTTCGGCACCGGCTCCTCGGCCTTCATCATCCCCTGCCCCGGACACGACCTGCCCGGCGTGGTGGCCTTCCGCGACCTCGAGGACACCACCGCGATGACCGAGGCCGCGGCCAAGCCCGGCGCCAAGGCCGTGGTGATCGGCGGCGGCCTGCTCGGGCTCGAGGCGGCGGCGGCGCTGCGGCTGCGCGGCATGGAGGTCACCGTGCTGCACATCGCCTCGCACCTGATGGAGCGCCAGCTCGATCCGGCAGCGGGCTACCTGCTGAAGAAGGATCTGGAAAACCGTGGCATCACCGTGATGCTCGAGGCCTCGACGCAGGAGATCAAAGGCGACGGTCGCGTCGAGACCGTCCTGCTGGCCGACGGCACCGAGCTGCCCTGCGACATCGTCTGCATGGCGGTGGGCATCCGCCCGGCGGTGACGCTGGCGCAGGACAGCGGCATCGCCTGCGGCCGCGCCATCAAGGTCGACGCGCAGATGCGCACCGAGACGCCCGATGTCTTTGCCGTGGGCGAATGCGTCGAGTTCGAGGGCAACCTCTTCGGCCTCGTCGCGCCGCTCTACGATCAGGCCAAGGTGCTGGCCAAGACCCTGCTCGGGCAGGAAGAGGCCTTTGCCATGCGCGAGCTCTCGACCAAGCTCAAGGTCACCGGCTGCGACCTGTTCTCGGCGGGCGATTTCGCCGAAGGTCCGGGCCGCGAGGACATCGTCTATCGCGACCCCGCCCGCGGCATCTACAAGCGCCTCGTGATCGAGGAGGACAGGCTCATCGGCGCGGTGATGTATGGCGACACCGCCGACGGCAACTGGTTCTTCGGCCTGATCAAGGACGGCACCGACATCTCGGAGATGCGCGAGACGCTGATCTTCGGGCCGTCCTATCAGGGGGGGGCCTCCGCGGACCCTCTGTCAGCCGTTGCAGCATTGCCGCCTGAGGCGGAGATCTGCGGCTGCAACGGCGTATGCAAGGGCGATATCGTGGCCGTCATCGAAGGCGGCGCCACCGATCTCGGGGCGATCAAGGCCACCACCAAGGCCAGTGCCTCCTGCGGCACCTGCACCGGGCTGGTCGAGCAGGTGCTCTCGGTCACGCTGGGCGACGACTTCGTGCTGCCCGCGGCGCAGCCGGTCTGCGGCTGCACCGACCTCACCCATGAGGACGTGCGCCGCCTGATCAAGTCGCAGGAGCTGAAATCGCAGGAGGCGGTGTGGCAGGAGCTGGGCTGGAAGACCCGCAATGGCTGCCATGTCTGCCGCCCGGCGGTGAACTTCTACCTGCTGGCGGACTGGCCGCTCGACTATACCGACGACCCGCAGAGCCGCTTCGTCAACGAGCGCAACCACGCCAACATCCAGAAGGACGGCACCTACAGCGTGATGCCGCGCATGTGGGGCGGCATGACCACCCCGCAGGAGCTGCTCGCCATCGCGCAGGCGGCGGAGAAATACGGTGCCACCGTCAAGGTCACCGGCGGCCAGCGCATCGACCTTCTGGGTGTCAAAAAAGAGGATCTGCCGGCGATCTGGCACGATCTCAACGAGGCCGGCATGGTCTCGGGCCACGCCTATACCAAGGGTCTGCGCACGGTGAAGACCTGCGTCGGCTCCGACTGGTGCCGCTTCGGCACGCAGGACAGCACCGGGCTCGGCATCAAGCTCGAGAAGAAGCTCTGGGGGTCGTGGACGCCGCACAAGGTCAAGCTCGGCGTCTCGGGCTGCCCGCGCAACTGCGCCGAGGCGACCTGCAAGGATGTCGGCATCATCTGCGTCGACAGCGGCTACCAGATCGGCGTCGCCGGTGCCGCCGGCATGGACGTGAAGGAGACCGAGCGCCTTGTCGACGTGCCCACCGAAGAGGAGGCGATCGAGTGGACCACCGCCTTCGTGCAGCTCTACCGCGAGCACGCCAAGTATCTCGACCGGCCCTACAAGTGGGTCGCCAAGGTCGGGCTCGACTGGGTCAAGGAGGTGCTGTCCGACGATGCCGAGCGCCGCGCGCTGGTCGCGCGCTTCGACGTCTCGCAAAGCGTCTACCAGACCGACCCCTGGGCCGAGCGGGCCGAGCCCGAGGCGGCGCGCCGCTTCCAGCCGCTGGCCGACGTCACCCTGAAGGCGGCGGAATGAGCGCCGCCCCTCGCCAACCCTGCCGCCCCGGCCATCGGGGCGGCTCCCCCATCCCGCAAGCGGAGACAGGCCAATGAGCTGGATCGACATCGGACATATCGACGACGTGCCGCTGCGCGGCGCCCGGCTGGTCAGGACGGAGGTCGGCTGCGTGGCGATCTTCCGCACCGACACCGCCGAGGTCTTTGCCGCCTCGAACACCTGCCCGCACAAGCGCGGCCCGCTGTCCGAGGGCATCGTGCACGGCCACAAGGTCACCTGCCCGCTGCACAACTGGGTGTTCGACCTCAACACCGGCGAGGCGCAGGGCGCGGACGAAGGCCGCATCGACACCTACCCGGTGCGGCTCGAGGACGGGCGCATCCTGCTCGACGGCGCGGCGGTCTCGCGGCGGAGTGCGGCGTGATGCGAGAGGCGAGCGCGTCCGAGATCTGTTCGACCTGCCCCTATTGCGGCGTCGGCTGCGGCGTCCGGCTTCGGGCCGACGGCCAGGGCGGGCTGACCGTGCGTGGCGACCCGGAGCACCCGGCGAATTTCGGAAAGCTCTGCTCCAAGGGCTCGGCCCTTGGCGAGACCGTGGGGCTGGAGGGCCGCCTGCTTGCCCCCCGCGTGCACGGCCGCGAGGCGGGCTGGGACGCGGCGCTCGATCTCGTCGCCCGGCGCTTTTCCGAGACCATCGCGCAGCACGGGCCGGAAAGCGTGGGCTTCTACGTCTCGGGCCAGTTGCTGACCGAGGATTACTACGTCGCCAACAAGCTGATGAAGGGCTATATCGGCGCCGCCAATATCGACACCAACTCGCGGCTCTGCATGGCGTCGTCCGTGGCCGGCCACCGCCGCGCCTTCGGCACCGACACCGTGCCCGGCACCTACGAGGATCTCGAGGAGGCCGACCTGATCGTGCTGGTGGGCTCGAACCTCGCGTGGTGCCACCCGGTGCTCCACCAGCGCATCCTCGCGGCGCGGAAGGCGCGCGGCACCAAGCTCGTGGTCATCGATCCGCGACGCACCGCCTCCTGCGACGGGGCCGACATGCATCTCGCACTCAAGGCCGGCACCGATGCGGCGCTGTTCAACGGGCTGCTCTGCGCCATCCACGAGGCCGGCGCGCTCGACACCGACTTCCTTCGGAACGTCACCGGCCTTGATGCGGCGCTGAGCGCCGCCCAGCGCGACCGCGACACCGTCACCGGGCTGTCGCAGGCGCAGCTTGCGGCGTTCTACAGGCTCTGGATCGGCACCCGGAAGGTCGTCACCGTCTATTCGCAGGGGGTGAACCAGTCCACGTCGGGCAGCGACAAGGTCAACGCCATCCTCAACTGTCACCTCGCCACGGGCCGCATCGGCACCCCCGGCTCCGGGCCGTTCTCGATCACCGGCCAGCCCAACGCCATGGGCGGGCGCGAGGTCGGCGGGCTGGCCAACATGCTGGCCTGTCACCTCGATCTCGAGAATGCCGATCACCGCGCCGCGGTGCATGAATTCTGGGACAGCCCGCGCATGGCCCAAGCGCCGGGGCTCAAGGCGGTGGACCTGTTCCGCGCCGCCGGCGACGGCCGCATCAAGGCGCTGTGGATCATCCACACCAACCCAGCCGTCACCATGCCCGAGGCCGACGCGGTCACCAAGGCGATCGCGGATTGCGACTTCGTCGTGGTCTCGGACATCACCGCCGCCACCGACACCGCGCGCCTCGCCGATGTGCTGCTGCCCGCCACGGCCTGGGCCGAGAAGGAGGGCACGGTCACCAACTCCGACCGCACCATCAGCCGCCAGCGCGCCGCCCTGCCGGCACCGGGGGAGGCGCGGCCCGACTGGGAGATCCTCGCCGAGGTCGGGCGCCGCATGGGCTGGCGCGAGGCGTTCGACTATGCCTGCCCGGCCGAGATCTTCCGCGAACACGCAGCCCTCTCGGGGCTGGCCGGCGCGCTCGGGCGCGATTTCGACATCTCCGCCAAGGCCAGGCTCAGCGACAGCGCATACATGGCGATGGCGCCGTTCCGCTGGCCTGCCAGCGCCACCCGCAACGGTGGCCGCTTCTTCGGCGACGGGCGTTTCCACCACCCCGACGGCAAGGCCCGGATGCTGCCGATCCGCTACCGGGCGCCGGCCTCCGCGCCCTGCGCCGCGTTCCCCTTCCGGCTCAACACCGGGCGCATCCGCGACCAGTGGCACACCATGACCCGCACCGCGCGCGCGCCGCGGCTGGCCGCCCATCTCGCCGAGCCCTTCCTCGAGATCCACCCACGGGATGCGCACCGCCTCGGCATCGCGCCCGCCGATCTGGTGCGGCTCGAGAACCCGCAGGGCAAGGCGATCCTGCGGGCGCGGATCACCGACGCGGTGGCGCCGGGCGACGTGTTTGCGCCGATGCACTGGACCGGCGAAACCGCCCCCTCGGCCCGCATCGACGCGCTGGTCGCCGCGCACACCGATCCGGTCTCGGGCCAGCCCGAGAGCAAGGCCAGCACCACGGCGGTGGCACGCTTCGACGCGGCATGGTACGGCTATGCCGTGTCCGCCACCGAGATCACCCCCACCGCCGATTACTGGGCCCGCGCCTGCACCCGGGCCGGCTGGCGCGCCGAGCTGGCGTCAGCCATGCAGCCCGCGGACTGGGAAACCGAGGCGCGCGCGCTTTTCGGCCTGCCCGACGCGCCCTGCCAGACCGTGATCGACGCCCGGCGCGGCGTTGCCCGCATCGCCTTCCACGATGGCGACCGTCTGATCGCGGCGCTCTTTGCCGGCCCCGAGCCGGTGGCGCTGCGGCGCGATTTCCTCGCCACCCTGCCCGGCACCGAGGCCCCCGACGCGCTCACCGGCCAGCCGCCCGCCGACCGCCCCGATCCCGGCCCGCTGGTGTGCTCGTGCTTCAATGTCGGGCTCAACACCATCGCCGCCGCCATCGAGACGCAGGGGCTGCTCTGCGTCGAGCAGATCGGCGCGGCGCTGGAGGCGGGCACCAATTGCGGCTCCTGCCGGCCCGAGCTGGCCGCGATCCTCGCCGCCGCACAGGCCAGGGTGGCGGCGGAATGACGCTTGGCGCCCATGTCCGCACGCTGGGGCGCGGCCCCGGGCGGTCGCGCTCGCTGAGCCGCGAGGAAGCGGTCGATGCGATGCAGCGCATGCTCTCGGGCGAGGCCGATCCCCACGCCATTGGCGCGCTCTTGATGCTGATGCGGATGAAGGGCGAGACCGCCGACGAGATCGCGGGCTTCGCTCAGGCGGCGCAGGAGAGCCTGCCGGCCCTGCCGCGCCCGGCGCTCGACTGGCCCTCCTATGCCGCCGGACGCACCCGCGGCCTGCCGTGGTTCCTGCTCTCGGCCCGGCTGGTGGCCGATGCCGGCCACCCGATCCTGATGCATGGCTGGAACGGCGCCGACGCGGCGGTGCGCAACGGGCTCGCCGCCGCCGGCATCCCGGTGGCCGAGGATCCCGGCGCGGCCGCGGCCCTCATGGCACGACACGGCATCGCCTACCTGCCGCTCGAGCAGCTCTCTGCGCCACTCTTCCGCCTGCTGCGCC
>Ga0114903_1000863_pt1 | contig 14499 bp, 13 predicted proteins | sample MalvirDeepMed_s2_FD_87289 | JGI IMG/M metagenome (GOLD analysis project Ga0114903, IMG submission 87289) | Marine viral communities from the Global Malaspina Expedition - Malaspina viral metaG DeepMed_s2 | ecosystem: Environmental > Aquatic > Marine > Oceanic | place: Mediterranean Sea... | reverse complement strand
TCCTTGTTGAGCCCCTTCAGCGGGGGGCGCGGAGGACCGGCATGGAGGCCGTTCATCTCGACACCGTGCTTGACGCACTGGATGAACTTACCGCCCTGCTCCAGAACGCGCATCAGCGGCATCATTGCCGACATGATGCGGCGGCCCTTGTCGAAATTTCCCTCGACGGCGCAGGCGTTGTAGAGCGCGACATGCTCTGTCGGCAGGAAGTTCGACCCGGCGCAAACCCAGCTGCGGGCGCCCCAGGCGAAGAATTCCAGCGCCTGGTCGTCCATTCCGCAGGACATCTGGATATGCGGATAGTCGCGCGCGAGCAGGTGGACCCGATTGATGTCGCCCGAGCTTTCCTTGATGGCGCAGACATTGCGGGACCGGCCCACGCGGTCGAGGAATTCCTCGCCCATGTTGATGCCCATGCGGCCCGGATAGTTGTAGAGCATGATCGGCAAATCCGCGGCGCGGTCGATCGCCAGCGCATTCAGAGCGTTCTCCCGCTCGGTCGGCACTGAGTAGGGCGGGGAGCCCACGAGGATGCAATCGGCGCCGATCTTTGCCGCGTGCTCGGCCATGGCGATGCTGTCGGGCAGGCGCAGCGCCACGGTGCCGATCATCAGCGGCAGGCGATTGCCGATGATGTCCTTGGCGAGGCTCGCCATCTCCATGCGTTCGTCCATGGATTGAGCGTAGTATTCGCCGGTCGATCCGCCGTTGATCAATCCGTGGACACCCGCGTCGATCAGATACTCGATCTGCGCGGCAAAGGCGTCCCGGTCGATGCTGCCATCGTCGCGGTGGGGCGTGACGACAGGCGTGTAAATGCCTTCGAACTTCATGAAGCTCCCTCTATGGCTGTGGCCCCGGGCGCCTTTCCGAGCGGGATCTGCATGCCCTGGGGGGTGACGAAACTCTGTATGCTCGCGCGAGAAAGCTCCCAGTGCTCAATGGCAAGGGCCTCGGCGGCGTTGGCATCGCCCGCTTCTATGAGAGCGATGAAGTGGTCATGCTGCTCGGCGGCGATTTTGCGCTGCTCGGACATGGACTCGTTGCGCGGGCTGTAGAAGGTCATGCCGATGCGGGTGTGGTCGATCAGCAGACGCCTCAGGGACGGGTAAAGATACTCGTTCGCAGCCATCTGGCCGATGATCTCGTGGAAGTGCTGGTTGGTCAGTGCCCGCTGCGCCGCGTCGCCGTCGCGAATTGCGGCGCGGAACAGGAGCTGGGTGTCCTTCAGGCGCATGAGTTGCGACTTGGTTCCATGCAGGGCCGCCAATCGCGACACGGCGGCATAGATCATCGGGGCCGCCACGAAGAAGTTACGAAGCGTCTTGTGCGTCATCGGTGCCACCTGGGCGCCCCGATTCTTGTGCAGCACGACGTAGTCTTCTCCTGCGAGTTGAAACAGGACCTCTCGCAACGGCGGGCGCGAAATCTCGTAGGCTTCGGCCAGCTGGGTTTCGTCCAGATAGCTGCCCGGCTCGAGATCCTCGGTCAGGATCCGCCGGCGCAAGTCCTCTAAACACTTCGCTTTATTCGTTTTGCGGCCGTTGGCCATAGTGCGTCTCCATGCTGCGCAGCCGCCACATTACTGGCTGCCGGGAGTTGAAATCCATGTAGAGTAAGAAAATACATAGTGTCTACAATGAAGTTTTCTGTCTTTGTTTTTTCTGCACGGAGGATCAAATGACCAAAGAAACGGACGAAGCCGTCATCCGCTGCGATGGCGTGTGGAAAATCTTTGGCGGCAAGGCGGACCAAGCCTTGCAAGCCGTGCAGCAACAGGGACTGTCGAAAGACGAAACGCGAGACCAGTTTGATTGCGTGGTTGGCGTTCGGGATGCCTCGTTCGAAGTGAAGCGTGGCGAGATCTTTTGCATCATGGGCTTGTCGGGCTCCGGCAAATCCACGCTGATCCGGCACATCAACCGCCTGATCGAACCCACGGCTGGAGCGATCTACATCGAGGGCCGCAACATCAACGAGATGTCGCAAAAGGACCTGCGGCAACTCCGGGCCGAGAAGATCGGCATGGTGTTCCAGAGCATGGCGCTGATGCCGCACCGCACGGTGCTGGAAAATGTCGCCTTCAGCCAGGAAGTGCGGGGCCACTCCGTGAAGGAGCGCAACGCCAACGCGATGCGCGCAATCCACGCGGTGGAGCTGGACGGCTGGGAAACCAAGTATCCGGACGAACTGTCGGGCGGCATGCAGCAACGGGTCGGACTGGCGCGGGCCATCGCGGCCGATCCATCGATCCTGCTCATGGACGAGCCGTTCTCGGCGCTCGATCCGCTGATCCGGCGCCAGCTTCAGGACACCTTCATGGCGCTGTCGGCAGAGATGAAGAAGACCACGCTCTTCATCACGCACGACCTCGACGAGGCGATCCGCATCGGTGACCGCATCGCCATCATGAAGGACGGCGTTCTCGTGCAGATCGGCACGCCGGAGGACATCGTGACCAATCCCGCCGACGACTACGTCGCCGATTTCGTCGCCGGCATCTCCAAGCTCGAACTCGTATCGGCGGGCAAGATCATGGAGCCCGTCGCATCCTACGAACAGCGTCGCGAAAATGCCGACATGTCAGGATGGCCCGAGGCACATCCGGAGCAGTCGCTCGACGACCTGCTCAACCTCTCCATCGCGACCCAGCGGACGATCGTCGTCAAGATCGACGGTCGTCCGCTGGGCGTCGTCACCAAGAACGCCCTGCTTCGGGGCATCAAGGGCGGGGCCGATGACAGCGGCGCCGCCGCCTGAACGGGAGCTGTTTCATGGAAACGAAGAGACCTTCAATTGGCTTGATCCCTTCTCCTCGGTCGATCTCGGGATCGCCGACAGTGCCGATGGCGTCAAGCAGTGGGCGATCTCCAACCGCGACGTGATCCAGCCGATCAAACAGGTGTTCAACGAACTGGTGGTCGCGATCGACACCAGCCTGAACGCCGTGCCGCCGACACTCATGCTGATCCTCCTGGTGCTGATCGCATGGCAGGCCGCGGGCTCGCGCACCGCGATCATCGTGGGCGTCGCGCTGACCTGTCTCGGTCTGCTGTCCCCGGATGCCTGGAGCCTCGCCATGACGACGCTTGCCATCGTCATCGCGGCGGTGGTCGTGTGTTTCGTCATCGGCTCGCCGCTCGGCATTCTCGCGGCAAAGAACGACACCTTCGAAAAGATGCTGAGGCCGGTTCTCGACACGATGCAGACCATCCCGGCGTTCGTCTATCTGGTTCCCGTGGTCATGCTGGTCGGGATCGGCAACGTCTCTGGCGTGATCGTGACGATCATCTTCGCCCTGCGGCCGCTGATCCGCCTGACCTCGCTTGGGATCCGCGGCGTGAACCCCTCGGTCGTCGAAGCCGCCAAGGCCTTCGGCGCCTCGCCGCGGCAGATCCTGTTCAAGGTTGAACTGCCCTTGGCCACACCGACCATACTCGCCGGCGTCAACCAGACCATCATGCTCTAGCTGTCGATGGTTGTGATCGCGTCGATGATCTCGGTGAAGGGTCTTGGCAACGAGGTGCTTCGGGCGATGGGTCGTCTCGACGCCGGCAAAGCCATCGTCGGCGGCCTTGGCATCGTGATCCTGGCCATCGTGCTGGATCGCATCAGTCAGGGCATGGGCCAGTCGGGCCGCGAGCGCGGTCACCGCCATTGGTGGCAGGGCGGGCCGGTCGGCCTCGCGTTGAAGATGACCGGGCCCAAGAACGAAACCACGCCGCCCGCTCCGCAGGCAGCGGCGAAACCCGAAACCTGAACACAACAACAGGGAGACACACATGTTCAGACCCAACCTCATCGCGACCCTCGTCGCCACCACCTGCCTGTCGGCACCCGCCATGGCGCAGGATATGCCCGGCGAGGGCACGACCGTGCGTCCGATCATCGGCTTGATCGCCGAAGAGATGTTCCAGGCCCGTGTGCTGTTCAGCGCCCTCGAAGATCTGGGCTACGAGGTCGCCGAACCGCAGGAAGTCGAGATCCAGACCGCGCACCTCGCCCTCGCGACCGGCGATGGCGATTTCTACCCGGCGCACTGGGAGACGCTGCAAAGCGCCTTCTTCGATGAGTCCGGCGGCGATGACGTGCTCGAGCGCGTCGGTCCCTTCATCGAAGGCACGCTGCAGGGCTATCTGGTCGACAAGGAGACCTACGACTCCGGCGTCACCAGCCTTAGCGACCTGACCGATCCGGAGGTTGCGGCCAAGTTCGACGCCAATGGCGATGGCTCCGCAGATCTGGCGGGGTGCGTTCCGGGCTGGGGCTGCGAGCGTGTCATCGAGCATCACCTCGAAGAGTACGACCTGAGCGAGACCGTGACCCACAATCAGGGCTCCTACAACGCCATCATGGCGGATGTGATCGCCCGCCACGAGAACGGCAACCCGATCCTCTACTACACCTGGACGCCCTACTGGGTGTCGGGCGCACTCGTGCCCGGCGAGGATGTGGAATGGCTGGAAGTGCCGTATACCTCGCTGCCGGACGGCGTCGAGGCGGAGACCACGTTCGACGGCAAGAACATCGGCTTCGCCGTCGACAATATCTTCATCCTCCCGACGGATGATTTCCTCGCCGACAATCCGGTGGCGGCGAAGCTGTTCGAGGTGGCGAAGATCGATATCAACGACATCTCGGCCCAGAACAAACTGATGGCCGATGGGGCTGACAGCTCTGACGATATCGACCAGCACGTGGCAGACTGGATCTCTGAGAACCAAGAAACCTACGATGACTGGCTGGAGCAGGCCCGGGCCGCAGCAAGCTGATCCATTGGGGCCGCGGGAGTGTCCCGCGGCCCGTCTTTGAAGGATGGGCGAGATTGACCGAAACGCAGCACTTTGTCTTTGCCTTGGTCGAAGACTTCACGCACATCGCCTTTTCCTGTGCCGTTGACCCCCTGCGCATTGCCAACCTGATCCGCGGGGAAGACCTGTACCGCTGGTCCTATGCCTCGCTCAGCGGCGAGACCGTCGCCAGCTCGGATGGCACGACGATCCTGGTGCATCATGCCTTCAACGCGCTCCCTGCCTGCGACAGGCTGTTCGTGCTGTCTGGCATCGGCATGCACAGGAAGGACCACACCGAACTCATTGCCGCGCTGCGCCACGCTGACCGTCACGGGCGGGCCAGGATCGGGGCGCTCTGCTCCGGCGCCTACGTCTTGGCGCAGGGCGGCTTCCTGAACGGGATGCAGGCCGCGATCCACTGGGAATACCATGACCTCGTGATGGAGGAGTTCCCCGAGATCAACGTCCTTCGCAACGTCTTCGTCGCAGATGAGCGTCACATCACGGCGTCCGGGGGCACGGCCACCGCCGACCTTATGTTGCACCTGATCGAACGCGACCATGGCAAGGATCTGGCCGTCGCGGTGGCGGACCAGATGGTCTACAACGCGGTTCGCGATTCAACGGCGGCGCAGAAGGTTTCGCTGCAGTCTCGCAACGGCATGCGCAATCCGCATCTCGTCCGGGCGATCGATATCATGTCGCGCAACATCGAGACACCGCGCAGCCCGGCGCAGATCGCGCACGAGATCGGTATCTCGCTGCGCCAGATGGAGCGGCTGTTCGGCAAATACCTCAACAGCTCGCCGAAGAAGTACTACATGGAATTGCGGCTGGATAAGTCGCGAAACCTTCTGGTGCAGACGGACCGGTCGGTCATGGAGATCGCTCTCGCCTGCGGCTTCGAAAACTCGGGCACCTTCTCGAGGGTGTACAGGACAGCCTTTGGAGTGACGCCGATGATGCAGCGTGGCAAGCTGAAGTAGGAAGCTGTCGGCCGGTCTTGCCTGCGTGCCCCCGAGACGAGGCGATTTCGGCGGGACGCCTGATCACGGTGCCCGCCCGTCTATCCTGACCCACGCGCGGACCTGTTTCAGCGGGCCTCGAGGTGTGTCGGGGGCTGTCGCCGCAGTGCCCCGGGCGGTCATGCCCGGTGCCGCTGAGGCCGCATGACCCGCATCGGTCGCTCCTTCGACTGAAGGCCCTCGGGCGTGCGTCTGGTCGTTCCTGCCGGGCCCCGAAGGGTCGTGGCCCGGCAGGACAGCTGGCTCAGCCTGTGAGCTGCTGCCTGATATCGGCGCGGTCAAAATGCGCGCGCTTTTCGATGATCAGCCCGTCCCTGAGCGTCAGCTTCATGAAAAGCGAGAAGCGAAGCTTGCGTCCCGAGGCGGGTATCCCGGCCCAGTCGCGGGCATGGGTGCCCTCGAAGATCAGATAGGCAGCCACCTGGTCACCCTCCGCGATCATGTCGATCAGCGGCATCTGCCAGTCGTCATAGGCGGCGAAGTTCTTCTCTTCCGAGGCCCGGAAACCCTCGACGCCCCGATGTGGCGTATCCACCTGGTGGTAGAACACGAAATCCGGGTGGCAGTACTGCGCCAGATCGTCGAACCGGCGGTCGTTCAGCGCCTCGTAGAAGGCGCGAACGGTGGCCTTGTTGGTCTCACTCATGCTCAGAACTCCAGAACGGCGTCGTCCGCCGGGATCGACAGCCGTGCGGTCATGCCGTTTGCCTCGGCAAAGGCGGCAAGCTCGGCGCGGCTCAGAACGCAGTGGTTCACGGTTTCCATGTGGCTGGCGATGATCCGTGCCTCGGGGGCCGCGTCGTGAACCGCCTTGATGTCGGCGGTGCCCATGATGATGGAGCCGAGGCCCGGCACCTGTGCATCTCCGGCCGCCAGCACGATCACGTCGGGCTTGAACATCTCGAGGTTGGTCTCGACCATGTGGTTCCAGACGGTGTCGCCGGCCAGGTAGAGCGTCTTTTCGCCCGTCGCGCGGAACACCACACCCATCACGTTGCCCAGCAGTTCGGCGCCATAGACATAGGCCTGGTCCGAGCCGTGCTGGCCACGGGTGCGCGACAGGGTGACCCCTTCGAACGTGGTCTCGATGCCCAGCGGGCGCACGTCGGTGAACCCCATCGCCTTGATCAGTTCCGCATCGGAATAGTCCTGAACGAAGACCGGCTTGTCGCGCGGCAGCAGCTTCACAGCGGCCTCGTCGAAGTGGTCGGGGTGCAGGTGCGTCAGGATCACCGCGTCGAAGTCGAGGATTGTGTCCATCGGGGTGGACAGCGCCACGCGCGGGTGGCGGATCTCGCTGTTCACCGTGCCCTCGAAGCCGGGGTAGGCGTCCTTTTCGGCGAGGTAGGGATCGACGAGGAAGCGCTTGCCACCAAAGGTGACGATCAGGGTGGCGTTGCGGATCTGGTGGATTTTCATGGCAGTGTCTCCGGTTCAGCGGGCGAGGAAGGCGTCGGTCGAGATGACCTCGCCGTAAAAGAAGGCCAGCGCGGACATCATCGCGGTCTGGACATGGGCGGCCGGAGCGGTGGCACCGTTGAACTCCAGCTCGCGGGTGGCGCAGGCGTCATGGATGGTCGTGGTCGTGTAGCCAAAGTCATTGGCGGCGCGGACCGTGGCGTCGACGCACATATGGCTCATGGCGCCGACCACGACGACCTCCTCGATGTTCTTCTCGTCCAGCAGGGCCTTCAGGCCGGTCTCGCGGAACGCGTTGGGGAAATTCTTGGTGATGACCGGCTCGCCTTCGGCAGGTGCGACGACCGCGTTGATCTGAACGCCATCCGAGCCGGGTACGAAGACCGGCGCGCCGGGCATTTCGTGGCGGATGTTGACGATCAGATCGCCTTTTTCGCGGCCATGCGCGATGACGCGGGCGGCGTTGGCGGCGGCGGCATCGATGCCGTCCAGAGGCAGGTTGCCGCCCGGCCAGTATTCATTCTGCAGGTCGATAACGATGATAGCGCGGTTCGACATCGGATTTCCTTCCTTCGTTTGACTTGACGGAAAACTAGTGACACCCGACAGTCCGCTCCACTGGCGCAATCGACATAAATGGGGGTAATATCGACAAATGGCGGAAATCAGGATCGGCATCGTCCTCTATCCCGGCGCGCAGCGCTCTGCGGCCATGGGGCTCGAGGATCTGTTTCACGTCGCCGGACGCATGACCCCGGACGCGGGTCTTGGTGCCCAGGCGCTTCGCGTGCGGCTGCTCGACGTCGCAGACGGCGCCGAAGCGTTGCGAGACCTCCCGGCATCACCGGCCGATCAGTGCCATGTTCTGATCCTGCCCCCGTCGCTCGAGGCCCCGATCAGTGCCGAAGCCGCGGCGCCGATCGCGCGCTGGCTTCGCGCGCGTCATGCCGAGGGGGCCGTGCTCGCCTCGGTCTGCGGCGGCGCGTTCCTGCTGGCAGAGACAGGGGTCCTCGCCGGCCGCGCGGCGACGACGCATTGGGCCTATGCCGATGCCTTCCGCGAACGGTTCCCGGAGGTCGATCTTGATCCGGACAGGCTTGTCATCGATGGCGGTGACATCCTCTCGGCAGGCGGGTTGATGTCCTGGACAGACCTGGGGCTGAAGCTCGTTGACCGCTTTCTCGGCCCCGTGGTCATGGGGCGCACGGCGCAGATGATGCTGGTCGACCCTCCTGGCCGCGAGCAGCGCTATTACAGCGGCTTTTCCCCGCGTCTGAGCCATGGCGATGCCGCGGTCCTGAAGGTCCAGCACTTCCTGCAGGCAAGCGAGGGGAAGGAGGCGCGGCTCGCGACCTTGGCGGCGGAGGCCGGACTGGAGGAGCGTACCCTCCTGCGCCGCTTCCAGAAGGCCACCGGCCTGACCACCACCGACTACGCCCAGCGGCTGCGGGTCGCGAAGGCGCAGGAGCTTCTGCAGTTCGGGCGTTTGCCTGTCGAGCGAGTCTCGTGGGAGGTCGGCTACGCTGACCCGGGAGCGTTCCGCAAGGTGTTTCACCGGATTGTCGGGCTTACACCGGGCGAGTATCGGCGCCGGTTTCGGGCCTGACCTGCCGGGCCTTGCGGGGCGAAGAGAGCGTTCGGCACTGCGCGAAATCGCGGCCTGTGTGGGCCCTCCCGGATTATGCCCTAGACGCGCGGCTGGCCGCTTGCCGCGACGTCGCGGCGGGGCGGTCCGAAGCCCGCCTCAGAGACGATGACGGGCGCAAGGTGCGGGCCATCGGTATCCTGGCGCGGGATCATCGCCGATGAGGGCGGCAGATGCCCAGAACCGCGATCCGGTGGTCCCCGATGCGGCCGGAGGCGCAGCAGCGTATGCAGGCCCAAGGGCTCGGGCCGTTTGTGCGCGACACTGATGGCGGGCCACGCGACGCGGCCCGACGACCGCGTCCGACGCCGTGGTCTTAATCGCCCGAGGGCTGCGCCCCCTGCCACGGGCACCCCTGATCATGACAAAAATGCAACGTGCCGGGCTGCAAACGCGGGGTTTCCGCCCCAGGGGCTGGTCCGTCGCTCACGAGAGGCCCTAAAGGTCTCACGCGCCAGCCAACTGCCAGCACTTCCCTTTCATCATTGAACCGAGAGGATCGTGCATGACGACTGCGCGCTCAAGGCTGGCCTGCGGGTCAGCGATCCTTCTGTGCTCCCTCGCCACCGGGCACCTGGCCCATGCGCAGGAGAACACCTCCGCCGCCGCGTATGACCTCGGCACCATCGTCCTGACCGCCGAGGAACAGATCAAGCAGGCGCTCGGCGCCTCGACGATCACCGAGGAGGACATCGCCGAACAGCCCGTTGTCAACGACGTGGCCGAAATCATCCGCAAGATGCCCGGTGTGAACCTCACCGGCTCGTCGCCGTCGGGGCAGCGCGGCAACCAGCGCCAGGTCGACATCCGCGGCATGGGCCCTGAAAACGTGCTGATCCTGATCGACGGCAAGCCGGTGCTCTCGCGCACCGCCGTCAAGCAGGGCCGCAACGGCGAACGCGACACCCGCGGCGACACCAACTGGGTGCCCGCGGAGCTGGTCGAGAGCATCGAGGTGATCCGGGGCCCGGCCGCGGCGCGTTACGGGTCCGGCGCTGCCGGCGGCGTGGTCAACATCATCACCAAGGCCCCCGACGAGGACCTGCTGCAGATCGGCACCAGCTTCGATCTGCCCGAAAGCAGCAAGGAGGGCATGACGCAACGCTACAACCTGCTGTGGGCCAAGCGCCTCACGGATGATGTCGCGCTGCGCTTCACCGCCAACTACAACAAGACCGATCCCGACGAGTACGACATCAACGAGGCTGAAGTCGACTGCACCACCGATGCCGACGGCGTTGAATCCTGCGACGCGACCCAGGCCGGCGTCGAGGGCGTGGTCAACAAGGACTTCACCCTGCGTCTCGACTGGACGCCGAGCGCGCAGAACCAGTTCAACGTCGAGCTGGGCTATTCGCGTCAGGGCAACCTCTTTGCCGGCGACACCCAGCTGGGCAACGGTCTGACAAGCGGCAGCGAGATCGAAGCTCTGGCCAAGGACGGCGAAGAAACCAACGTGATGAAGCGCGGCACCTTCGCGCTGACGCATCTGGGCTCCTACGGCTGGGGCGAGACCAACAGCTTCATCCAGTACGAGCGCACCGACAACCGGCGCCTGACCGAGGGCCCCGCCGGGGGCCGCGAAGGCACGATCAGCAGCACCGATGAGTACGACACCGCGATCCTCGAGGCGATCGCGGCGAAATCCGAAGCGGACATCTCGCACATGATCGGTGGCAGCCCGGCAGAGCTGACACTTGGCGCGGAGCTGCGCTGGGAAAAGCTCGACCTGACGGATTACAGCTCGTTCTCGTCGATCACCACCGATGACGGCAGCATCGATTCCACCAATGGTGATCCCTACACCGAGCAGACGACCTTCGGGATCTATCTCGAGGACAACATCCTCGTGAACGACCGGCTGACGCTGACCCCGTCGCTGCGCTACGATCATTCCGACACGTTCGGGGGTGAGTGGTCCGGCGGCATCAACGCGTCCTATGCGCTGACCTCGGAATGGACCATCAAGGGCGGCGTCGCCAAGGCCTACAAGGCTCCCACCGCCTATCAGATGGCTGAGACCTACATCTACACCACCCGTGGCCGCGGCTGCCCCTATCCCTACTACGTGGACGGGCCGTGCTACGTGCTGGGCAACCCCGATCTCGATCCCGAGACGTCAATCAACAAGGAAATCGGCGTTCAGTACACCGGCCTGAGCAACGGCATCAACGCAACGCTGACCTATTTCCACAACGATTACCGCGACAAGATCCAGTCCGGTCTCGATCAGGTCGGCACCACGTTCGTGGACGGCCGTCAGGCGCGCCTGTTCCAGTGGGACAACATCCCCGAGTCCCGGGTTCAGGGTCTCGAGGGCAGCTTCGCCATGCAGGTGCGGGACGACCTCGATTTCGCGGTCAACGGCACCTACATGATCGAGTCGAGCCAGCAGATCGAGATCGACGGCGGCACCCAGTCCGACGGCACCGTCTACCCCGCGCGCAGCATCGAAGTGCCGCTGTCGCTGGTGCCCGAGTACACCATCAACGCCTCGATGAGCTGGGACGTGAACGAGAAGTTCACGCTGATCCCCTCGCTCACCCATTACGGCAAGATCTCCGCCGCTGAAAACAGCGCCTCGATGGGGACCGAAAACAGCGACGACGGGGATCGCGATCCCTACACGCTGGTGAACCTCGGGATGACCTACAAGTTCGACAACGGCTTCGATCTGAAGGCGGGCGTGACCAACGTCTTCGACACCGAGATCCTGCGCTCGGGTGACGGGGCCAACACCTACAACGAACCGGGCCGGGGGTACTATTTCGGCCTGACCAAGACGTTCTGATCCGAACGTTCCTGCGCTGCCCGGGGTGCCCTCATGGCCCGGGCAGCGATTCCCTTGCCGGAAAGACCGATGCGACACCACCTGCACCGACTCGACGCAGCGCTCGCCGCCGTGGAGGAACGCCTTGCCGCCGCGCTTCTCGGGGCGGCGCTGTGCTGTCTGCTGGCCGGGGCGGTTGCGCGGACAGCGGGCCGGCCGCTGCTCTGGGGTGACGAGCTGGCTGTGCTGCTGATGGCCATCGCAGCCTTTTTCGCCGCCTCCGCGGCGATTGCCGGGGGCGGGCACCTGACGGTCGATGCGTTGCGCAAGCGCCTTCCCCTGTCGCTCCGGCGCGGGGTCGACGCGCTGCTGGCGCTGCTGATCGCGGGCTTTCTCGGCTGTCTCTGGGTCTGGCTCGACCCGGTGGGGCTGCTGCGCTCTGGCGGTGGCATGGCGTTGGCGCGCGAGACTGGGAATTTCACCTATACCGAACCCACGATGACGCTGGGCGTGCCGAAGGTCTGGTTCTGGCTGCCAATGGTCCCCGCGACGCTTGGCGCGCTGTTTCATGCGCTGATGCGGGTGGCGCGGTGCTGAGCCTTGCCGCCTTTCTCCTGCTGCTGGCGCTCGGCCTGCCGATTGCCTTCGCGATGATGGCGGGGGCGGTGCTTCAGATCGTGCTGGGCGGCAACGGCGTGCTGCTGCTGAGCCTGCCGCAGCAGCTGTTTTCAGGGATGGAAAGCTACGGGCTGCTGGCGCTGCCGATCTTCATCCTGCTCGGAGAGCTGATGAACCGCTCCGGCGCAGGGCGCCGGATCTTTGCGCTGGCGGGGCTGGCGACGGGCGGGATGCGCGGCGGGCTGGCACAGGCGGTGCTGCTGGCCAATGCGCTGATGGCTGCGGTGATCGGCTCGACCGTGGCGCAGATCACGCTGATGTCGCGGCTTGCGGTGCCCGAAATGGAGCGCGCCGGCTACCCCCGCGACGTCGCGGCCGCCCTCACCGCCGCCGGAGGCCTGCTGGCCCCGGTCATCCCGCCCTCCATGCTGCTCATTGTCTACGGGGTCATCGCCCAGGTTCCGATCGGTGAGCTGTTCCTCGCGGGGATCGGGCCGGGGATCGCGCTTCTGGCGGTGCTTTGCGCGATCACCCGCCTGCAAAGCGGTGAGGCCGCACCCGCGCCGAGGGCACCCGCCCGGCGCACCCTCACCGAGGCGTTGCCCGCGCTGGCCATTCCCGCCGCGATGATCGCCGCGATCCTCGGCGGCATCGCCACGCCGCCCGAGGCGGGGGTGATCGCCATCCTTGCCGTGCTCGCCGTGGGCTGCCTCGTCTACCGCGAGCTGACACCGCGCGCGCTCTGGCCGGCGCTGATCGCCACGGCGCGGACCAGCGCCTCGATCCTGATGCTGATTGCCGCGGCCGGGCTTTATGCGTGGGTCGCCGCGTGGGAGAACCTGCCCGCGCTGGTCGCCGACCGGCTCGCGAGCGTGTCGGACAATCCGCTCGTGTTCCTGCTGTTGCTGAACCTGCTGCTGCTGGGGCTCGGCATGGTGCTGGACCCGATGCCGGCGCTCATTCTGGTGGTGCCGGTGCTGCTTCCGGTCGCGACGGAAAGCTACGGCATCGACCCGGTGCATTTCGGCCTCGTCGCGTGCCTGAATCTGACCATCGGGCTGTTGACGCCGCCCGTCGGAGTTGGCCTATATACCGCAGCCATGCAGACCGGCATTCCCGCCGGTCGCCTGTCGCGCCTGTTGCTGCCCTACCTTGGCGGCGCGCTCGCGGTGCTCGCCATCCTCACACTCCTGCCCGGCCTCGCGCTTGGCGCCCTGACCCTGTTCCACTGACCGGAGACGACATGCGCCGTTCCCTGATCCTCGCCCTGTCCCTGCTGGCGGCCCCTGCGAGCGCCGAGCAATACCGCCTTGGCCTCATCACGCCGCCGCCGCACCAATGGACGAAGACGGCCCAGACCATCGCCACCGAGATCGCCGAGGCCACCGAGGGGCGGGTCGAGATCCTGGTGATGCCCTCGGGACAGCTCGGCAACGAGGCGCGGATGCTGCAGCAACTCCAGACCGGGGCCATCGACTTCGCCATGCTGACGGCGGCGGAGTTCGCCAATCGCAGCGAGGATTACGGCATCTTCTACGCGCCCTACCTCGCCTCTGACACGCAGCAGGCCGCGCGCCTTCTTCGTGGCGAGGTCGCCGGAGAACTCCTTGAAGGCATGCAGGATTTCGGTCTCAGGGGTCTGGCCTGGGGCATGGCCGGGATGCGGCAGGTGGTGACGGCAGGCGAGGTCTCCGAGGCAGGCGATCTGGAGGGGCTGCGCATCCGCACCGTGCCGCTTGCCCCCGAGATGGATTTCTGGACCGGCCTTGGTGCCGCGCCCACACCGCTGCCGCTCCCGGCGCTCTATGACGCCTTTGCCAACGGTCAGGTGGATGCGATGCAGATCGACCACGAGGGCACCTGGAATTCCGGCTACTACAAGAACGCCGGCACCATCCTCGACAGCCGGCACATGATATTCCCGATGGCGGCGGTAGCCTCCGCGCGCAAATGGGCCGGGATCAGCGAAGAGGATCGCGCCGCCATCGATGCCGTGTTCGACGAGCAGATCGCCGCCATGGTCGATCTCTACGGAGAGATCGACGCCATCAACTTGGCAAAACTGAAGGACACCGACGTGCCGGTGGTCGAGGTCGGCCGCGACTGGTTCGGTGCAGCCGTCGACGACTGGTACGCAGAGTGGCGTGAGAAAACGCCGCTGCTCGAGCGGCTCGAGGCGGAGGCCGGGCGATGAGGCTGCTGGCGTTCCTGCTCATGCTGCCGCTGAGC
>Ga0114903_1000861_pt1 | contig 14506 bp, 10 predicted proteins | sample MalvirDeepMed_s2_FD_87289 | JGI IMG/M metagenome (GOLD analysis project Ga0114903, IMG submission 87289) | Marine viral communities from the Global Malaspina Expedition - Malaspina viral metaG DeepMed_s2 | ecosystem: Environmental > Aquatic > Marine > Oceanic | place: Mediterranean Sea... | reverse complement strand
GTACTGCGCCAGCTCCAGCTTGACCGGGCCCGCGACGGATTTCATCGCGTTGGTCTGGGCCGAAGAACCCACGCGCGACACCGACAGACCGGTGTTCACGGCCGGGCGGATGCCCTGGTAGAACAGTTCCGTTTCCAGGAAGATCTGGCCGTCGGTGATCGAGATCACGTTGGTCGGAATGAACGCCGACACGTCGCCGCCCTGGGTCTCGATGATCGGCAGCGCCGTGAGCGAGCCGTTGCCGGCCTCGTCGCCCAGCTTCGCCGACCGCTCGAGCAAGCGCGAGTGCAGGTAGAAAACGTCGCCCGGGTAGGCTTCGCGGCCCGGCGGACGGCGCAGCAGCAGCGACATCTGGCGATAGGACACGGCCTGCTTGGACAAGTCATCGTAGACGATCAGCGCGTGACGGCCGTTGTCGCGGAAATGCTCTGCCATGGCGGTCGCGGTGTAGGGGGCGAGGTACTGCATCGGCGCGGGGTCCGACGCGGTCGCGGCGACGACGATGGAATAGTCGATGGCGCCGGTTTCCTCGAGCTTCTTCACCAGCTGCGCCACGGTCGACCGCTTTTGGCCGATGGCGACGTAGACGCAGTAGAGCTTCTTGCTCTCGTCGTCGCCCGCCGCGTCGTTGTAGCTTTTCTGGTTCAGGATGGTGTCGAGCGCCACGGCGGTCTTGCCGGTCTGGCGGTCGCCGATGATCAGCTCGCGCTGGCCACGGCCGATCGGGATCATGGCGTCCACGGACTTGAGGCCGGTGGCCATCGGTTCGTGCACGGATTTGCGCGGGATGATGCCCGGCGCCTTGACGTCGGCGACGCCGCGGGTGTCGGACTTGATCTCGCCCTTGCCATCGAGCGGGTTGCCGAGGCCGTCCACGACGCGGCCCAGCAGGCCGTCACCGATCGGCACGTCCACGATCGAGTTGGTGCGCTTGACGACGTCACCTTCCTTGATGTCGCGGTCGGAGCCGAAGATCACGACGCCGACGTTGTCGGTTTCGAGGTTCAGCGCCATGCCCTGGATGCCGCCGGGGAATTCGACCATCTCGCCGGCCTGGCAGTTGTCGAGGCCATAGACACGCGCGATACCGTCGCCGACGGAGAGCACGCGGCCCACCTCGGCGACTTCGGCGTCCTGCCCGAAGTTCTTGATCTGATCCTTCAGGATCGCAGAAATCTCGGCTGCTTGGATACCCATTTATCCGACCTCTTTCATTACATTCTGGAGGGAATTGAGCTTGGAGCGGATCGAGGTATCGATCATCTTCGAGCCCACCTTGACGACAAGACCGCCGATGAGTGCTTCATCGACGGACGCATTGATCTTCACGTCGCGGCCCATCTTGGCCTTGAGCGTTTCGGAGAGTTTCTTGGCCTGCGCGTCGGTCAGCGCCTTGGCGGATACGACATCCGCGGTGACCTCGCCCTTTTCCTCGGCGATCATCTCCTGCAGCTGGGTCACCATCTGCGGGACCACGAACAGGCGGCGCTTCGATGCCATCAGCGCCAGGGCGTTCTGCAATGCCGGGATTAGGCTCATCTTCTTGGCGATGGCCTTGATCGCCTTGGCCTGTTCGTCGCGGGTCAGCACCGGCGACTTCAGCAGATCGCGCAGATCGGCGCTTTCGCCCAGGGCCGTGTGCAGATCGCTCAGATTGGTCTCGAGCTTGTCGAGCCGCTTGTTCTCTTTCGCGATCTCGAAGATCGCCGTGGCGTATCGCTGCGCGATGCCGGAGGAAATCGAAGCTGATTCAGACACGTCCACCCTTCCGATATTATGCCCCCGTCGGGCTGCTTGTTTCCAAGGTCCGCGGAGGCGTTTCCGTGCCCTCGGACGTCGCCCAAGGTATCAAAATCAGCGCGGATGTAGCAGACGCTCCCCCACCCCGCAACATGGTAAGATGTTTTTGGCATGCGCGGTGAGTCCTTATTTCAGGCACTTGGCAAAGCCTGCGGCGGTGCGGTCCCCGCCATAGCCGCAAGGCTTCACGGCGCCGTGAGCGGCGGCCGCACCTGCGCCTCGCTGCGATTCTGCAGGCCGCGCCCCCGGGGCGCGGCAAAATGCCCTGCCCCATGCGCTGTCCAGGCGGGACGGGCGTCAGACCGGTTTGGCCACCTTGCCGGGGCTGGGGGTGAGCGCGCCCAGGGGGTTGCGGGCCCGCTTGGCCTCGCCCAGTCCCGCGCGGGTCGGCGGATAGCGCTTGGTTGCCAGCACCATCATCACGCCGCCCGCCATGATCGCGGGAATCGCCCGGCCCACCCGTTCCCAGAACGGCCCGGTGCGCATCCAGAAACGCCGGGTCGACGGCGGCTGGTAGAGGACCGAGACATGGGTGTCGGGAATGAAGTCGTGCTTCTTCAGCTGATCCTCGAGCTGGCCCAGCGAGTAAGGCCGCCCGTAGCCGAACGGCGTGCGATCCGAGCGCGCCCAGAGACCGGAGCGGTTCGGCACGATGAACAGCGCCTGCCCGCCGGGCCCCAGCACCCGGTAGGCTTCGTCCAGCAGGGCCGAGGGATTCTCGGAGGTTTCGAGCCCGTGCATCATCACCAGCCGGTCGACATGCCCGGTTTCGAGCGGCCAGAGCGCGTCCTCGCAGAGCACCGACACGTTGGGCAGGCCGGCGGGCCAATGCATGACGCCCTGTGGCGCCGGCATCAGGCCGATGACCCGGCGCGCCTCGGGCAGGAATGGGCGCAACAGCGGAACGGCGAACCCGAAGCCCGCGACCGTGTGGCCCTTGGTGTCCGGCCAGAACCGCCGCAATTCGTCGCGCACCACCTTCTGCGCCGCGCGGCCCAGGGCGCTGCGATAATAGAAGCTGCGCAGATCCTGTACATCCAGATGCATTGCGGCCCTCGTCCGGATCGTCCAAGCTGGGTCCAGTGTACCCTGACGAAACGGAATGACCATGCCCCTCGAACTCGTGACGCTCCCGGCCCTCAGCGACAACTACACCTTCCTTCTACACGACAGCGATACCGGCGAGACGGCGGTGATCGATGTACCGGACGCCGATCCGATCGACGCCGAACTGACCGCCCGCGGCTGGACCCTGTCCGAGATCTGGCTCACCCATCATCACGACGATCACATTCAGGGTGTCGAGAAGCTGCTGTCGAAGCATCCCGCCCGCGTCACCGGGGCGCTCGCCGACAAGCACCGGCTGCCGCCGCTGGACCGGTCGGTGTCGGATGGCGACAGCTTCGACTTCGCCGGCCACGAGGTGCAGGTGATGGATGTCTCGGGCCACACGGTCGGGCATATCGCGCTCTATGTTCCGGATGCGAAGACCGTGTTCACCGCCGACAGCCTGATGGCCCTGGGCTGCGGGCGGCTGTTCGAGGGTACGGCGGAACAGATGTGGGACAGCCTGTCGCGGCTGGCCGCCCTGCCCGCCGACACCACCGTCTGTTCGGGCCACGAATACACCGCCGCCAACGCGAAATTCGCGCTCACTATTGATCCGGACAACGCAGCGCTTATTTCTCGTGCAGAAGCCGTTTCCCGCGCCCGCGACGAAAACCGCCCGACGGTGCCGTCGCTGCTTTCCGAGGAACTGGCCACCAACCCGTTCCTGCGCGCCTCGGATCAGCACGTGAAGGATGGGCTGGGACTGTCGCAATCGCCTGACGCCGCCGTCTTTGCCGAGATCCGAAAACGCAAGGACGCCTTCTAAGCTCGAAATCACGTCACGTTTCGGACACGCCTTCGTTTGTGACTGGGATTTTCACAGAAAAAACTTGAAGCGCGGTCACAATCGACCAAACTTTAACCACAAGAGTCCAGACTGGACCGCACGCACGGCCCGGCACAGATTAAGAAGGAGCACAACGTGCCTTCATTCTCGACCACACTTGAGCAGTCCATTCACGCGGCGCTGGCGCTGGCCAACTCGCGCTCGCACGAATTCGCCACGCTGGAGCATCTGCTGCTGGCGCTGGTGGACGAACCCGACGCCGCCCGTGTCATGAAAGCCTGCAACGTCGACACCGAGGAATTGCGCACCACGCTGGTCGAATTCATCGACGAGGACCTGTCGAACCTCGTGACCGACATCGAAGGCTCCGAAGCGGTGCCCACCGCCGCCTTCCAGCGCGTGATCCAGCGCGCCGCGATCCACGTCCAAAGCTCCGGCCGGACCGAGGTGACGGGCGCCAACGTGCTTGTCGCGATCTTTGCCGAACGCGAGTCGAACGCCGCCTATTTCCTGCAGGAGCAGGACATGACGCGCTACGATGCGGTGAATTTCATCGCCCACGGCGTCGCCAAGAACCCGGCCTACGGCGAAAGCCGCCCGGTCTCCGGCGCGCCCGAGATCGAGGAAGAGGCGCAGGCGACCGACCAGGCCGCTGCCGAAAAGAACGAATCCGCACTGGACAAATATTGCGTCGATTTGAACGCCAAGTCGCGCAAGGGCGATGTCGATCCGCTGATCGGCCGCGAATCCGAGGTGGAGCGCTGCATTCAGGTCCTGTGCCGCCGCCGCAAGAACAACCCGCTGCTGGTGGGCGATCCGGGCGTCGGCAAGACCGCCATCGCCGAAGGTCTCGCCCGCAAGATCGTCACCGGCGAGGTGCCCGAGGTGCTGGCCGAGGCGACGATCTACTCGCTCGACATGGGGGCGCTGCTGGCCGGCACGCGCTATCGCGGCGATTTCGAGGAGCGCCTCAAGGCTGTTGTGACCGAGCTCGAAGACCACCCCGACGCGGTGCTCTTCATCGACGAGATCCACACCGTGATCGGCGCCGGCGCGACCTCCGGCGGCGCGATGGACGCCTCTAACCTGCTGAAGCCCGCGCTTCAGGGCGGCAAGCTGCGCACCATGGGATCGACCACCTACAAGGAGTTCCGCCAGCACTTCGAAAAGGACCGCGCGCTTAGCCGCCGGTTCCAGAAGATCGACGTCAACGAACCGTCGGTGCCCGACACGATCAAGATTCTCAAGGGTCTCAAGGAGTACTTCGAGGAACATCACGGCGTGAAATACACCGCCGATGCGGTCAAGACCGCCGTCGAACTTTCGGCGCGCTACATCAACGACCGCAAGCTGCCCGACAAGGCGATCGACGTGATCGACGAGGCGGGCGCGGCGCAGCACCTGCTGCCCGACAGCAAGCGGCGCAAAACCATCGGCGCGAGAGAGATCGAGGATGTCGTGGCCAAGATCGCCCGCATCCCGCCGAAGAACGTGTCGAAATCCGACGCCGAAGTGCTCAAGGATCTCGAGGCGTCGCTCAAGCGCGTGGTCTTCGGCCAGGACAATGCCATCACGGCGCTGTCCTCGGCGATCAAGCTGGCCCGCGCCGGCCTGCGCGAACCGGAAAAGCCCATCGGCAACTACCTCTTCGCCGGCCCCACCGGCGTCGGGAAAACCGAGGTGGCAAAGCAGCTGGCGGACACGCTGGGCGTTGAACTGCTGCGCTTCGACATGTCGGAATACATGGAGAAACACGCGGTCAGCCGCCTGATCGGCGCGCCTCCGGGCTATGTCGGCTTCGACCAGGGCGGCCAGCTCACCGATGGCGTCGACCAGCACCCGCATTGCGTCCTGCTGCTCGACGAGATCGAGAAGGCGCACCCGGATGTCTACAACATCCTGCTGCAGGTCATGGACCACGGCACGCTGACCGATCACAACGGCCGCACGGTGGATTTCCGCAACGTGATCCTGATCATGACCTCGAATGCCGGCGCTGCGGAACAGGCGAAGGCCGCCATCGGCTTTGGCCGCGACCGCCGCGAGGGCGAGGACACCGCCGCGATCGAACGTACGTTCACACCGGAATTCCGCAACCGGCTCGACGCGGTGATCAGCTTTGCGCCGCTGCCCAAGGACACAATCCTGCAGGTGGTGGAAAAGTTCGTGCTGCAGCTCGAAGCGCAGTTGATGGACCGCAACGTGACCATCGAACTGACCAAGCCCGCCGCCGAATGGCTGGCCGACAAGGGCTACGACGACAAGATGGGCGCGCGTCCGCTGGGCCGCGTGATCCAGGAGCACATCAAGAAGCCGCTGGCCGAGGAACTGCTCTTCGGCAAACTCACCAAGGGCGGCGTCGTCAAGGTTTCGGTCAAGGACGGGCAGCTCGTTCTCGACCTGCAAGGTCCCGAGAAACGCCGGATCTCCGGCAACAAGCCGCCCCTGCTGACCGCAGAGTGATGCGCCACGGCTGGCTTGCCGCTCTGGCCATAACCTCCGCCGCGCCCACCGCGGCGGAGGTTCCTTTTTTGGCGTTGCCGCTTGACTGCACGCTGGGCGAGACCTGCTTTATCGAGGATTATGTCGACGCCGATCCCACCTTCGCCCAGCACGACTACACCTGCGGGCTGAAATCGCGCGACGGCCACCAGGGCACCGATATCGCGCTTTTGTCCGAGAACGAGATCGACCGCGGCGTGACCGTGCGCGCCGCCGCCGCGGGCACCGTGCAGGCCGTGCGCGACGGGGTGGCGGACGAACCCTACACCGCCGAGGTTGCCGCGCGCATCAAGGGCCAGGAATGCGGCAACGCCGTGCGCATCGCCCATGACAACGGCTACCAGACGCTCTATTGCCACTTGAAACGCGGCAGCCTCAGCGTCACGCGCGGTGAGCGGGTCGAGGCGGGCGCGCCATTGGGTCAGGTCGGCATGAGCGGCCAGTCGAATTTCGCCCATCTCCACTTCACCCTTCTCAGGGACGCAGAGACCATCGACCCCTTCAACGCCGGCGCCAGCCAGACCTGCGGCGCCGACAGCGGGTCGCTCTGGCTGGAGACGCCGGATTACGCTCGCGCCGGGCTTTTCACCGCCGGGTTCTCGACCTCGGTGCCGCGTCTCACGCATGTGCAATCCGGCGCCGCCCGCCGCGAAACCGCGCGGCCGGACCACGACATCGTACTTTACGGATTTGCATTCCACTCCGAAGACGGCGACCAGATGGCCTTTTCCGCCAGCGGACCGGAGGGCGAGATCTTTTCCCAGACGCAGACCATCGAAGACGGCATGGCGCAGCTCTTCCGGGCCTCGGGCCGCCGCGCGCCCGACGGCGGCTGGCCGACAGGTGCCTATACCGGCCATGTGACGCTGCTGCGCGACGGGGTGATCCTCGCCCGCCGCCATGCGACGATCCGGGTGGAGTGACTCGCGAGGACGCCCGCCAGGGCGGAAGAGCCTGCCGCTATTTCTCGGTGAATTTCAGCTCGATCCGCCGGTTCTGGGCGCGTGCTTCGGCGGTGTTCGCCGGGTTAACCGGCTGGAATTCCCCGAACCCGTTGGCCGCCAGCCGGCCGGGCGCGATGCCAAGCCCGTCGATCATGTATTTGACCACCGACAGCGCCCGCGCCTGGCTCAGCTCCCAGTTGTCGGCAAAGCGGGCACCGGGGCGGATCGGGACGTCATCCGTGTGTCCGTCGACGCGTATCACCCAGTCGATGCCCTCGGGGATGTCATCCGCGACCGAGCGCAGGATGCCGGCCACCTTGGCCACTTCCTGCCGCCCCGTCGCCGACAGGTCCGCCTCGCCCGGAGGGAACAGCACTTCGGAGGAAAACACGAAGCGGTCGCCTTCGATCCGCACACCCTCCTGGTTGCCCAGCACGTCGCGCAGCCGTCCGAAGAACTCCGACCGGTAGCGTTGCAGGTCCTGCGTCTCGGCTTCCAGCCGTTTGCGCTCCGCTTCTTCCAACTGCCGCCGCCGCCGTTCCTCGGCCGCGACCTTTGCGAGCGCGGCGTTCAGGTCCGCCCCCAGCGACTGCAACTGCACCTGTGCCTCGGCATCGCTCTGGCGCGCCTCGTCCAGCAGACCTTGCAGCGCATTCAGCTGCCGGCGCAAAGCCGCGACCTGCTGGCTCAGCGCCTCGGTCCGGCGCGTCGCCTCGCTGGCGCGGTCGGTCTGCGTCTCGAGCTGCGACTGCGCCTCTGAAAGCAACGCGGCACGGGTTTCGGCCTGGGTCATCGCCTGTTCGGCGCTGCGTTCGGCGGCGCGTTGCGCGGCCAGCGCGGCGGCCAGCTTCTCGCGCGTTTCCTCGACCGAGGCCTCGGCGCCCATGCGCGCCGCCAGAGCCGAGGCAAGCTGTTCTTCCAGCGACCGCGTATCGTCGCCGCGCGCCGCGAGCTGCGCCTCGGCCTCGGCCAGCGACGCGCGCAGATCGGCGATCACTGCATCCTTGTCCTCGGCCCCGCTCGACAATGTTTCGTTCTCGGCGCGCAGCGCGGCGATCCTCGCCTCCAGCCCCTCGGCCTCCTGCACCCGTGCCAGAGCCGCCGCCAGCCGCGCCTCCAGCGAGGTCAGCTCGGTCGTGGCCTCCTCGGCCTCGGCCAACTGCGCGCGGGCCGCCTCGGCCTCAGCCCATGCGTCCTGCACCTCCTGCCGCAGTTCCGCCACATCCTGCGCCTGCGTTTCCTGCCGGTCGAGATCGGCTTGCGCGGCGTCCAGCCGGGCCTGCAGCGCCTCGGCGCGTTCTTCCCCGGCGAGGATCTCCGCCGCCAATTGCGCGTTCAGGTCGTCCTCGGCGGCGCGGGCGGCGGCCAGCAGCGTCAGCGTCTCTTCGGCCCGGGCGCGCTCTTCCTCCAGCGCCAGCGTCATCGCGGTCAGCTCCGCATCGGCGTTTTCCAGCCGCGCCCGCAAGGCCGCGGCCGCCTCGGCCTCGGCCAGCCGCTGCGCCTCTTCCTCCGACAGCTGCGCCGCCAGGTCGTCGACCTGCGCGGTCAGCGCCGTCGCGCGATCCTCGGCCTCGGCATTCTGGCTTCGCAGGTCGGCCACCAGCGCCTCCAACGCGTCGCGGCGGGCGGCGGCGAGGCGTGCCGCCTCGGCCTGGGCATCGACCTCGTCGCGGGCAGTGGCCAGCGCGAGGTTCAGCGCCTCCTGTTCCGACAGCAGGTCTGCGCGCGTATCCTCGAGTTCGGCCACCTGCGCGCGGGCGGTGTCGCGTTCCGCCAGAAGCCCCGCGACCTGCTCTTCGAAAGAGGCGATGCGGCCCTCGGCCTCGGCCAGTTCCGCCGCCTGCCGGTCGCGGGTGCCGGTCAGGGCGGCGATGATGCCCTCCTGCTCTGCCAGCCGCGCATCGCGATCCTCGAGCGTGGCCTCCAGGGCGCCCAGCTGGTTCGACAGCGCGGTGTTGCGGCGTTGCTCCAGCCCCAGCGCCTGGGCCAGTGCGGCGATCTCGCCGGACAGGGTGTCGAGCTCGGTTTCCTGCCCGCTGATGGTTTCGCGCAGGACGAACTGCACCACCATGAAGATGGTCAGCACGAACATCAGCACCAGCAGCAGACCGGTCATCGCATCGACGAAGCCCGGCCAGATCGAGGACTGGAACCGTTGTCCCGTGCGCCGCGAGAGGGCCATGACCTAGTCCCCCTTGCCTTCCGCCTTGGGCTGCGGCCGCGGCACGCGCATGGTGCGCGGCTGGCCGCCGCCCGCCGTTTCGGCCCGTCGGCCCATCTGACCCAGCACGCGGCTGAGCGCCGAGAGGTCGGTGCGCAGCTCCGCCATGCTTTCCTGCCGTCCGGCGCTGATCTCTTCGAGGATGCGCAGCATCTGCACGTCGATCGACCGCAGCCGCATCCGGCTTTCCGCGTCCATGCCGCCGTCGCCGGCTTCGCGGCTCTGCAGCACCTCGATCAGCCGCTCCTGCCCCTCGGCGATCCGCGCCAGAGCCGTGCCGCTGGGGGCGGTGGCCTCCATCCGCTCGGTCATGCGTTCCAGCGAATCCGCCAGCTGGCCCAGCCGGTTCTCGACCTCGCCGCGGCTGTCCTCGGCCTGGGCGAACATCGCCTGCAGCGCGTCCATCTGGTCGCCCATCTGATCGAGCGCCATCGCCGCCGCGGACATGTCCGACCCGCCCTCGCCGTCGCCGCTGGAAAAGCCCAGCCGGGTGATCGAGCTCAGCCATTCCTCGAGTTCACGGTAGAAGCGGTTCTGTCCGTGCCCGGCGAACAGCTCCAGCAGACCGACGATCAGCGATCCTGCAAGGCCCAGCAGCGACGACGCGAAGGCCACGCCCATGCCGCCCAGCTGCGATTCCAGCCCGCCCATGAGGCGCGAGAACAGGTCCGCCCCGCTTTCGCCTTCCTGCGGAACCAGCGACCGGATCGTGTCCACCAGCGCCGGCACCGTGGTGGCAAGACCGTAGAAGGTGCCCAGAAGCCCGAGGAAGATCAGCAGCGACACGATGTAGCGGGTGATCTCGCGCGCCTCGTCGATGCGCTGCGCTACGGAGTCGAGAATCGAGCGGGTCGAGGTGGTGTTGATCTGCATCCGCTTGCCGCGCGACCGCAGCAGCGTCGCCAGCGGCGCCAGAAGCTGCGGTGGACGGCTCTGGTCGTCGCGGGTGCGGGTGGACGTGAACTCCTCGATCCAGCGGACCGAGATCATCAGCTGCGCCACCTGCCAGAAGGTCGCCACCACGCCGATCAGGAAGACCAGGACGATGAAGCCGTTGAGATACGGGTTGGCCTGGAACACCGGCAGCACCCGCGGCAGCGCCAGGAAGATGCCGACCGCCGACAGCACCAGCACCGCCACCATCATCAGGATCTGGCGGATCGGCTGCGAGAAATAGGGCTCGGCCTCGTGGTCCGGCTGATCCATGCGGACCGCTCCTGACGCGTTGTTGTCACCGTAAACTCGGGCGACTCTAGGCCGTCACCTCAACAAAGCCAAGCGGTTAAGCCGTGAGCGCCCGCACGCGGGACACCAACCATTGCAGCTCTGCATCGGGGATGCCGAGGCTGTCGAGATGCGCGGTGGTGTTGTAGAGATATTCGGTGTTGGGCCCGCGTCCGCCGACCGCCTTGGCGATGATCTGCGCCTGGTCCTCGAGGCCAAGCCCGGCGCAATACTGCACATGGTCAGCGTCGATCACGTAGGTCACCGCCTCGATGGTGCGTCCGTCCGCCAGGGTCACCGGCAGCAGCTTTTCGACGTAGGCCGAAGAGATCAGCTCGCGCTCGCGCAAATATTTCAGCACCGCATCGGCCTGATCGTCGCGGGCGCGCAGGGCCAGCCCCTCGCAGACGGCATCCGGCTGTTCGTCCAGCGCCAGCACCAGTCCCGGCTCGGCCTCCGTGCCGCGGTGATGGATCGAGCGCATGCAGAAACTGCGGGCATAGCCCGGCAGCCGCGCATGTTCCTGCGCCACCACCTCGAAGCCGGGGTTCCACAAAAGTGATCCGTATCCGAACACCCATAAAGCCATGCGTCTGGTCCTCTCTGTCGCGCCTCTGTAAACACCATCGCGCAGGCAGACGAAAGGGCGGGACGATGCTGAAGAAACTGATCCTCGTGATCGTGCTGGCGGCGCTTGGCTGGTCGGCCTTCTGGTATTGGCAGGCACAGGCGCTGCGGTCCGAGATCGACCGCGCCGTGGCGCAGGCCCGCGCCGAGGGCTGGCAGATCGCCTATGAAGATCTCGGCATCCGCGGCTTCCCCAACCGGCTCGACGTGACGCTGCAGGCGGTCGACGTGACCTCTCCGGACGGCGGCTTGCGCTGGCAGGCGCCATTCTTCCAGGTGTTCCAGCTGACCTACAAACCCGGTCACGTGATCGCCGTCTGGCCCGAAGCGCATGCCGTGACCGTCGATGGCATCCGCTACGCCGTGGACGGAGCCGGCCAGCGCGCCAGCCTGGTCTTTACCGCCGCCGGCCGCATTCTGCGGGCCAATGCCGAGGCGCAATCGCTGACCGTGGCGCCCGAGGATGCGTCGCCGGTGACGCTCGACCAGCCGCGCGCGGCGCTCGAAGTGCTCGAGCGCGACGAACTGGCCTACCGCCTGGCCGCCGGGGCCGCATCGCTGGGCACGACCGGGCAGGAAACGCCCGCCACGGACCTGCGGCTCGATCTCACCGCGCATCTCGACGCGCCCCTGCGGATCGACCAGCGCCGTCCACCGCGGCCCAACCGGTTCGAAATCCGCACGATTCGACAGACCCTGGACCCGATGACCGTGCAGATCAACGGCGATGTGGACGTGGACGGTTCCGGCCGGCTCGACGGCGCGCTCGACCTGCGCGCCGAGGACTGGCGCGCCTATCTCGACGCGCAGGGCGCCGACGGCGGCGGCCCCGAAGAGGCGGTGCGCGGGCTGCTCGAAATGGTCTCGCTGGTGTCGGGCGGCGGCGAGACGCTCGACCTGACGCTGCGCCTCGACGACGGTCAGATGTCGGTGGGGCTCATTCCGCTGGGGCCCGCGCCACGGCTGGGCCTTCCCTGAGCCGGGGCTTGCGGCGGGCGGCGTTCCGCCCGACACTCAGGCCGAAAGAGAGGCCCCATGTCCGACCCGCTTGGTCACCGCATCGCCGATCTGCGCGACGACCTGATCGCGCTGACGCAGGCGTTGATCCGCATTCCGACGCTGAACCCGCCGGGCGCGGACTATGCAGCGATCTGCGATCTGCTGAAAACGCGGCTCGAAGCTTCGGGCTTTGCCTGCACGCTGATCCGGGCCACCGGTACGCCGGGCGATTCGGACCGCTACCCGCGCTGGAACCTCATCGCGCGGCGCGACGGCACGCGGCCGGGGCCCTGCGTGCATTTCAATTCTCACACCGACGTGGTCGAAGTCGGCCAGGGCTGGACCCGCGACCCGTTCGAGGCAGAGCTTGACGACGACCGCATCTACGGACGCGGCGCCTGCGACATGAAGGGCGGTCTTGCCACGTCGATCATCGCCGCCGAGGCATTTCTGGCCCAGCATCCCGATTTCGCCGGCGCCATAGAGATCTCCGGCACGGCGGACGAGGAATCGGGCGGCTATGGCGGCGTCGCCTATCTGGCCGAACAGGGCTGGTTCGCACCCGAACGCGTGCAGCACGTGATCATCCCCGAACCGCTCAACAAGGACCGGATCTGCCTTGGCCACCGCGGCGGCTGGTGGGCCGAGATCGAAACGAAGGGCGAGATCGCGCATGGCTCCATGCCGTTCCTCGGCGACTGCGCCGTGCGCCACATGGGCGCGGTGCTGCAAGCCTTCGAGGAGCGGCTGTTCCCGGCCATGGCGGCGCGCACCACCGACATGCCGGTGGTGCCCGAAGGCGCCCGGCAGTCGACCATGAACATCAACGCCATCCATGGCGGCCAGCCCGAGAATCCGCCGGATTTCGACGGCCTGCCCGCGCATTGCGTGCCCGACAGCTGCCGCATCGTCATCGACCGGCGCTTCCTGATCGAAGAGGGCATCGACGCGGTGTCGTGCGAGGTCATCGCCCTGCTTGACGACCTCAAGGCGCGGCGTCCGGATTTCGACTACGAGATCCGCGAGCTCAACCGCGTGCTGCCGTCGATGACCGACCGCGACGCCCCGATCGTGACCACGGTGGCGCAGGCCATCCGCGACACGCTGGGGCAGGAGGCGGCTTTCGTGGCGTCGCCGGGCAGCTACGACCAGAAACATATCGACCGCATCGGCAAGCTGAAGAACTGCATCGCCTACGGGCCGGGCATCCTCGAGCTGGCGCACAAGCCGGACGAATGGATCGGCGTCACCGACATGCTCGACAGCGCCCGCGTCATGGGGCGGACGCTCGAAGCCTTGTTGCTGAACGATTGAACGCCGCGCCCTCGGCAAGCGCCGGAGCCTCCGGCGGGAGTTTAAAGGCAAGATGAAGCAGGAGCGCTCTGATCCATTCTTCATCTTGCCCATAAACCTCCGGGGGTGTGGGGGCTGGCCCCCACTCCGGCGCTATCCGACCGCGATGTTGTCGATCAGGCGCACCCCGGCCAGCCAGGCGGCGGCCAGCAGGCGGGCAGGCACCTCGGGTCTCTCCAACGGTCGCAGGTCGTCGCAGGCGCGCAGGTCGAGGTATTCGACCTTTGTGAACCCCGCCCGCACGAGCCGCGCTTCGGCGGCGGCCCGCAACTCCGTGGCACAGCCGCCTGCCAGCAATCCCTCGCCCATCTCCTCCATCGCGCGATGCAGTTCCGGCGCCCAGACCCGGGCGCGGTCCGACAGCAGCAGGTTGCGCGACGACATCGCAAGGCCATCCTCTTCGCGGATCGTGGGACATGGCACAACCGTCACGCCCAAATCCAAATCCCGCGCCAGCCGCGTTACCACCTGGACCTGCTGGTAGTCCTTTTCGCCGAAATAGGCGCGGTCGGCCCGGGTCTGGGTGAAGAGCTTGGTCACCACAGTCGCCACCCCGTCGAAATGTCCCGGCCGCATCGCACCGCAAAGCACGTCCGTGAGCCCCGCCACCGACACCGTCGTGGCAAAGCCCGGCGGATACATCGTGTCGCCGTCCGGCACGTAGACCGCGTCGACGGCAAGCGGCGCCAGCTTGCGCGCGTCCTCGGTTTCGGTGCGTGGATACTTCGCGAGATCCTCGGCGGAGTTGAACTGCTTGGGATTCACGAAGATCGTCACGATCACCCGGTCGCAGCCGGCCTTGGCCGCGCGCACGAGGCTCAGGTGGCCGTCGTGGAGCGCGCCCATTGTCGGCACCACGCCGACGCTCTCGCCTGCGGCCTTCCAGCCCGCGACGGCCGCGCGCAGTTCGGACAGGCTGCGCATCGGCCAGAAGGGCTG